>CENX01026151.1_pt1 | contig 23780 bp, 19 predicted proteins | sample 361321 | NCBI WGS metagenome assembly CENX01 (sample SAMEA2619678, study PRJEB7988) | marine metagenome | isolation source: saline water (ENVO:00002010), including | reverse complement strand
TAAAGAAAAAGGCTATCTATATTATTTAGGTAAAGATGGTAATGTATGGAGATCACAAATGGCTAGAGGCGCAAGCAAAGGTGGAAGTGCTGAAAAAGTAGCTGATACTAATGTAACTAGAGAAGGTGGATATCTATATTTTATAGATAAAGATGGTGATGTTTCTAGAGCACCTATGGCAAGAGGCCGTAAGTAAGAAATATATATTAGTAAAAATAAAAAAGGCTCCTTTTGGAGCCTTTTTTATTTAGGTTTAAAAATCATAACATTTGTAAAACGATTCTCAGTTCCATTCCACATTCTAGATAAATTTTTTCTATGTGTAAATACAATGAAAACAAATACTATCAGACCAAATATTTGAAACTTTATATTTAAATATATTACTGTATATATAAATAATGTTAAACAGGCAAAAATTGTGCTAATACCTACATATCCAGATAAAAGTACTGAGCATACCCATATCGCGAGTATATATGGTATTGATTGTGGAGTTAGTGCAAATAAAGCACCTAGCACAGTTGCAGCCCCTTTTCCTCCATTAAATTTATAATATAGCGGATATACATGACCTAGGATTGCAGCACAAGCTCCTAACATCATTTCATATGAATTAAAATAAGTATAGTATCCAATAAGGTAGGTTGGTATAAATCCTTTTGCTACATCAATTACTAATGTTAATAATGCAAAAACAATTCCTACTGTTCTTAACGCATTAGTTCCTCCAGCGCTTTTACTTCCATGCTTACGAATATCAACATTCCAGATTTTTCCCAACAATAGACTTCCAGATATAGAACCTATTAAATAACTTAGTATTATAATTAAAAAAATTTTATTCATCTATTATCTTTTGAACTCCTGCACCAAATGATTTAGGACCACTATGTACTCCAAGGGCAGACCCCATTTCTACTAAATCAATTGAATTTACATTATCAAATTTATTTTCAATAATTTCAATAATTTCATGTCCTTCATTTTCAGCATAACTATGTGCAACGGAGATATTATATCTATACTTATTATCTAATTTTTTTAAAATAAAATTAGCAAATTTCACATGTAAATCTTTTTTCCCAAATAATACAGAAGCTGCTTTTAGCGAACCTTCTTTATCTGTTGTTAGTATTGGATGCATATTGAGTACTTTTGCTATTGGTCCAGCAAACTTAGGTACTCTTCCTCCTTTTATTGCATAACTAAGGTCATTTACAATTAAAAGCATTTGTGTATTTTTTATAGATTCTTTGACCTTATTAATAATAAGATCTACATCATTAGATTCTTTTGCCCATTCACTTGCTTGCTTAACAATTAATCCTAATCCAGCTGATGCTAAACGAGAATCAATATGATTTATACTTATATCTTTTATATTTTTTATAGCATTTTTTGCTGACTGAAGTGTACCACTTAATTTTCCAGGAATATGTATTGAAATAATAGATTTGTAATGGGTAGATAAATTTTCATATTTGCGAATAAAATCTCCAGTTGGAGGTTGTGATGTTTTGGGATGTACAGGATTATTCATTAGCTCCATATAAAACTCATCTGATGTATGTGAAACCTTATCAATGTATTCTTTACTGCCAAAACTATACCTGACTGGCACGACGTGGATATTATTATTGTGCGTATCATACTGTATATCACATCCCGAATCTGTTACAATTGCTATGTCAGATTGACTATTATGTGATGATGAGACTTGTTGATGCATATCATCAGCTTTTTGATTTTTAACAGTTCCAAAATTTGAACATAGGTCAAAAACTTTATTAGGGTTATCAGTATGGATATGAACTTTAACTTTATTTTTAGTCCCTGCAAGAATAAAGCTATCTCCCATTGAAGTAAGTGCTTCTTTCATATTCCTTCTACTGATTGAATCTCCTTCAACAATACATTCTGTACAAAACTGATAATTTAAATCATCGTAATTTTCAATATTAATATCTACACTATCTGTTTCATTTATTTTAATTGATTCAGGGTTTACGTTTTCGCCTGTTTTAATATAATGATATAGTCCTTCAATTAAATCAACAAAGCCTTGAGCTCCAGCATCTACAACACCTGCATCTTTTAGAATTTGCATCTGTTCAGGAGTATTGTTTAAAGATTCAATTGATACTTTATAGATAGCTTTAAATGTGTTTTCAATATCATTACTATCCATATGATTTTTTGATTCAATTGCTACATCTCGCATGACGGTTATGATAGTACCTTCTTTAGGCTCTGCCATAGATTCTTTAGCAGCGTTGTAACCACCATCTAATAAGTCAAAAATATTTTTATTATTGATTTCTGTTATTTTTGAACTTTTTTCAGCTATTCCAATAAAATATTGCGCCATGATTGTACCAGAGTTTCCTCTAGCTGAATCTATTGCAACATCAGAAATTTGAGTAAGTGCTGTATTTATATTGCTAGATATACTATCTTGAATATTTAGAATTGGTTTTAGTGTAAAAAGTAAGTTTGTTCCAGTATCACCATCTGGAACAGGAAAAACATTTATTTTATTTAAATGCTCGTGTCTAGATATAACTTTACAGATACCTGAAACTAGAGCACTATATAATTCTTTACCATTTATATTAGATATGGTTGACATAATATTTACAAAGTTAAGATTTAGTATAAAATTTCAAAAGCTTAAAAACACATAGACCATCAAACCATCTATGAAATTGCTTAATGAAATGATTATTCGTAGGAGCATCATTTATAGCTTCCCAAGCATTATCTAAGTTTATCTCATTTAAAAATTTTAATAAATTTTTATCAATACTAGTGATTTTATCTCTGATATCTAATAGATCTATATTTCTTGACTTCAATGCTAATGATATCCATTGAGTTAATATATTATATGATTTTTTAGAAAAATATAATGAAGATAGATCTAGTTCACCCTTTAAGGACTTTTCAAGCCTCCAACTCGTTCCAAGATATAGTCTACTTATATATCTTGATGATGGGTAAACAAGGATATCTTTAATTTGGGTAACACCACGGTATTTTTCGAGTTCCTGTAAAAAATAAAAATCTTCACTTGCTATTTTTTTGTTCATACCTCCAACAGCAATATATGCATTATAGCTACAGATCATTGTTGATCCAAGAGATACATAACAATATGGCGATCCACTTTTCTTAATATTCAGCGCGGTATCTTTTAAATAATTCTCATATATAGTAATCAATTCTGTAGTTTTGGGTTCATCATTTTGATGATTAAAATTAACTGTAGCAGCATTCCAGTTTTTTGAAATATAGGATTTATAAATTGAACTTAAATAATTTTTTGATATGATAGTATCTGCATCAAGAAAACAAATTAATGAGTCCTTATTCAAGTATTCGAGTATGGAGTCGACACAAATTTTTCGTGCCATTCCTGCACCAGCATATTTGTTTTTGATTATTTTTTTAGATGTAAATGCGTCAACAACCACGCATTCAAATTGAAATGTAGATTCTAACAACTTTTCATATGTCTTATTATTGTTATCAATCACATTTTGCTGTTCATTATTAGAGTTATTAATCACAATGGAAACCAAAGTATTTTTTAACATATCTGTATCTTGATTATTAATTGATTCTAATGTTTTAAATAAATAGTCATATTCAGCGTAGCAGGGAATGGTAATCGCTATATCATATGATGACTTATGGGGTATTTTATTTAATGACCATTTTTTATCAGAGAGTTTATTTGATTTATATTTTAGAACTTTATGATTCAATATATTGATTGATTAGTATTTTAATTCTATTATATTCATGAGGTTCAATCCAGTTGATATTAATACCCCTTTTTTCCATTCTTCGAAACCAAGTTCGTTGTCTTTTGGCAAACTTTCTTATAGCCGTTGTCAATGAGGTAATAAGTAATTCTTTAGAAATCTCATTTTTTAGATATTGAGCGATAAATTTATACTCTAAACCAAAATAATCTAATCTTTCTATTGGAAGTCCATGGTCGATTAAACCTTCAACCTCAGTTATCATCCCTTCATTAATTCTATCTATCAATCTTTGTTTAATTTTTTGTCTCAATACTTCCCTATCTACATTAGTTGCAAAAATAATTGCATTATCATTCATAGGGTTCATTTTAAATCCATTGCTATCAGAACTACTTTGTAAAATTTCTATATTTCGAATAATTTGCTTTCGTGTTTCTAGCAATAATCCAGACCTTTGTTTATCTGTAGTAATGGTATGTAGATATTTGAGAAGATCATCTTTATTAAGATTTTCCATTGATGCTCTAAGATTTTCATCTGGAGCAGGCTTTGTTGATAAATCATAATTAAGCAATGTTGATTCAATATATAATCCAGTACCGCCACATAATATTGGCACTTTATTCTTTAATCTTATTTTTTGATATGCATTGTAAAAATCTTTTTGAAAATCATAGACACTATAGTTTTGTTTAGGATCTAGTATATCAATAAGGTGGTATGGAATTGATTTTTGATTTACTATATAATCATCTAAATCCTTTCCAGTACCAATATCCATTCCTTTATATATTTGCCTTGAATCTGCTGAAATAATTTCTGAATCTATATCATAAGCCAATTTAGATGCTAAACTAGTTTTACCACTCGCTGTAGGTCCAGTGATAACAATAAGTTTATCTTGTTTTTTTTTATTTGATGTCATGATTTAAATTTGCATAATATGTTAGAAATTAAACTAAATATTTACAATTAACTTATGGAATATTCATTAATAGCAATTTTTAGCTTTACCCTTGGACTTTTATTATATCATTTCTTATTTAATAAAAGTGAACCAGTTAATTTTGATGGATTATCAAAAGATATCCAGTATTTATTAGATATCCAGCGCAAGGATTGGGAGAAAGGTCAAATAGATCTAAAAGGAGTTGTCAATCCTCTTTCTGAAAATTTAAAAATATTAGATAAACAAATTAGAGAAATTGAAACTAAGCGTGAGGGAGCTTATAAATCTCTTGAAAAAGAACTTGAGCAGCTTGGGTTAGCGCAAAAAGAATTACATACTACGGCATATGATCTAGAAAGTGCGCTTCGTTCATCATCAACCAGAGGACAATGGGGTGAAATGAAGCTTGAGAATATTGCTAAAATTGCAGGTCTTCAAAAAAATATTGATTACACAACTCAAGAAACAATACATCGAGATGGATCAGATATAAGACCTGATATGATAGTAAACCTACCAAATAGAGGATGTATTGCGATTGATGCAAAAGCACCACTAAAGTCATATTTAAATGCATCTGAATCCCAGAATGAGACAATTCAAAAAGATGAGTTAGTTAAACATTCAAAATCAATGCGTACATTTATGAGGTCCTTATATCAAAAAGAATACTGGTCACAATTTGAAAATGCACCCGAACTTGTTGTAATGTTTGTCCCACTTGAATCTGCACTCTATTCAGCATTTGAACATGATAAGGAATTATTTGATGATGCTTTAAAACATAAAGTGTTAATCGTTTCAGCGGTTTCACTTATTGCTTTATTAAAATCTATCCATCATGGATGGATGCAGGTTCAATTAGATGAGAATACTCAAAAAATTGCTGATGCTGGACGAAATCTTTATGAAAGATTTTCAAAATTTAGTTTAATGTTTCAAGATATTGGTAAAAAGCTCAATACTACACAAACAGCTTTTAATAAGGCTGCAAGCTCTATGAATGCTCGTCTAATACCTAGTATGAAAAAGTTAAAAGATATGGGGACGGGATCTGAGGAAATCAAAACATCAGAATTGCTGGATGTTTTTGAAGAAAGTGAAGATCAGAATCAGCTTACCTAATAAATTTAATTATATGACCTTATAAACCACTGGGTTGGATGGCGCTGCATCGAGTTCAAACTTAGGGTATCCAATACAAACAAAATATCTACCATCAATACAATTATTGGGAATAAATGCTAATTCAGTTACAGTATTCTTATTAATTGAATTATCATTATTAGAAAAAAATATCTTATGGTTTTTTAATTGACCTCCATCGTCAGACCTATCAATTGAAGGAGTATCAATTATAATATGTTTAACTCTTTTTTCCTTTAAATAGTATACTGCATCATTTGATAAAAATGGATGATTATGTTCATTATAATTAAGTTTTAATTTATCTTCATTATTAGGTAGCGTTCTAATAATCACACATTCTAAAAAGTCATTATAAGATTCTAGAGATTTTATTAAAATCTCCTTTGTAATTATTTGATCTTTTAAATCATATGTCACATGATAGTTTTCACTTGATTGTTTTTGAGGTTTAATAGTAATTAAACGTGATGGTATAAAATTTAGATTTGACAATTCTCCAATAGTTTGACTTCCTTTAAATATATGCGCTCCAGTTTCAGTATGTGTGCCTGAGCAATGAACATTAAACTTAACAACTGGGACATTACAACCTGCATCCTTATTAATATCATATGTTATATCATTTGAGGTGTAAGACTCCTTAGTTGGATTAATTTCATCATAGAATTTTGGATTATTATTACTATTAAAATTCATAGGAATCGAAATGCTCTTTCCATGATTTGAATTAATCTCATATACTTTTTTATTATATTCTATTTTAACATTCATATCTTTAAATATTATTAATAGGAGTTAAATATTTAAATATTAGTTGTTCTGTTTTTTGTTTATCATAGGTATCATTTACACTAATTAGTTCATCTAATATTTTATCCTGTATATATCCTCTTTCAAGAGCTGTAGCATATGGTATAGTTGTAAAGGATACCATTGTATAAAGAGGTATAAAATAATTTGGGAAATCATTATTTAGTTGAAAGGATAGTTTTTGTTTTTTTATGTGCTTTTCATCAAGAACATCGTTTCTCATAACTCTATAATTATCCAATGAAAGGTCTAGTAATGCATCTGCATCTTTTTTCCTTGAATTATAAAATTCTGAAAATAATGCTGTCCAATCTCCAGAAAATTTTTCACTATACATTTGTCCAAATATATGACAATCCTCAAATGATGCATTCATACCTTGTCCATAAAATGGAACAGTTGCATGCGCTGCATCACCTATTGATAATCCCTTATCTTGAAATGCCCAGTTTGGTACTCTAAGGCCAATTAATTTTCCTGTGGGATTTTCAAAGAAATCATTTTCTAAATTTTTAATTAATGGAATTGTATCATTAAAATTTTGTTCAAAAAAAGTAAGTAGTTTTTGGTTATCACTAATATCTTCGAAACTATTTTCACCACTACTCCTCATAAATAATGTACATGTGAAACTATAATCTAAATTTGGAAGTGCAATCATCATCATATCTCTTCTAGGCCATATATGTAAAGAGTTAGGATCTAATTGATATTCACCATTTTTAGGACCAATTGTTAACTCTTTATAGGAATGTTCAATATTAACATAGTCAAGAGGTGTATTACTGATTTCAGATATATTTTTAGAAACTATAGATCTATATCCATCAGCACCAATTACGGGGCAATCAATATCTATAGTTTTATTTTGAATATGTAATTTTTTATTTAGCAAATCTATTTGTTGACATTGCATATCAAATTTTATATTCACATTTCCCATTTTTTCAGCATAACTCATTAGTGCTTTATTAATTTCTAGCCTAGAAACTGAATTTATATAATGTTCATCTTTGTTACCATAGGGCTGGAAAGTAATGTCACCATCAATAGAATGAATACTTCTACCATGCATAGGTATTAAAAGCGATTCAAAATGTTTATCATATACACCAGCATATTTTAATGCTTCTATACCTCTTCTTGATAATGCTAGATTTATTGATCTTCCAGAAAATTTATTAATCTTTCTTGGGTCTGGGGATCTTTCAAACACACGAATTTGTAAATCTGAATTTTTAGATAAAATTGTAGATAACAAGGGGCCACTAAGTCCAGATCCAATAATTATGATGTTTTTTTTCATAACTCTTTTAATACTTCAACAAAATCATATATATCTTTATAACTATTATAAAATGCGCATGGGGCTGCTCTGATCACATTTGGTTTTCTAAAATCACATATTATATTTTTAGTTTTAAGAAATAATTCAATATCTTTTTCATCAGAATCTATTGCTAGTGAAAGCTGTGATCCTCGATCATCTGATTTTGAAGGAGTAATTATATCAATATTACTATTATTAATCGAATAAATCATTTTTTCCATATAAGATGTTAATAGTCTACTTCTTTTACGTAATGTATCCATACCAATACTATCAAATAGCTCTATAGAGCTTCGTAAAGCAGCCATTGATAGAATAGGTGGATTACTAAGTTGCCATGCTTCAGCACCCTTAATAGGATTGAATAAATTAGGTGGATTAAATCGTGTATCCTTATCATGGCCCCACCAACCCTCTAATCGATTTAAATTAGAAGAATGATACTTTTCATTTACAAAAACTCCTGAAGGTGCACCTGGTCCTCCATTCAAATATTTATATCCACACCATGCTGCAAAATCAATATCCCAATTATGTAATTCTAATTGTACATTACCTGCTGCATGTGCTAAATCAAGACCAATCATGCAATTATATTCCTTCGCTAAATCTGTAATAGATTTTAAATCGTAAAACTGACCTGTATAATAGTTAACACCACTAATTAACATCATTGATACATTATCTAAATTAGATTCGATTTGATTTAGCATATCCTCATTTGAAATACATTTATTATCCTTTAAGGTAGAAATTTCAATTAAATCTTCTAAAGGATTTAGACCATGAAGTTTTAACTGAGATTGTACAGCATATTTATCTGAGGGGAACGAAGGTGTGTCTATAAGTATTTTAAACTTTTGTTTAGTTGGTTTAAAAAATGATATCATTAATAAGTGTAGATTAGTAGTCAAAGAGTTCATTACAACAATTTCAGAAGTATTAGCTCCTACAATTTTTGACATATGTTTAGCAAGATATGAATGATAATCAAGCCAAGGACTTTTTCCATTTAGATGACCTTCAACTCCTAATTCTTGCCATGCATTTAGTTCATCCTTAACATAATCATAGGTTTGTTTTGGTTGTAGGCCCAGTGAATGTCCACAAAAATAAATTGGATTAGAAGATGGGAAATAAAATTTATTTTTCAATGAATAAAGTGGATCTTGATTATCTAAATATTCTGCGTACTTTAGTGTAGATTCGAATTGCATATTTATATAAATAATTTTTTATCTAAATCTAGCCATTCAAGAGCAGTTCCGTTATAAAGTCTTTCCTTCATATCAATAGATAAAGACTTTGAATTTTGAATAATTTCTCCTGGTGGATTTTCTCCTAATGGAAAAGGATAGTCAGTTCCAAGAGCAATTTGATTTACACCTATTGTTTTAATTAAATAATCAAGTGAATCTTGACTATGCACAAGAGAGTCAACATAAAATTTATCTAAATATGAAGCTGGATTATTTGAATGCTCTACTGCACACAAATCAGGTCTTTGGATAAATCCCTGTTCTATTCTTCCTATAGTATAAGGAAAACTTCCACCTCCATGAGCAAATGCAACTCTTAATCTAGGGAATTTATCAAAAACTCCTCCAAAAATCATTGAGCAAATTGCCCTTGTTGTCTCTGCTGGCATTCCTACTAGCCAAGGTAACCAAAATTGTTTCATCTTAGACATTCCCATCATTTGCCATGGATGAATAAATAATGATAATGATAGGTCTTCACATGCTTCAAAGATATCATGGAATTGTTCTTCATTAAGATTATGATCATTAACATTAGAACCTATTTCAATTCCATTTAAACCTAAATCATTTTTACATCTCTCGAGTTCTTTAATTGCATGCTTTGATGATTGCATGGGTATTGTGCCCAATCCAATAAACTTTTTTGGATATTTTGTACATACATCTGCGATAAAATCATTAATCATTTGAGATTGAATTAGAGCATCTTCAGGGTCAGCCCAATATGAAAACATAATTGGAATTGGTGATATGACTTGAACATCCATTGATGACTTTGTCATATCTTTAACTCTTACAGATGGGTCCCAACAGTTACATTGTATAGTTCTAAAATTTTCATTAAAAAGCATCATGTCTGCTTCTGTTTCATTCCGTTTTTCTAATTTTACAAATCCCTCATATCCAAATTTTTTAGAAAAATCAGGTAAGTTGTTCGGTATAATATGTGTATGTATATCTATTTTCAGCATATTATTATTTTTCTAAAAAATCTCCACATCTATTACAGGTTCTATATTTTTTATTGCTCCAAAACTCATTAAAAACAATAGGCAGATCTTTTTCAATATCTGTTAGAGGAAAAAACTTTTCATATAATAAATTACCACATTTATCACAGTACCATTGAAAGCCATCTAATTCATCTTTAGTTCTTTTTCGTTCAATTACTAAACCAATACTATTTTCATATCTTTGAGGGGAGTGAGGTACTTTTGAGGGTAATAGAAATATTTCTCCTTCATTGATATGGATATCTTTGGGTTTACCATCTTCAATAATTCTTAATGTCATTTTACCTTCAAGTTGATAGAAAAACTCTTCCCCTTCATCAACATGGTAATCCTTGCGGGTATTAGGTCCACCAACAACCATTATAATAAATTCGGTATCTTCATATACAACTTTATTGCACACTGGAGGTTTTAACAGCTCTCTGTTGTCATCAATCCACTTTTTGAAATTTATTGGAGGTATTATCATTTTTTAATCAACGCTATACATTTAAGTTCAACAGCAATGTCTGTTGGTAGGGCATTTACTTCCACAGTCGTTCTTGTTGCATGACTATCAGGAAAATATAAATTATATATTGCATTAAACTGCTTAAAGTCTTTTTTCATATTTGTTAAATAAACCGTTATATCAATTAACTGTTCCCATGATGAATTTGATACTTCTAAAATTGATTTAATATTTTTGAATACAGCATGTGTTTGCTGTTCAATATCATAGTCAATGAGATTTTTATTTTGATCATATTGGTTACCAGAGATTGAATTATCTTCACTATCCCTAGGACCAATTCCTGATAGATAAAGAGTACCATTGACTTCTACTGCATGAGGATAATTACCTACAGGCTTAGGAGCTTTATTTGTTTTTAACTTATTTATCATAGTATTTAGTGCATATATTTTTAGTTTCAGTAAAGAAATCAAGTGCAAATTTACCGCCCTCTTTACCAAAACCAGATTTTTTAATTCCTCCAAATGGAGTTCTTAAGTCTCTTTCTAACCAACAATTAACCCAAACTAAGCCAGATTCTAGTAATTCTGCAAGCTTATGTGCTTTATTTATATTTTGAGTCCATAGAATTGAAGCCAGTCCATATTTAGTATTATTTGCCATTTGGATAGCCTCATCATCATCACAAAACTTGGTAATAGTTACAACTGGACCAAAAATTTCATCTTGATTTACTCTAGATTCTTGAGGTAAACCTTCAATGATTGTTGGTTTATAAAACCAACCATTAGAGCAATTACCATCAATTTTTACAATTTTACCTCCTGTTAAAATTACTCCTCCATCTTTCTTTGCATGCTCTACATACCTTGAAATTTTATTTAAGTGATTTAATGAAACAATAGCTCCCTGATCTGACTTTAAATCAAATGGATCTCCAGTATTAAGTGCATTTACTTTTCCTATGAAGTCATTTTTAAATTTATCATATATTTTTTCTTGTACATATATACGTGATCCAGCCAAGCATATTTGTCCTTGATTTAAAAATGATGAGCGTACTAAGCTATCCATCATTTTATTATAATCACAATCATCGAAGATGATTACAGGGTTCTTACCACCCATTTCTAAATTTATTTTTTTTAAATCTTTTGATGCTTCAATCCCAATCTCCTTACCTGTTTCAGTTCCACCTGTAAATGAAATTGCTTTAATATATTTATGTTTAACTACTTCTCTTCCGATTGTTGATCCTTCACCATGAAGGATATTTAAAACTCCATCAGGAAGATTTACTTTCATACAGACCTTAGATAGTAAGTACGCTGTATATGGAGTAAGTTCTGATGGTTTTGCTATCACACAATTACCTGTAACTAATGCTGGAGCAATCTTCCATGTAAATAAGTAAAGCGGTAAATTCCATGGAGAAATAGTACCAACTATCCCCAATGGTTGTTTTATAATACGACTTATAACATCATCTTGATAAAAAGTTTCACTTTCATAACCTTTAGCAAGGTTCGCAAAAAACTCTAAATTTTTAACCGATCTAGGTATATCTAATGTTTTAGATAAAGTTAGAGGTTTACCATTATCTCTACTTTCTGCATCAGCAAACTCTTCGATATTAGTTTTGATTTCATTTGCAATAGATAACAAATAATCACTACGTTGATTTTGATTAAGGGTTGACCAGTTTGGAAATGCATTTTGAGCAGATTGAATTGCTAATTCTAAATCATTGCTATTAGAGTTTGGACAACGAGCAAATTTTTGACCATTTGATGGATTCCATACATCTATAAATTGCTTATCTAGTGGATCAGATAATTTTCCATTAATGTAATTTTGGATATTTATCATTTATAATGTTGATAGTCTTCCACCATCAACAGGTAAGTTAATTCCATTAATGTAGGATGCATCTTCTGATGCTAGAAAACAAATAGCCTTTGCAGTTTCTTTTGGATCAGCAAATCTTCCAAGGGGTATTTGAGAATGAGCATCTGATACTATGCTTTCGATATCATACTTACTTTTTTTAGATTTGTTTAGAAAAATTTCTTTTAATCTTTGAGTATCTGTATATCCAGGAAGAATATTATTTACTGTAATTCCAAATTCTCCTAATTCAAATGAAAGGGTTTTAGCCCAGTTTGCAACTGCTCCCCTTATTGTATTTGAAATACCCAAACCTTTAATAGGCTGCTTAACTGAAGTAGATGTAATATTTATAATTCTTCCAAATCTAGCTTCTTTCATTTTTGGAACCACAGCTTGCACTAAAATATGATTACATATAAGATGTCTATTGAATGCTGAAATAAAGTCTTCTACATTTGCATCAACAATTGGTCCAGGTTTTGGTCCACCTGAGTTATTGATTAAGATATGAATGGTAGGGTTATTTGCAACATGTTGATCAATTGTATTTTTAAGTTTTAAAGGATCATCAAAGTCTGCAATTATAAAATTATGATTTTGTTTTTTTGATGTATCTAAACAATCTAAAACATTCGTTAGAGAATCTTTATCTCTTGCCAAAAGAGTAATAGTTGCACCTAATTTTGATAATTCTATAGCAGTTGAAGCGCCAATTCCTTTTGAGCTTCCACATACTAATGCATGTTTATTATTCATTTATAAAGTAGTATCCTAATTTTTCTTTTAGAGTTTCAGGTAGCACTGGTAGTGCTGACTTTGGAATAAGATATGTAGAAAGGTTTACATAATCATCAAAAATACTATGTTTTTCTAATGTGCGTTTTAGATATTTGGATCCTGATGATCCCCCAGATCCAATTTTTGTTCCAATCATTCTTTGAGCAAGTAGCGCATGTCCATATCGCCAGGCATTTAATGATTGATCAATATCAATTAGTTTTGTTAATAACTTAAATGGAGCCTGAAGAATTGGTTCATCCCTATAAAGCATTATAAATAAAGCTGCTAGAGATGCCTTTTGTGATAATCTCTTAGCACCACTTTTGAGAAATTTGTCATATTGGCTATTATCAAAAAGAGAATCATAATTTTGATAAATATTTTTATAATTTTCAATTTGTTCAGCTTTTGCAGTATCGTCAAGATTTGAATTTTGATTTATGATTTCTATATCACTATCTAACATATTTTTTATAGATTGCTTATACGATTGCCAAAAGTTGAATTCTTCAGATTCTATAAATGGAGTTCGCTCTAACCATGATTCTACCAAATCAAAGATACTTTTACTATTTTCATACTTCTCAGCTAATACAGATTCAGATTCAGATAGATAAGCTGTATACTTTTGTTTACTAAATTTAATTCTGTCATCATTTTTTAGACCTAGAGCATTTTCTATAACTCTAAATTGCATACTTTGAAACCCTGAAGCTGGATTAAGTAAGTCTCTAAACTCAAGAAAATCCATTGGAGTCATAGATTTCAATATATCTATTTGAGAAATTGCAATTTTTTGAATGTCATGAATTCGATGTAAACGATTCACAACAGTATTAATATTAGTTTCATCTATTTTAGGATTATTAAAATAAAATATAATAGAATCTATCTCATGAATTATCTGTTTAAACCAAAGCTCATAAATTTGATGAATTACAATAAATAACATTTCATCATGTATAGGCTTATCTAATATCTCAGATCTACGTTTTTGTGCATCTAATATTTTCTCTAATTGTAGATAGTTGCTGTATGTAGGTTTTTTTGTACTCATAGTTATCTTACCATCATCTGTGCATCTAAGACAGAATCTATTTTATTTATCATTAATCTCAGATGGGCTGATGTTGTTTCATCTTCAAATACATAATAAGGCAATGCTTCTGAAATATTAGATTTTATTTTACTAAGCATGGAGAATGAAATTGATTTAGTATCTTTCGGGAATAAATTATTTTCATCAAAATAAATATTTGATAGTAAATCAATATAAAAGCTTTGTGTTTCTCTTCTAAAGCTATTTATTTCATCAATTTTATTTAATTCTGACCACAATTCATCTGATATTGTGTCAAACATTTCAAATAATGTAAACTTACCTTTTTGATTATTTACTTTTAAGACATTATCATGCACACGATGAATGATTTTTGGATCATGAATTCTAATTAGAGTTGATCTTTGAAGGTTTCTTATAATGTTGTGTATCGGAAAATCTAGCCTTTGCATTCTCCATAGCTGATCGGTAAAGTCATCATATCTTTCAGGAGCTAACTTATTTAAGAATGAAGGTGAAAAATAAAACGCATCGCTATCCAATATATTATCTATTAAAAAATTTAATGCCCTTCTTTGATCTTCTGCATCAACAACTGTAAGTGGAAGTGTATTGTTATTTTGACCAATATGGTGCCTACTATGGTAAACTCCACCAATAAATTTAGTGAGATTTCTTGATGCCCCATAATATTCATATAATGCTTGATAAAAAACAGACCTCATTTTTGGATATCGTTCACCCTCTTTTTCAAAGTTTTTAGACATATTAGACCAATACTGACTCGCAAGATTTAATTGATAGTCATAAAATCTTATTGGATCTGAGGCCATATCCCTTCTATTGGTCAGCGGATCTATGCTAGTAGAATATGTATCTTCATCAGTAGAATATGCTAACCATGGCTCAGTAGATCTAGATGCTATTGATTCAAGCCAATCATTATTTGTTTTGTTCGATCCTTGCGGTTGCTCAGCATATCCATATTCAATAGCCCAGTAATCGTAAGGGCCTGGTTTAGTTTGGAAATAATTATTTCCACCATCTAGTAAATTAGTTGCATTGTAATCCATAACAGAACCTGTAACTCCATAAATATCTGTAAAGGTTGGATTACTTAGCTCTTCAATTGTAAATACTGAACTAGCCTTAAAATTATGACGCAATCCTAATGTATGGCCTACTTCATGAAGAAGAAGATCAACAATACCATCTTCAATAAATTTCATCATTTCTTCATTAGAATCATTAATTAAATTATTTGTAACTAAATAATTCCAAGTAAAAGACATTTTATGTTTTAGGTATTCGCCATAATTACATGTAGAAGAATCATGTTCATGATCATGATCATGTTCATGAATATGATCATGATCCATCCATATTTGTTCTGGAGTTTGATTTATTAATAAAGGATCAATAAAATTTTTATAATCATCAAAATAAAATCGAACATAATCGTTACTAATCCTAATGTCTGCATCATATAATTCACCAGTATAAGGATTTGCCCTTGATGGCCCAACCGCATATGCTGATTCAGGTTGAACAATCCATCTTATGGTGTTATATCTTACATCAGCAGGGTCCCAGGTAGCATCATCTGGCATTTGTCTTACTTCTATAGCATCAATGAAACCAATTTTCTCAAAAGCTTTATTCCAGCCCAATATACCTCTTTTGACAGCATCTCTAAATTCTCTGGGAATTGTGTTTTCCAACCAAAAAACAATAGGTTTAACTGGTTTTGAAAGTTTTTCATGTGGGTTTTGTTTTCTTAAATCCCATCGATTTATATATCTAACATATGGATCTTCTTTTAATGTTTTGGAATAATCTTGATACATCGTTGTAAAGTACCCAACTCTATCATCCTCAGGTCTTGATGAAAAATTTGATGGTTTTAAAGCTGAAATACTAATGTGATATCGATGCATCATACTTTTACTTGAAGCCAAAGTAAACCTTCTATCAGGATTTTTACTTTTGTAATGAAGATATACATCTATTTCAGAGTTGAATGGAAAAGATTTTATATAGTTATAATAACTATTTTCTTTGTCAAAGCTATATTTATTATTTGTTCTTCGTGACACATTCCCAAAATCATACATAAATAATTTATTGGCATCAATTAAAATGGCTTGAGTTTCCTCATTTGGCTTACATAGAATTTTAGACGATGCAATAATAGAATTAGGAATGTGATTTTCTACAGATTTATAAATAGCTCGAGATTCATCAGCCCTAAACTTTGTATTTTTTTCAACTAATTGGATTATGTCTCCAACTTTATTAAAAAAGTAAACACCTTCACCCATCATTGAGCCACCATCAAATTGATACCCATCACCAGCTTGACGTGTGTAGCCCATTAAAAACTCTTCATTTAATTGCTCTGGCTTAATTGATATATATACTTTCTTATTATCTATATAAAAATCAAAAAAGCCCTTTATTGACTCCATATCAACAATTAGATCATTATATTTTTTTTGATTATTTTTTTTGGATTTTGGTTTTAAAGGCTTTTTGTTTTCCTTTTTGATTTTTGTCTTATCTAAAAAATCTAGAGGAAGTGGTTTATATGGATCTGCATTAAGATTATTAAAAGAAAAACATACAAATAAAAATAGAACTAATTGCTTCATAGAGAACCCCAACATTTTAAAAAATTAATTTAGTTATCCTAAAATTAAAAATCACTTAATTTATTATCTAATTATCATATCATTTCGCTTAGGACCAGTAGAAATGTGTTTAATTGGTATTGATAAGATCTGTTCAATATATTGAATATATTCTTGTGCTTTTAAAGGAAGATTATCAAATGAGTCAACCCCTACAGTCGAACATTTCCAGCCTGGTACTTTTGTATAAATTGGCTTAATATCTTCAAACTGATTTATGAATGTTGATAAGTTTTTTGATCTTTTACCATTACATTCATATTCTGTACAGACTTTTATTTCATCAAATTCATCTAAAATATCAAGTTTAGTCATTGTGATTTCATTAAATCCATTTATCATAATACTATAGTTTGCCAATGGAGCATCAAACCAACCACATCTCCTTGGGCGCCCAGTAGTTGCACCAAATTCTTTCCCAATATTCTGTAATTTTTCTCCGTCTTCATCAAATAGTTCAGTAGGAAATGGTCCATTACCAACTCTAGTTGTATAAGCTTTAAAAATTCCGATCAGTCGATCTATTTTATTTAGAGGCAATCCTAGGCCCGTAGTGATTCCACCAGATGAAGGGTTAGAAGACGTTACAAATGGGTAGGTACCATGATCAATATCTAGTAAAGTACCTTGTGCACCCTCAATAAGTAGATTATTCGTTCCATGAACCATAGGCATAATATCAGTAATATGAGGTGCGATTACACTACATGCATTGAAAAAATTATTAAGTTCATTCTCAATACTTTTCAAATCATCAGTGGAAATTTGTTGTGAGTTTAATGCCCGACTTACTTGAACTTCAATCTTTGATTTTAAATTGTTCGCATCCAACAAATCACATGAACGAATTCCTTTTCTATTATATTTGTCAACATAAGTTGGTCCAATACCTTTCCCTGTAGTACCAATTTTATTTTTAGATTTATTTTCCGAGTTAATATCAATCAGTTTATGTATTGGTGAGGTTATATGAGCATTCATTGAAATGAATATATTATCTATAGTAAGTCCCTTAGATTGTACATTTTTAAATTCCTTAACTAATTCTATGGGATCAATTACCATTCCATTTCCAAGTAAACATTTACAGTCAGATCTCATAACTCCAGATGGTATTTGATGTAATACAATTTTTTGATTATCTCTGTATACGGTATGCCCTGCATTAGCACCACCTTGATATCGAGCAACAACATCAACATTTGAACTTAATAGGTCAACCACCTTACCTTTTCCTTCATCACCCCATTGTCCTCCAATAATTGCTGAAATAGCCAAGATTATTCCTCCTCTATTTTTATCTTAGATTTAAAGTATAATAAAAATGGACTTGCAATGAACATGCTTGAATAGGTACCGACAATAACTCCAATAATCAGTGCAAATGCAAAATATTTAATTGCTTCTCCTCCTACAAAGAATAAAATGGTTACAACCATAAGTGTAGTTAGAGATGTTATAATGGTCCTTGACAGGGTTTGGTTTAATGATAAATTAGCCAAATCTATAAGGGAAATTTTTAAATCTTTTTGTGAATTTTCTCGAAATCTATCAAAAATAACAATTGTATCATTCAAAGAATAGCCGACTATAGTTAAAAATGCAGCAACTATTGATAAATCTATTTCAAGGTTTAGTAAGGAAAATATACCAAGTGTAATAAGAATATCATGAATGACGGCAACTACACTACCCATTGCATAAAACTGATCAAATCTAAACCCAATATATATCATTAGCATTAATAGGGCTAGACCTATAGCATAAATTGCTTGAAATTGAAGTTCTTTCCCAACTTTTGGGCCCACGCTTTCAATTGCTCGTATTTCAGGGTTAAAATCTTTCAATGTGCTCATAATTATATTACTTATCTCTGTAGTATCTTCAATTTTAATATTTGTTTTAATCCTAAACTGTTGATTTGAACTCAATCCAGTAATTTCAGTGATTTCAGAATTTTTCAGTACAGTTGAGTTTAGTAAGTCTCTAACAAGTTTAATTTCTGCTTTTTCTGATGAAGAAACCTGTATAATTGTTCCTCCTACAAAATCTATTGAAAGATTAGGGCCTCTAAAAATTAGAGCTCCAATTCCCATAATAATTATTCCCAGTGAAACAAATAGTGTGAATTTTGATTTAGAGATGAAATCTATATTACTTTTATCTATTATATTCATTATATACTAAGTTTATTTTTTTTGTTTTGAAGGATTATCATATAAAAAGTTCTTGTAATAAAAATTGCAGTAAACATTGAGCACATAATTCCAATGCTCAAGGTAATTGCAAAACCTTTAATTGGGCCTGACCCAATATTTGCAAGTACAAATGCTGCAATTAATGTTGTAATATTTGCATCCATGATTGTAATAAATGCCCTTTTATATCCTGACCTAACAGCAGAAATAGCGTTTTTACCAAATCCAATTTCCTCTTTAATTCTTTCAAATATTATAACGTTTGAATCTATAGCAATACCAATTGTTAGTATCAACCCTGCAATCCCTGGAAGTGTTAGAGTTGCTCCAAGAATTGATAGTAAGGACAGTATGAAAATTATATTAAGAAAGAGGGAAATATTCGCAATCAATCCAGAAACTCTATAGTAAAAAAGTATGAAAATTAATATGGATATAAAAGCATACATTAATGCATTTCTTCCAGACTCAATAGAGTCCTTACCAAGCGATGGACTTACAGATCGCTCTTCAACTATTTTAACAGGAGCATCAAGTTCACCAGCGCTTAAAACATTTGCTATATCTTGAGCTTCATTTGCATTTTCCAATCCACTAATTTGCGTTTGCCCACCGGATATTTTTGAATTAATTTGAGGAGCCATAAATACTTTATCATCAAGAACAATAGCAACTCTTTTTCCAATATTCCTTCCTGTAAAGCTACTCCATTTTCTAGCACCTTCTCTATTCATGGAAAGATTAATAACCCACTGTCCTGAATTGTCCGACCCCGGTCCTGCAATTTTGGCCATCGGATCTTTAACCATTCCCCCAACAATAGCTGGAGTGTTAGAAACATAGTATACAGGAGTATAGGCACCTATAGATATAGAATTTGATTCGTTATCAGGATTAGGGAATGATAGACCTTCTTGAGATTCATTTGATAAAATAAATCGACCATCTAACTTAATGTCTGCAGATGTTTCAAGTTTTTTTAGCAGCCGCTCAAACTCATCTTCTTTTCCAATTGATACACCAAGTTCACCAAATAATTCAAATAAAGCAGGTTCAAAGTAATTTGCAAAAAGATTTCCATCAATCTCATTTGATAATAAATATTTATCAATTTTGACAATAGCATTATTGACTCTCTCTGTACTTAAAACTAAAGAAAGTTCTAATGATGCTGTACGTTTTATTAACTCTCTTGCTCTATCTTTATCTTGTACGCCTGCCAGCTCGACTACAATCCTATTTTCACCAAATCGTTGAATAATAGGTTCAGAAACACCAAACTCATCTATTCTATTTCTTAGAACTTTTATAGCGCTATTTAGTGCCTGATCCCTATCATTTTTTAATCTTTGAATAACTTCATTATCATCAAGTGCTTTGTACTGAGGAAATTTTTGTGTTAGTCTTATGTTTTTCTCACTACATGCTTGAAGAAATGATTCAAAAAAATCAATATTATTTTGATCAACATTATAAATCAATTGACGCATATCATTTTCAGATCTATTTAATTTATTTAAAATTAATTGCACAACATCTAACTCGAGCTGTATATACATTCCACCTTGAAGGTCAAGCCCTAATTTTATTGCACCTTCTTCAATGATATTCTCATTTGCATCTGCATTAAAATTATAATTATCAATAACTCCTTCAGATATATTATTAATACATCCATTATGTGTTATCGTTAAACCATCAATCTGATTTTTAGTATTATAATAAAGCACTGAATTATCTATACCAATGCACACATCCACATCATCTAAGCATGTTAAGGAATTTATTACATTTGGATTATTTAAGTCTAGTTGACCCCATTGATAGCTTAGCTGTTTTGAATTATTAAGTAATAAAGCTTCAATTGAATCAAGGGTGTTATTGGAAAAAAATTGAATATTAGATATACATTCTATATTTACTGATTGATTATTTTTAAATAAAATTCCATCGCCAGCTGGAATAGGTTGAATAGATGAATTTAATGTTACTATATTTTCAGAACCAATAAAGTATTTATTATAAGTTGGTTTCAAAAAATAGCAGGCAACACCAATTAGTAAAACTATTAATACAAGTCTACTTTTAAAATTATTAAACATTTAAATTAATTTTCCTTTTAGGATACAGTTAATAAATTTAATTGTATCAGCATTGGTTAGAAAGAATAATTATAAAAATTTATTTAATAATAATAATTAAAAATTATCTACCTAATTAATACTGTAGACATTTGTTTTTTGACTTCTACCTTTAAGATTAATTTCACCTTCAAGTTTTGCTTTATTTATAAATTCGTCAGTTAGTGTTGCATAAATTTCTTCGCTAATTGCAATTTCAGTTGAAAATTCTTTATTAACTGTTTCTAATCTAGCTGCAATATTTACAACATCACCAATTGCACTGTATTGTAGAAGGTCGTCACTTCCCATATTACCAATAATAAGATTTCCACAATGTAAGCCTGTTCTGCATGTAACTTCATCAATTCCAATATTTTTCCAGTATCTTGAAAATTCATTTTTATTCCATGACTCGTTCAATTCTTTTAATTCTGACTTCATTTCAATGGCAGCTTTAAGAGCTGAAATTTCATGATTTTTGATGCTATCAGGAGCACCATATATTACCATTATGCTATCTCCTATATAGTTAAGGATGACTCCATTATATTTTTTTATAACCTTATGCATTCTTGTAAAGTATTCGTTAAGAAATTTAACAGCGATTTCTGGTGACATTTTTTCAATTATTGTTGAATACTTATTAATATCTGTAAAAGATATAGTAACCCAACGTGTTTCTGCGTTTATTTTACCCTCATCTTTTATTAATTGATTTGTAAGGCTTTCTCCAAAATATTTTCTTAGACCCTTACTTAGTAAATTTTCATAGTAAAATGATATTCGTGACTTAATCTGACTTTGATAAACGGTAAATATCAAATAGATAGCAGGAAAAATTACGAAGCCAAGCGTATCAACAAATCCTGCTCCACCTTTGAATACAAAAGGATACAATGCAGGAAAAAATATACAACATATGATAATAAGTAAATGATTAAATTTAAATTTCATCACAGCGCATATTAGCACTACCGTAAATAAGGGATAAACAGGGTAAAAATAAAGATTCATACTTTCAGGTAAATATCTCTCAGCTGGTGAAAAAAGAGCTCTTAGACTAACAAAAATAAAAATATTTGATAGAGTTAAAGAGGCAATTTTATCTGCATATTTGAACTTAAATTCATCGCTTGAAAATATAACAAAAAAATATAAGCTTATATGTAGAAAGTGGGAAAAAATCATCCAGTTCCCCATGAGTGCAATTGTTGGTGAATATTCAATTCCCATAGATTCCCATCTACTTTGGGTGCCAAACTCAAGAATTAGTCCTATAGTAGCTAAAAATGTAAGCGCTATCATTATGTATGTAGTTTTTGATTTTTCTCTAGTCCATTCAGATTTTTTATATTCATTTTCTAGCTCTGTATCTAGAAAAGTACAAGTAATTTTATTTATTTTTGATTTGATATCCATTGAAATACCCTTAGTATGATTTATTAAATTGATTTTATCCTCAAATATATATAAAAAAGTCTCTAAAAAAGATTATTTTTAATTATTTTTTATATATAAAATTAATTACTATTATAAAACTTCATATGGCTAAAAAAAATAAATCAAAAATAGTAGCAATTATAAATCAGAAAGGTGGAGTAGGAAAAACAACTACAGCTGTTAATCTTTCTGCTTATTTTGCAGCTTCTGAAATTCCTACTCTTGTAGTTGATATGGATCCACAGGCAAATTGTACATCTGGCCTTGGAATTGAAATAGGGTCTTACAAAAAGTCAGTTTATGATGTTGTTATTGGAAAAAAGGATATTAGCCAGTGTATTTTGAAGACAAACTTAGATTATTTAGATATTCTTCCTGCAAGTTCACAATTAGTCGGAGCAGAAGTTGAATTAGTTGGCATGCTTACGAGAGAAAGAATGCTTAAAGATCAATTGCTAAGTAAAGAAATTCAAAAGAAATATAAATATATTATTATTGATAGTCCTCCTTCCTTAGGACTCCTTACTATAAATGTTTTAACTGCCGCTAATTCTCTTATTATTCCCATACAATGTGAATATTATGCTCTCGAGGGACTATCGCAACTTCTAAATACTATTAGACTCGTACAGAAAAAATTGAATAAAAATTTAGCAATTGAGGGTATATTGGCGACGATGTTTGATAATAGGTTGAATTTATCTAAAGAAGTTGTCAAAGAATTAAAAGAATACTTTAAAGATAAAGTTTATAAAACAAAAATTCATCGAAATGTTAGATTGGGTGAAGCACCAAGTCACGGCCAACCGATTCTACTCTATGATGCATCAAGTATGGGTGCAAATGATTACATGAATTT
>CENX01086192.1_pt1 | contig 23939 bp, 22 predicted proteins | sample 361321 | NCBI WGS metagenome assembly CENX01 (sample SAMEA2619678, study PRJEB7988) | marine metagenome | isolation source: saline water (ENVO:00002010), including | reverse complement strand
TTTCATTTATTCCTTATACTCTATTAGGTCTATTTTATTTAATTGAACAAAGAAATAGTTAAAAAATGTATAAAATTTTAGTTACTGGCGGTTCTGGATTTATAGGTTCTAATTTTATTTATTATTGTCTTAATAAAAATAATAAAGTTTTGAATTTTGATAAATTAACATATGCTGGAAATTTGAATAATCTTAAAAAAGAAGAAAGTAACAAAAATTATCATTTTATTCAGGGTGATATATGTAATAAGAATAAATTAACTCAATCTATAGAAAAATTCAAACCAGATTTTATTGTAAATTTTGCTGCTGAAACTCATGTAGATAGATCGATTGAAAATTCATCGAGTTTTATAAAAACTAATATTTTAGGAACATCTGTTCTTTTAGATTGTTGTTTAGAAAATATTGATAAAAATATAAATGACTTTAAGTTATTGCATATTTCTACAGATGAAGTTTATGGCAGTTTAGATAGACAAGGTTCTTTTACAGAAGAAAGTCCTTATAATCCAAGCTCTCCTTATTCTGCATCAAAAGCATCTTCAGATCACTTGGTTAATGCATGGCATAGAACATACGGAATTAAAACAAATATTATAAATTGTAGTAATAATTATGGGCCATTTCAATTTCCAGAAAAATTAATACCTCTGGTTATTATTAGTGCAATTAGAGAAAATTCTTTACCCGTTTATGGTACAGGGAAAAATATACGTGATTGGTTGTATGTAGAAGACCACTGTAGAGCTATATATAATGTTTTATTGAATGGAAAAATTGGAGACACTTATAATGTTGGTGGTGGTGAAGAAAAAACTAATTTAGAAGTAGTTAATAATATTTGTGATATATTAGATGATATTTATCCTTCTGGAAATTTAAAATCTTATAAAAAGCTTATTAAATTTGTTGAGGATAGGCCAGGTCATGATTTTAGATATGCTATTGATTATAGTAAATTAAAAAATGAATTATCATGGCAGCCAAAAGAAAGTTTTAATTCCGGCCTAAAAAAAACTGTTGATTGGTATTTACAAAATTTAGATTGGATAAAAATTATCACAAATGATAAATACAATTTAAGTAGATTGGGACTTTAAAATGCTTAAAGGGATAATATTAGCTGGTGGTCACGGTAAAAGACTTTATCCTATAACAAAGGTGATGAGTAAACAATTACTTCCTGTTTATAATAAACCAATGATTTATTATCCGCTTTCAACTTTGATGTTATCTGGTATTAGAGATATTTTAATTATTTCAACTCCTAAAGATATTAATAATTACGAACTTTTACTTGGAGATGGATCAGATTTAGGAATTAAAATTTCATATAAAATTCAAGATAAGCCTAATGGCTTAGCTGAAGCATTTATAATTGGTGAAAAATTTATAGGTAATGATGATGTCTGCTTGGTTCTAGGAGATAATATTTTTTATGGTAAAGATTTACCAAAAATTTTAAAATCAGCAAGTAATGAATTAGTAGAAAATAATGAATCAATAATTTTTGGATATAATGTTAAAGATCCTGAACGATACGGAGTAGTTAGTTTTGATAGTAAATTAGAAGTTAAGTCTATTGATGAAAAACCTAGGAAGCCTAAGTCTAATATTGCTGTAGTTGGTTTATATTTTTTCAAAAATGATGTTATTAATTTTGCAAAACAATGTATACCTTCAAATAGAGGGGAGTTAGAAATTACACATATTCATAATCAATACTTAGACCAAAAAAGGTTAAATATTAAAATTCTAGATTCTATTTTTTGGTTAGATACAGGTACTCATGATGCTTTAGCTGAAGCATCTAGCTTTATTAAAACTGTAGAAAGTAGAGAAGGTAAGAGAGTTTCTTGTTTGGAGGAAATAGCATATAAGTATAAGTATATTGATAAAAATAAACTGGAAAAAATTATTAGCAAATCATTAGATGATGATGCCCTTTATTTAAAACAGCTCATATCATAATTTTAATAAATTTGAAAATTGCTATTGTACATTACTGGTTAGTTAAAATGAGGGGAGGAGAAAAAGTATTGGAGAATATATGTAAAGCATATCCAAGTGCAGATATATTTACACATGTATATAATAAAAATAATATATCACAAATAATTACTTCACATAATATTAAAACTTCACTTATAAATAAGCTTCCCTTTGCAACATACTTATATAAATATTATTTATTATTTATGCCATATGCACTTAAAAAATTAGATTTAAGAAAATATGATTTGATTATTAGTTGTGAATCTGGTCCTTCAAAAGGAATTATTAAGAGTAAAAAATCTCTTCATGTTTGTTATTGCCATAGTCCAATGAGATACTTATATGATATGAGACATGAGTATTTAAATAAATACAGTTTTTTATTAAAAAAATTAATTAATATAATTTTTAATTATTTACAAAAATGGGATTACAAAACAGCTCAAAAAATTGATTTAGTTTTTGCAAATTCTAAGTTTGTGTCTAGTAGAATAAGAAAAAATTGGAACAGGAGTTCAACTGTAATTCATCCAACAATTAATTTAGATGAATTTTATATCAGTAAAACTAAAAAATCATATTACATTATTTTATCAGAGCTTGTTGGCTATAAAAAGATTGATATTGCAATTGAAGCATTTAATAAAAGTAAAAAAGAATTATATATTATTGGTTCAGGTAGTTTATTAAAAAAATTTAGAAAATTATCGAACAAAAATATAAGATTTTTAAGTAATGTTACTGATTCTCAAAAAACAGCTTATTTATCAAATGCTCAAGCATTGATTTTTCCTGGAATTGAAGATTTTGGTATTGCCCCTTTAGAATCTCTAGCTAGTGGTACACCTGTAATTGCTTTTAGAGGTGGGGGAGTTCTTGATTATCTCAAAGAAAATGAAAATGCAATTTTTTTTAACAATCAAACAAGTAATTCTTTAAATAGAGCATTAGTAAAATTTGAGAAAAATAAAAACAAGTTTAATCCTGAGGATTTAAGAAAAACCATTTTAAATTTTTCAAATCAAAGTTTTATAAATAAATTTAAAAAAATAATTAATAAGAATTTAAAGAATGAAAATTAAATCAATAAAAGATATCTTAAATAAATCTTCAAGAGTTTTTTCTCTAAGGATCATTTCAATTATTTCAGGTTTTTATTTAATGTATTTAATTACAAATATTTTTGGTGCTGAAGGTATGGGTATATTTGCTTTATCACAAACTATTTTAATGGTTATGGTCATGCTGTCAGTATTTGGAACTGATACTGCATCACTTAAATATATCTCTCAATATGTAAGTAATAATGATTACAGTAAATTAAATTCATTCTATTTTAGTATATTGAAATTTGTTATAGTATCATCAATATTTGTAAGTATTATTATTTTTTTTTCTAAAGAAGAGTTGTCAGTTTTTTTTAATAAAAACTTATTAAATTATTCATTGTTTTTTATATCATTATCTATTCTTCCAATGTCTTTTATTAATATTAATTCAGAGTCTTTAAGAGGTATAGGAAGATATAGCTTATTTACTACTTTTAGATATGTTTTAATTCCAGTTTTAACAATCTTGATTATATATTTTTTTGATAATTATGATGATATATTAATTCCTATTAAAGCTTATTCAATATCTATATGTGTTGTATCTTTATTAAGCTTTACTTTTTTACTTAAAAAAATTAAGTTCTTTAAATATTTTTCTAGTATTGATTCTAATTTGCATGATGTCGTTAAATATTCATTACCAATACTTATATCTAACTCAATGCTTTTATTAATTCAATGGATAGATATAATTATTTTAGGTTATTTTGAAACGGTAAATACAGTAGGAGTATATAGTGTTATAATGAGAATATCATTATTTTCAAGTATAATATTATTTTCAATTAATGGTATCGTTGCTTCAGAATTTTCAAAATTATATTCATCTGATAATATGACTGAATTAAGATTTCTTATTAAAAAATCTTCTAAGATTATTTTCTTTATAACAATACCAATATTAATATTAATTGTTTATTTTTCAGAATTAATATTAGGTTATTTTGGACTCGAATTTATTATTGCAAGTAAAACACTTTATATATTGATTATTGGTCAATTTGTAAATATTTTATGTGGTTCAGTTGGTTACATATTAATGATGACAGAAAAGCAAAATATTTTTAAAAATATAATGATTTTTGCTACATGTACAAATATTATCCTTAATATTATCTTGATTCCAAAATATAGCATTAATGGTGCTGCTATTGCATCATCTATTAGTTTGATATTATGGAATGTAATTTCATTTAGTTATATTTATAGAAAATATGACATTTCAACAATTTGGTTTATTAAATAATATGTTTAGTGTTATTGAAAAAGATTTAACGAAATTCTCTACAATTAGAACAAAGTCATATTGCAAGTATTATGCCGAAATAAATAGTAGTAAAGATGTTAAAAGTGCAATTGATTTTAAAAATAAAAATAATTTAAAATTTAAAATACTTGGTAATGGATCAAATATTTTATTTTCTAAAGATTACTATGATGATATTTTATTTTTAAAATTTGGTGATGGGTTTAATTTTATAACATATTATAATGATTATGTAGAGATAGGTTCATCTTATTCATTGATTCAAGCAGGTCGAGAGTTAATTTATAAGGGTTATAAAGACTATATTTTTTTTAGTTTAATCCCTGCAACGATTGGAGGAGCTATTAGGCAGAATGCAGGCACAGGAACTAATGAAGAAATAAAAGATGTATGCTTGAGTTGCAAAGTTTATGATATTAAAAAAAATCAAGAGATTGAACTTAATTTAGATAATATGGATTTTAGCTATAGAAATTCAATCATAAAAAAAAACCCGAATAGATATATTTTACTATCATCAAAATTTAAATTAAATAATCAAACAGATAGTATTGATCAGTTGATTCTTGAAATGAAAGAAAGAGTAAAAGAAAAGAAAAATAGAGAGCCTAATGGTTACTCTTTTGGTTCTACATTTGTAAATAATGAGAAAAAAGCATGGGAGTATGTTAATTCCATTTATAATAATTTAGATTTATCCGATGATTATTATTTTTCAGATAAACATAAGAATTGGGTTGTTAATAAGAATGGATGTGGAGAAGCTATATTAGATTTAATTAATAAAGTTCAAAAAGAAGTTTTTAATAAATTTAATATAAATTTAAAATTAGAGGTCGATATAATTTAAGTTTATTAAATTAGAATAATAATTTATGAAGAATAATCATAAAATAGGTATTGTTGGTCTTGGTTATGTTGGTTTGCCACTTGCCGTAGAGTTTGGTAAAAAATATAAAACTGCTGCATATGATATAAATAGAGATAGAGTCAGTGAATTATTAAATGGTCTTGATTCCACTGGTGAAATAACTAAACGTAATCTTCAGTCTTCCATTAAACTATCCTTATCATCAGATATTAATAGTTTAAAAGACTGCAATATTTATATTATATCTGTACCTACCCCAATTAATAATAAAAATGAACCTGATTTAAGTATTCTTTTTTCTGCTACGAAAAATATCGGACAATTAATTAAAAAAGATGATATAGTTATTTATGAATCAACAGTATACCCTGGATGCACTGAAGAGGATTGTGTACCTTTATTAGAAAAAGAATCTGGTATGAAATATAATAAAGATTTTTTTTGTGGATATAGCCCTGAGAGAATAAATCCAGGTGATAAGAAAAGAACAGTAACAAAAATTGTAAAAGTAACAAGCGGATCAAACTACAGAATTGCAAAGATTGTAGATGATTTGTATTCTAGTATCATTACTTCAGGAACTTTTCTTGCAAGTAGCATAAAAGTTGCTGAAGCTGCTAAAATAATTGAAAATTGTCAAAGAGATATTAATATTGCGTTTGTTAATGAATTATCAATTTTATTTGACAAAATGGACTTAGATACACAAGAAGTTTTAGATGCAGCTGGAACAAAGTGGAACTTTCTACCATTTAGACCAGGACTAGTGGGTGGACATTGTATAGGAGTTGATCCTTACTATTTAACATACAAAGCTAAACAGTTAGGATATGATTCTAAAATAATTTTATCTGGAAGAAAGCTTAATGATAATTATGTTAAATATATTAATGAAAATATCAATAATCACTTTGTAAAAATAACTAATAAGAAAAAATTAAATGCTCTTTTAATGGGAGTTACATTTAAAGAAAATTGTCCTGATATTAGAAATAGTAAAGTTTTTGATTTACATAAACTTTTAAATAAAAAATTTAATATTGATGTTTATGATCCATATGCCTCGAAAGATGAAGTTTTAAAAAAATATAATATTAAATTATTAGATTTTAATTTAATAAAACCATCTGGATATGATTGTATTATTATTAGTGTTGCTCACACTGAATTTCTAAATATTAATATTGAAAAGTTTTTATTTTCTAAGAAATCTTTAGTTTATGATATGAAAGGAATTTATAATAATAAGAAATATATGAGATTGTAGTAATGAAATTTATTGATTTACAAAAACAATATAATAAAATCAAAGATAATATTGATAATGATATTAAGAGTATTCTAAATAGGACTGATTTTGTTTTAGGGAAAAAAGTATTTAATTTAGAAAAAAAGCTCGCTGATTATGTAGGTATATCAGAATGTATTACATGCGCCTCAGGAACTGATGCTCTTTTAATTCCACTTATGGCTGAAAATCTTAAAAAAAATGATGCGGTTTTTACTACAAATTTTTCCTTTTTTGCAACTGCTGAAGTTATTTCATTAGTAGGTGCAACACCAGTTTTTGTAGATATTGATAAAAAAACATTCAATATAGATCCTCAATTATTAGAAAAAAAAATTATTGAAGTTGTTAATAAAGGAACATTTAAACCTAAAGCAATAATTGCTGTTGATTTATTTGGTCAGTTAGCCGATTATCGTAAAATAGAAAAAATAGCAAAAAAATATAACTTATTTCTAATAGAAGATGCTGCACAATCTTTTGGTTCTTCATATAAAAATAAAAAATCATGTTCATTTGGAGATGTTGCAGCAACATCTTTTTATCCCGCTAAACCATTAGGATGTTATGGCGATGGAGGTGCTATTTTTACAAATGATAAAAAAAAAGCTGAAATCTATAGATCCATAAGAGTTCATGGACAGGGAGAAGATAAATATGATAATGTGAGAGTAGGTATTAATAGCCGGCTCGATACATTACAAGCAGCTATTTTATTAAGTAAGTTATCTATTTTTAATGAAGAAATAGAAAAAAGAAATAAAATTGCAACTTATTATAAAAAACATTTAAAAAATATTGTAGAAGTTCCCTTTGTAAGTAATAATAATATATCTTCATGGGCTCAATTTTCTGTTTTAGCTGAAAGTGATAAACATAGAAATGAATTTATCAAATATTTGGAAAGTAAAAATATTCCTACTGCTATATTTTATAAAAAATTATTCTCAGAATTAGAAATATATAAAAATTTAGAAAAATCTTCATTTGATATATCTAGAAATATAAGTAGTAGAATTTTTAGTTTACCAATGCACCCTTATTTAGATTCAAAACAACTAGAAATGATAGTTCAAACAATGAAAGAATTTTAAAATAAATGATTGATTTTCATAATCATATTCTTCCAAATGTTGATGATGGACCAAAGACAATTGAGGAATCTATTTCAATGTTAAAGTATGCATCAATCAAAGGAATTACAGAAGTAGTCCAAACTGTTCATTTTCAACATCCAAAGATGGATAGTAAAAATGTTGATTATAAATTTTTAAGAAATGAAGTAGAAAAACTAGAAAGGCAATTATTTAAACATAATATTAAAATTAAAATTCATTTAACTGCTGAGGTATTTTATTTACCAAATTTAACTAAATTAGTAAATAATAAATTAACAACTCTATCTAATAAATTTATATTAGTAGAATTTTCTTCATCAATTTTTCCAAGAAACTATGAAGAGGAATTTTATAAGATTCAAAATATGAATTTTACACCTATTATTGCTCATCCCGAAAGATATAGATTTGTTCAAAATGATTTAAGTATTATAAATGATTGGGTTTCAAAAGATTTTATTATCCAGTTAGATGCTGGAAGTTTGATTGGCCATTTTGGTAAGAAAGTTCAAGATATTAGTTGGCGCATTGTAGATAAATATGGATTCCATTTACTAGGTTCTGATGCTCATAATAATAGAAAAAGAAACTTTTGTTTGCCAGAAGCATATAATATGATAGATAAAAAATATAATTCTGATATAGTTTTAGAATTGAAGAATAATGCTTCATTAATTTTAAAAGGTGATTTTCCTTTACTTGTGAAAAATAAACATAATAATAGTTTATATGATATTATTAAGAGTAAATTTCGATATTAAATATGAAAAAAGTATTTAAAATAGTATTAACATTAGTTTTTATTAATTATTTATTTTTAGAAATTTTAATTTCCTCAGAATCAGTAATTCCTAATCAAGATTATATTACAGATAAAGATGGTATAGTAAAAATGTATGTAAATGTTATAGGACATGTTAATAATCCTGGTTCTTTTCTTGTTTATGATGGAATTGATATTGTTACTTTACTTGCATTAGCCGGTGGTCCTGCAAGGGGTGCAAACTTGAAGAAAATAAAAATTTATAATGGACAGAATTTTGAAATTAATTTCAATGAATATATCAAAGGATCATATAAAAATAATATCTTAATAACTCCAAGAACAACTATTTATATTGAAGAAAAAATTGGCTCAAAAATGTTTAATGGCACTAATTTAGTTAGTAGTTTACTGCAGCTTCTTAATATTATTATTACTATTGAAAGAACTCAAGATTAATTATATGACTAATCAAGAAAATAAAAAAGAGGATTTAAATATTGATGAAATTTATTTTTTAATTTTAAAGCATTATAAAATATTATTATCATCAATCGTTTCGTGTTTAGTGTTTTCTTTTTTTTATATTTTAACTATTGATCCAATTTATGAGTCTCAAGGTTCTATCCTTATTGAAGATCCTCAAAATGATGTTTCTAATATTTTTGATGTTGGACTTTCAAAAACAAAAAATTTTATTTATAATGAAACAGAAATTTTAAGATCAAGAACAAATTCTGAAGAAGTTATTAAACAAATATATAATTCTGGTCAAAAATTATATATTTTACAAAATCGTGAGGATAAAAAAGGTTTAATAAAATCTTTTTTTAATAAACAGTATTATATAGATGATATGGTTCTAACTGATTCATTATTATTAGAATTTTCAAATTATTTAAGAAAATCTATGAAAATAGAAAATACTATTGATACTGATGTTTTAAATTTATCTATTCAAAGTAAAAATCCTGAAGAAGCATCGCTTTTAGTTAATAAAATTATAGAAGTATATAAACAGCGTGATTTAAATTGGGTTACAGGTGAAATGCAACATTTGAAACAATTTTTGAATGAACAGTTAGCAATTAAAGAAGTAGATTTAAATAATATTGAAGAGAAGCTAAAGAATTTTCAGGAAAATGAAAAAGTATTTTCCATATCAGATAATTATTCTTTATTACTAGGAGAATTAAGTGAATTAGAATCAAAATATTATAATTTTGAAGCTGAAATTAATATTCTTAAAAGTAGAAAAGAATTTATGTATAACCAATTATCGAAAGATGAAAAAAATCTTGCTCAATCATTGTCTAATGCTATTAATGCTAGACTTGATGCATTAAGAAATGAAATTGCTACAAAAGAGGCTGAGCTTATTAAAACTGTTAATCAAAGAGGCGAAAATCATGAAGCTGTTTCGTTTATAAAAGAGAAAATAGGTAGATTGAAAAAAAAGCTTAAAGAAGAAACAAATGATTTTATAAATAATGGAATATCAGTTTCTGATCCTTTACTGTATAGGCAAGAAATAATGGATAGTTTAATTAAAGTTGAATCAATTATTCCAAATCTTCAATCCAAAAAAAATGAATATAAAAACTTGATTGATGAATATGAAAAGCAATTATCAAATCTACCCCAAAAAGTTTTAGAATATACTAGGTTAGAGAGAATTAGGAATATTCAATCTGAAACATATAGTTTTATGAGACAAAAGTTAGAAGAAGCCAGAATAAATGAAGCTTCAAAAATTGGTAAAATTAGAGTTGTAGATAGTGCTATTCCAAATTATATACCAATAAAACCAAATAAAAAATTATATATTCTTTTGAGTTTAGTTTTAGGCTTAGCACTAGGAATATTTATTATAGGTATAAAGGAATTTTTTGATAATACTATTAAGTCTGTAGAACAAATTGAAAGAAGAGGTTTTTCATTATTAGCTGTAATTCCATCAATTGGTAAAAAGTCAAGCAAAAAAAGAACAAAACAATATATTTCTCAAAATAAAAATCTAGACAAAATAGAAAGAAGATTAATTACACATGAAGACCCTAAATCTCCAATTTCTGAAGCTTATAGAGGTTTAAGAACTAGCTTGATGTATACTAATGTTGATGAAAATTGTAGGGTTATTTTAGTAAGTAGCGCAGGACCAGGAGAAGGTAAGACAACCACAATTGCAAATCTTGCGATAACATATGCAAATTTAGGTAAAAAAACATTATTAATAGATTCAGATTTAAGAAAGCCAGTAGTTCATAATATTTTTAAATTTGATAAAAGTCCAGGTTTAACATCTTATTTATCAGGAAATGAATCTGATGAATTAAAATTAGTGAATAGTACAGAAACTAAAAATTTAGATGTGATTACATCAGGTGTAATTCCTCCAAATCCCTCAGAATTATTAGATTCACCAAAGTTAAAAAAATTATTGGAAAAACTAAAGTCAAAATATGAAGTTATTTTGTTCGATACTCCTCCCTTAATTGCTGTTACAGATGCTTTTGTTCTTATGAAACATTCATCTCAGTTTATCTTGGTTGTTAGAGCAGGGGTTACAGAAAGATTGGCACTAGATAGAGTGATGACAAATCTTTATCAATCAGGTTTCAAAGAAACAGGAGTTGTTTTAAATGCCCTTGAAGAATCACATGCTTATGGTGCTGGGTACTATTACAACTATTATCAATACTATTACGCTGAAAATTCTGATTAAATCAAATTAATTTTTTTAATATTGATAAATTCAAATAAAATTAATCCTTATGTAAGTAATCTTTCAATTACAAGTATCTGGAGCATAGGATCTTTTTTTGTTAATCTTATGCCAATTTATTTTCTACAAAATAATGTTTATGCAGAACTTATAGTTTGTACAACTACAATATTTTTATTAAACCAAGTAATTACTCTAGGTCTAAGTGACTCAATTTTAAAATATGGAAATTCTGCATTACTTATATCATTATTATTAATACTGTTAAACTCTTTATTCGCTAATTTTTTTATAGATTACAAGGTTGTTCTAGGAAGTTTAGGTTTATCATCAATGATTACTATTAGAAACTATTTAATTAAAAATAATATTGAACATAAAATTATTAAAATTACTTTTTTTATTGTTTTGATACGAATTATAGGTTCATATTTAATATTAAAATATAATTTTACAATTGAAAGTTATATAATTTTACTCTTTTTAATTCCGGGGTTATTAATATCTTTATCAGGATTATTTGTTTCTAGTTTAAATCAAAATAGTTTTGAAATAATAATTAAGAAGGAAGTTTTATTTTTTGCAATTACTACATTATTATCAAGATTTTTATATAGTTTGTCAAGTCGAATAAGTATTTTTGTATTAAATAATCAAGAATGTTTTGATGAAATCAAGTTAGTAGGTTTTTTATTTTCTTTTATTGGTATTTATTCAGTTATAAATCAATCAATACGAAACGTTCTTATTGGTAAAGTTTCGAGTAGTATTGAAGAATCAAAAAAATTATTTTTTAAAGTTGTTAGTAGTTTAAAAATATTTTTACTTTTAAACTTTATAGTATCAGTAGTTTTATCTTTAATTATCTATAATATTTTTGATTGGAATAGTTTTGAAGTTTTGGCTATTGATTTTTCGATAATAGCATTAATTTTTTTATTCTTTTTTATTTTTGGTTTATTACCATTTTTTGGTTTATTTAATGTTGCATTAAGAACTTTAAATAGAATTGATATTGAAATATTTATAAATATACTTAGATTGTTATTTATATTTTTAATCACTTTTTATTTTACAGGAATATATTTTATATATGTTTACTTAATTATATTATTTTTAAGTGAAATTATTTTAGCTATCATATCAAATAAGTTTTTATTTAAATGGAAAAAGTAAAGTCATTAATATTATTTTCCCTAATTTTCATTATTTTTAATGATACTTTTGTAGCATCACAAATTGGTCTTACTTTAATGCGATGTATATATTTTCTTTTTATTATATTTTTTTTAAATGATATTTTAAATGGTATCAAAAGTTTAAATAATTTTATTAAAATTAGTATTTTTTCATTTTTGACTCTATTGATTACTACATCCTTCATTTATGTGGTTTCAGTAGAAAACTACCCATATGAAAATCTTTTCAATATGATAATTATAACTTCAATCTTTTTAGCTTTTATTAATAATAATCATGCTAAAATTAGAAAATTTGTTATATTTTCAGTGATTTTTAGTTCTATTTATGCTATAATAAGACCTGATACTATTTCTGAATGGACGTTTCGAAAAACTGGCGGAACAGGTGATCCTAATGAATTTGCTAGTCATTTAATTCTTGGTAGTATTTTAGCTTGGAATTATATCAAAAATAAAATATTAAAATTAGTTTTATTATTTATTTTTTCTTTTTCAATTATTCTATCTGGTTCAATTACTGGTGGACTATGCTATTTTTTTATTATTTGTTATAAAATTATTTCACATTTTAGATCAAAAATAAGTTTAAAATCTCTAAGCTTATCAACATTAGCGTTAATTGGATTTTATTTCTTAATTATCAGAATTGACTTATTTAATATGTACATTTCTAGAGCATTAAATAATTCTAATAATTTCATATCAAGACAGAATGCATGGATAAATGGTATATCTTTATTCAGAGAAGATTTATTTACTTTTTTCTTGGGAGGTGGACCAAACTTTTTTGATCAAAGAAATTCATTGCTTGTTTCGACAAAATTTGACACAGCTGTAGCTGCTCACAGTATGTATATTGAAGTGTTAGCTGATACTGGAATGATAGGAATTATTTTAATGATTTTCCCAATTTTCCATATTGTTATGAAAAACTTGTTTAATCCAAAGTATGATATATTTTTTGTAATGTTATTTATGAGCTTATCATTAAGTATGACTTATGAAAAATATTTTTGGTTAATAATTGCATTAATTTTATAAATGAAAAAAAAATCATTACATATACTCCATTTAATCCCAAATTTAAATTTGGGTGGTGCAGAAAAATTTGTTTGTGATTTATCAAATCAACTTTTAAGTGAAAAAGTACAAGTTTCCTTAATAATTTTTTATGATTTAGATGATGATAATTTCTTGTTGAGAACTATAAAAAATAAAATTAATATTATAACTCTATCAAAGAAAAGAGGGTTTGATTTCCGATTGATTTTAAGAATCAGAAAGGAAATTTCAATCTTAAAACCAGATTTAATTCATACGCATTTAAGATCAATCAATTATTTAGTTTTTTCAATTTTTTTTAAAAAAATAAAAGTAGTTCATACAGTACATAATCATGCTCAAAAAGAGGTTAATAGTAAAATTGAAGGTTTATTTAGAAAAATTTGTTTTACTATATTAAATATTTATCCTGTTACAATATCAGAACAAAGCAATTTAAGTTTTATTAATTTTTATAATTCAAAATTTATTAAATCAAAATTAATTTATAACGGCAGATCAAAACCTGAAAAATCTAGTGATTATTTTCAAGTAGACAATTACTTTAAAAAAATTCAAGATAAATATGGAAATGATGTTAAAATACTTGTAAATATTGGTAGAATTGAAAATCAAAAGAATCATTTATTACTCAATGATGCAATTTTAATGTTACAAAAAAAAGGTTTAAATATTGTTGTTATAATAATTGGAGGAAAGCGTGGTAATGTATCAGAATTAATTATGAAAAAAATATATGAAAGTAGAAATGACAGATTGTTATTTTTAGGTGAGGTTAATAATCCTACTGACTATTTGTTGATATCTGATTATTTTATACTTTCCTCAGTTTATGAAGGTATGCCTATAAGTTTAATTGAAGCATTTGCATGTTCTTGTATACCAATATCAACGCCTGTTGGGGCTATACCTGAAATGATAAATAATGATGGTTTTTTATCAAAGAGTCTATTAATTGAAGACTTTGTAGATTCTATTCAAATGGCAATTGAAGCTACAGATGATACAAAACAGAAAATTTTAGAAAATAATTTAAAAAAATATCATGATTTATTTAGTATTTCATCAACGGCAAAAAACTATTTAGATTATTACAATAAGGTTTATAAAAATAAATTATGATTTCATTTATTTATAAGGATAGGTCTCGTTTTAGGACAGGAGGTGCAGTTACAGCTGGTATTAAATTTAGAGATGCATTACTAGAAAAAAAAATTCCTTTAAATGTATTAAGCTATACTTTTGGTAATTCTAATATTTTAGGAATTATTAAAGATTCATTGATTAATAGAAATATTGTTATTTGGAATTTAAGTACTAAATCGTTAAAATTTTTTTTTATTATTATTATATTTCAAACTTTAATAAAAAAAAATATTATCATTCGATTTTTTGGTTCTAATCAAAAGTCTTTGTATAAAGATAAACTTTTTTATAGATTTATTTTTCAATTTTTAATGAAAGCAAAAATTATTTTAACTTTTGAAACTTTAGATAATTACAATTTTTTTAAAAAAATTAACAAAGATGTTTACCACCTACCTAATTTTATTAAGATTAAAAGTTATAAAAATTTTAAAAAAAAATATTCAAAAAAGTTTGTTTATGTAGGAAATATTCTACAAAATAAAGGTATAGAGTTAATTCTGAAATTTTTACTAGAAAATCCGAGTTTTTCTTGTGATTTTTATGGTTATAATAAAGATTATAAGGTAGATAAAAAATATAAAACAATATGGAAAAAATCCTATAAAGGTATATTGTCTAGAGAAGAAATTTTAAAAATATACAGAAATTATGATTTTACACTTTTACCTTCTTCGAAAGAAGGGTACCCAAGTGTTATATTAGAAAGCATGTGTCAAAATACTCCTTTAGTGTTAAGTAGTTTACCTAGTTTAATGGAAATGATACAGAATTCAGCCATTTTTTTTGGAACAAATTATGAAAGCTTTAAAAAAATAATGCTAGAAATTAATGATAAAGCTTTAAATAAATTAAGTGTAAATATAAAAAAAGATTTAATTAAATACGATCAAGACAAAATCATCGAAAAATTTATTAGGGATATTCTATGATTTTTATTTTAGGTGTAGGAAGATCTGGTACGAGTTTGCTTCAAAGTATTCTTAACTCACATTCAAAAATCCGTTTTTTACCAGAATCTAAATTTTTAAGAAATTATGTATTAAATAAAAATTTAAAGATTACAAAATCAAATTATAAAATAATTACTAATCAATTGATAAATGATAATAGATTTAAAAGATTAAATATTGATGTAAAAAATATTGTTCGGATAAATCATACTATGTTTGACGTTTATCAAAATATTTTAAATAAAAATTTAATAAATGAAAATATAATTTATTTAGGAGATAAAGATCCTAAATTAATTGAAAAAATTGATAGTTTGTATTATTTTTTCCCTAATGCTAAAATTATTCATATTATTAGAGATCCTAGAGATGTCGTTTTATCAAGGACTAAAGCTAAATGGTCAAAAAAATATTCATTTTATATTCATGCAATGATTTATTATCTTCAAATATCATTGGGTATAAAAAAAGGAAAAAGTATATATAAAAAAAAATATTTTGAAGTCTTCTATGAAAATTTAATTAAAAATCCTGAGATTGAATTATCAAAAATTATAAAATTTCTAGATCTTGATTTTGAGTATAAAGTTTTGAATTTTAAAGATTCATCTAAAGAATTAGTTTCTAAAGATGAATTAGAATGGAAAAAAGAGACGTTTCAGCCAATTAAAAAAAATAATTTTAATAAATGGGAATCAGAATTAGCTGGCTACCAAAATTTAATTATTGAGACTATCTGTTATTTTTTTATCAAAAAATTTAATTATAAAAATAAAATTAAATTTTTATCCTTTAAAATGCTATTTGTAATTATAATTCAACCATTTTTACTTTTAGCCAAAATTTTATATAAAATTAAATTAAAATGCTAGTTAAACCTGAAATAAAAAAAGGTCTTAAACCACTATTTTTTAAAGCTGGTAAATTAATATTTTCAAGAGGAAATTATATCTTTGAATCTGAACTTTTTGAAAATAATAAAAATAATTTAGTAGCTTACTTTCAAGATAATTCAATAAAACAATTTATAAGTAGAATCCACTTTTTATCTAAAACTTTTAGATATGGCTTTAGATCTGTAAAACCTTATAAAAATGGTTTGATTGGTATCCATAAGAATAAAATTTTATTTAAATCTAAAAATCAAAAAAAAATGAAAACTGTTTTTACGAGTTTTAAAGGAAGTAGACCTTTAAACCTTCTAATTTGTCCAAATGAAAAAATCTATTTTGGTGAATATTTTTCAAATAAAAATAGATCTAGTGTTAAAGTTTTTTCTTCTAAAAATGGTAAAGATTGGTTTGAAGTATATAAATTTAATCCTGGTTCTATAAGGCATATTCATAATTTAAAGTATGATAAATATCGAAAAGGTATATGGGTTCTTACTGGAGATTCTAATAATGAATCGGGTTTATGGTTTACATCAGATAACTTTAAGACTTTAAAAAAAATTGTAAATAAGGGTCAAAGTAGTAGAGCTGTTGATATTTTTATTAATAAAAATGATTTAATTATTCCAATGGATAGTCCTGTCCAAAAAAATTATATTTATAAATATTCTTTTAAAACTGGTACAATGAAAAAAATTTGTTTTATAGAAAATAGTATTTTTAATCTAATTAAGATAAACGATTTATTTCTAATTTCAACTGTACCTGAACCAAGTAAAATTAATGATACAAGTAATGTTTATATTTATGCTAGTCTAGACTGCGAAAAATGGATAAAAATTTCAGTTTTTAAAAAAAATATTTTACCAAGTTTTATTCAAAAATATTTCAGATATCCTGAGGTAGAATTTTGTAAGGGCAAAGGTATGCTAAATGTAATAGGTTATGGAAGATCTTTAAAAGGTTTTTCAAATTGTATGATGATCTGGAAAATTAAAGATATTAAAAAAATATTAAATGAAAATAAAAAAAATTAGTTTATTTTTTAAAACTATAAAGTATTTGAAGTTCAAACAAATATTCTATAGAATTTATTACTTTTTTTCAAAAAAAATATTTCTAGATTTTAATTTAACTTACAAATCAATAAAGTTTATAAAAATTAATCAATTTATAGTTAATAAAAATTCTAAGTTAAATAATAATGAGTTTACTTTTTTAAATCAAAGCAAAAAATTTGATGTAATAAATTGGAATTTTTTAGGTTATGGGAAATTGTGGAATTATAATTTAAAGTATTTTAATTATTTAAATGACATTGATCAAAATTATGGATTAGATTTAATAAATGATTACATTAATTTTTATAAAAAAAATAAAAATAATAAAGAACCATATCCAACTTCTTTAAGATTAATAAATTGGATTAACTTTTTATCTAAACATAGTATTAATGATTCCAATATAAATGATACTATTGTTAAGGATTCTAAATATCTATACAACAATATTGAATATCATCTAATGGGGAACCATGTTTTAGAAAATTCTTTTGCAATACTATTTTGCTCATATTATTTGAAAAGTGAAAAATTATATAATCTTTCAAGAAAAATTTTATTTTCAGAGCTTCAAGAGCAAATTTTATCTGATGGTGCTCATTTTGAGCTTAGTACAATGTATCACCAAATTCTTTTAATAAAAATATTGAATTGCATTGATTTAATATCAAATAATGAATCTTGGAAAAAAGATAGACTTTTAAAAGATTTTTTGCTTGAAAAAGCAGCTTTAATGCTTAGTTGGAATGAATCCATTGCATATTCTGATGGTAGCCTTCCAGCTTTAAATGATTCTGCAAGAAATCAGCTTAGGAAAACACATGATTTTTTTGAATATTCTAAAAAATTAAACATAAAATGGAAAAAAATTAATCTTAAAAAATCTGGATATAGAAGGTGGAATCAAGATAAATTTCAAATTTTGATTGATGTTGGTCAAATTGGGGCCAGCTATATTCCCGGTCATGCACATGCTGATACTTTTAATTTTGAATTAATTTATAATTCTAATCCAATAATAGTTGATCCTGGAATATCAACATATGAAAATAATAACATTAGAGAAATTGAAAGGTCTACAAATTTTCATAATACTATTAAATTAAATGGTAAAAACTCTTCTGAAATATGGGGTGCTTTTAGAATAGCAGATAGAGCTAATATAATAGATTTAGTGGAAGAAGAATATTGTATTAAAGCTAGTCACGATGGATACAAGAAATATGGTCTAGTGCATGAAAGAAAATTTTCAATGCTAAGACAAAAATTTATAATTCAAGATTTTATTCAAGGTATTACAAATAATACAAGAATAGAATCATTTTTACATTTTCATCCCAAATGTAAAATTCAACTATTGAATAATAGTATTAGAGTTAATGAGGAATTAATTATAAATTTTGAAGGTTGTAATAATTTTAAAGTTGAAGAATATAATTTTCCAATCGGTTTCAATAAATATACTTCCTCAAAAAAAATTATTTTAAATACAAATAGAAGGTCAAAAATAGAAATTAAATATGAAGATTGATATCATTGCAGGGGCAAGGCCAAATTTTATCAAAATTGCACCAATAATTAACCAGATAAATTTAATTAAAAAAAAGAAAACAAATTTATCTTACAGGCTAATTCATACTGGACAACATTATGATGATGAAATGTCTAATATTTTTTTTAATCAATTATCAATACCTAAGCCTAATGTAAATCTTGATGTAGGTTCTTCAACTCATGCAAAACAAACTGCAGATATTATGGTTGGTTATGAACAAATTATTAAAAAAGCTAGGCCAGATGTTTGTTTAGTTGTTGGTGATGTAAATTCAACTATGGCATGTGCTATAGTAGCAAAAAAAGAAAAAATAAAAGTTGCTCATGTTGAAGCAGGAATTAGATCATTTGATTCTGACATGCCTGAGGAAATTAATCGTATAGTTACAGATTCTATAAGCGATTATTATTTTACAACATCTGAAACAGCAAATATGAATCTAAAAAATTTAGGTGTAAGAAAAAGTAAGATTTTTTTTGTTGGAAATGTAATGATTGATACATTACTGAGTCAACTACCCCATTTAAAAAAACCTTTAATTTTTAATAAACTATGTTTAAGTAAAAAGAAATATTTTGTTTTAACTTTACATAGACCCTCAAATGTTGATGATGAAAAAAAATTATTATCAGTTTTAAAAGTAATTAATAATAATGTTAATAATTTAAAAGTTCTGTTTCCAGCACATCCAAGAACTAAAAAAGTTTTGAATAAAAGTAAAATTAATTTAAAAAATATTTATCAAATTAATCCTATGTCATACCTTGAATTTAATTATTTGGTAAAAAATTCTTTATGTATTTTGACAGATTCTGGAGGGATAACTGAAGAAACAACGGTAATGAATATTCCATGTATAACATTAAGAGAAAATACAGAAAGACCTGAAACAGTTAAATATGGTACGAATGAGCTTGTAGGAACTAATCAAAAAAAAATAATTTTATCATTAAATAAGGTGTTAACTCATAATTGGAAAAAAGGTTCTACTCCAGAGCTTTGGGATGGCAAATCATCATATAGAATAATAAATCATTTAATTTCTTTAAATGAAAAATAATTATATTAATATTTTTTCCAATTACTATCCTCCTGAAAAAGGTGCTGCATCATATAGAATTGAAAATTTAGCGTTAGCTTTAAAAGAAAAAAATTACAAAGTAACAATAATTACTGCTATGCCTAATTATCCACTTGGAGAAGTATATAATGGCTATAAAAATAAATTCTTTATTAAGGAAATTATTAAAGGCATTAATATTCATAGATTGTGGATTTATCCTTCTAAATCCAAAAATATTTTTTTAAGATTATTTTCTATGTTATCTTACTCTGTAAGTTTATTATTTTATTTTCCAAGATTTTACTTTTTAAAAGCTAATATTAATATTGTTCAAGGACATCCTCTAATTTCAACTTTTGTTTTTATTTTTGTATGCAAGAAGATATTCAATAAAAAAATTATATTAAATATTTCAGACATTTGGCCATTATCAGGCTTAGAATTAGGATATCTAAAAAAAGGTTTTTTTTATTCAATTCTAAAAAAAATAGAAAATTTTAATTATAGTAATTCTGATAAAATAATTGTTCAGTCATCAGATATAAAAAAATATTTGATTGATAATTATAATTTAAATAGTTTCATTTATAGAAATTTGCCATATAAAATTGTTGATTTTAAAAAAGAAAATAAAATTATTAATAATCCTAAAATATTTTATGCTGGTTTGCTGGGTTATGCACAGGGAATTTACGAAATTTGCAGTAAAATTAATTTTGAAAAAATAAATGTAGAGTTTCATATTTATGGAGCTGGAGGTGAATCAGAAAGTATTTTAAACATTAGTAAAAATAAAAAAAATATATTTTACCATGGTTCAGTGGGTAAAAAACAAATATATAAAGAAATGAAAAAATATAATTTTGGTTTAGTCTCTTTGACATCTGAAGTATTCGGAGCTTTTCCTTCTAAAATTTATGATTTAATTAATATTGGAATACCAATCATATATATTGGAAAAGGTAGTGCCTCTAATTTGATAATAAAAAATAAAATTGGATGGATAGTAAATCCAAAAGATTTTAGTTCTTTAAACAATATTTTAAAAAATTTAAAGAATATTAGAAAAAGTGAATTAAATTTGATATCAGAAAAATTAAATGAATTGAATAAAAAAAAGTTTGATTTTTCTAATCAATTAGACGACCTGTTAATTTTTATTAATAAAGCTTGAATTGTTATATTTATGAATAAAAGATTTTTTGATTTATTTTTTATTTTTTTATTTTCACCAGTAATTATTTTAATTATAGTATTAATTTTTTGTTTCATAAAAATTAGTCAGCCAAAATATAATGCATTTTACGTTCAGCAACGAGTAGGCAAAAATGGAATCTTGTTTAGAATGTATAAATTTAGAACAATGTTGATTAATATGAATGTAGGTGATAACGCAGTTACAACTACAGAAAATGATGTGAGAATAACGAAATTAGGGAAATTTTTAAGAAAGCATAGATTGGATGAGTTTCCTCAATTTATTAATGTCTTAATAGGCAACATGAGTATAGTAGGACCTAGACCAGAGCAAGAAAAGTTTGTTAAGAAATTATCTAAAGAAATTCCTAAATATATGAAAAGACATAATGTCAAGCCTGGTATAACTGGTTTAGCTCAAATAAAAGTGGGTTACACATCTGGTGAGGTTGATGAAGTTAAGCATAAATTAAAATATGATTTAGAATATATAAATGATATTTCAATCTTGAATGATATTTACATTCTATTTAAATCAATATCCGTCATTTTGTTTGGTTTCGGTTCAAGGTAATTAATGAGTAAGAAAATATTGATTATTGGTGGAGCTGGATATATAGGATCTCACATTACTCATCAACTAAATGATAAAGGTTATAATACAGTTGTCTTTGATAATTTATCCACTGGTTTTGAAGATAATATTGATTCAAGATCTAGTTTTATTCATGGTAGTATATTTGATCATTTAAAATTAGATAAAGCTTTAAAGAATATTGATACAGTTATTCACCTTGCTGCATTGAAAAATGCAGGAGAATCTATGGAGTCTCCTGAGAAATATGCCAAGCATAATATAATAGGTAGTTTAGATTTAATAAATCTATGTATTAAAAATAATATTCAAAACTTTATTTTTTCTTCAAGTGCAGCAGTTTATGGAAATCCAGAATATTTACCTTTAGATGAATCACATCCAGTGAACCCTATAAATTATTATGGTTATACTAAATTATGCATAGAAAGAAATTTAATTTGGTTTAATAAAATTGCAAATTTAAATATTTCATGCCTAAGGTATTTTAATGCAGCCGGATATGATATATTTGGTAGAATAAAATGTAAGGAAAAAAACCCAGCAAATTTAATTCCAATTGTAATGGAAGTTGCATGTGGTCAAAGAAAAAAAATTGAAGTATATGGAAATGATTATGATACATTAGATGGTACATGTTTGAGAGATTATATCCATGTTAATGATTTAGCATCTGCACATGAACTTGCTTTAAATTATTTGAGGAAAAATGGAAATAGCTTAATTGTAAATTTGGCTACAGGCAAATCATTTTCAGTAATGGATGTAATTAACAAAACCCAAAAGATTTCTAGAAAAAAAATTAATTATCAGGTTATTGGAAGAAGGTATGGTGACCCTAGTAAGCTTTACTCAAAATCTATTAAGGCTGAAGAGTTATTAGGATGGAAACCAAAGCATTCAGATTTAAACACAATCATTAAATCTACATGGGAAATTTATAAGTAAATTAATTTTAGCCTAAATTAATGCTTTTTTTAAGTTAGTTGATGAGTAATTATGATTTCTGGAATGATAATAAATTTTAATATTCAAATCATATCCTGTAAACTTTTTATTTTTATAATCATCACCTAAAATTCTGATATCTGGTTTTAATTTCAATAGCAAATTGTACAAGTCTCTTTCAGTACTATAGATTATAATTTTATCTATATACTTAACTGCTTCAAGTTGAATTTTTCTTTCTTTTAAAGACTGTATAGGTTTGTTTTTTTCATTTGGTCTATCTAAAGTTGGATCTGTTTGCAATCCAACTATTAAGTAATCGCATTGTTTTTTTGCATCCTTCAACATAAGAATGTGACCAGCATGTAGCAAATCGAAACAGCTGCATGTAAATCCAATTTTTTGTTCTTTATCCATTTTTTAATATAAAAAAAGAGCATCTAATAGATGCTCTTTTAATATTTTTTAATTAATATTTATTTAGAAATTAAGAGTTTTACTATAGTTTAGATTAAAACTATATGTATCTAATAAACTAAAATCTAAGAACGGATCTTCTTTCAATACATCAACGAACTTTTGATATCTAAATCCTAAGCTTAAATCATTTTCTAATAATGGTAGAGTGTAAGTTATATCCAATACCCCAGTTCCTGTTAATCCACCTGATTGATCTAAGTGCGCTACTCCAAGTCCAAATGTTAAATTTACTGGTAAATCAAAATCCGTATGAAAATGGGCAATACCAGCTTTTATGTTATTATCATCTCCATTAATTCCTGCTAAATTTGATAAATTAACTTCAGCGGAAATATTAAAATCTTTCCCAAATAAATTAAAATTATATTTTGTAGGAAATTTAACACTCAGTGATGTTCCTGGATCATAATCATCTGCATCATCACCTAATGCAGTTAAAGTTCCCATTGAGATAGTCATATCGCATTCACATTTAGATTCATCTTTTTCATCTAAATTACTTTCTTTTACTAAATTTGATGGACTTTCCATTTCATCTAAAGACTTGCTTACTTTTTGATTTTCCTCTGTAGGTGTTAAATGAAGCGATGAGCCATTTATTTTATAAATTGTTCCATTTTTTTCCAAAAATCTTTGATCTTC
>CENX01052922.1_pt1 | contig 24021 bp, 18 predicted proteins | sample 361321 | NCBI WGS metagenome assembly CENX01 (sample SAMEA2619678, study PRJEB7988) | marine metagenome | isolation source: saline water (ENVO:00002010), including | reverse complement strand
TTCCAACACCGAGGATTTCTGCTTGCTGTCGTGCAAGTTCAGCAGCCCGCCGTCGAGGGAGGCTGACGAAGCACTTGTTCGGAATAGAAGTCGGTGGAAATGGCAGATAATAGCGGTCGATTGCTGGAAGACTTGGGTGTCTGAAACAGATCATTGTAATGTTTTCAAAGGCCCGTTGTGCGGGAACGTCGACCGAAAATGGGACTGGTTGTACGGATATTGAACCTCGGACCCATTTTTCGGTGGTAACCATGTGCTTCATCCAGGGTCCTAAATCAGAGGTTGCAAGATCAAGGAACTCAAATGAGGCATCTCTTGGATTTAGGCCCTGTTCTTCGAGGAGTCGGGCCTCTGCTCGAGGACGATGGAAGACCCCGATCACGGGTTGACCGTGTTCGACCATATCTCCATGCATTTCCAGAATCTTCCTCTCTTTGCGGGGACAAATTATCATCACTTGCATGCGCAACGCATCAGGATCGAAGATGTCCTGCCACCGTTCCTTTGCTTCTGACAGAAGCCCGTCAATGGTCGTACCCGGAATCATTGCTGTTATTCCCATGCGCTCACGATTCCGATGAAGAGGGGGTTGGATTTAGGTCTACTGTTGTGAGAAAGTTGCAGTGATGTGCTAATTCTGCGAGCAATACCACGCCTCCTGCAGCACCTCGGATTGTGTTGTGTGACAAAGCAGTGAAATGAACAACATTGTTTTTTACATGCTTCAGCTGCACGGTCGTGGTCATGCCCGCTTTCAAATCAATGGACGGTTGCACGTTTTCGTGTGTTTGCCCATTCCAAAGATCGGTGCTTCGATCTGGCTCTCTCTGTGTCAAAATCATCGGGTTTTCTGGTTGGCTCGGCAGAGCAAGGGGATGATCACGTTCGATTGATTTGAGTTCTGTTTCAATCAAATCATAGGTTACATCATCCTTCAAATGTACTTCGACCGCAACGATGTGACCGTCTTGTTCATTGACGCGTTTGCATTGAACGTCCCACTCGATGCTGTCGATCCCCAGGATTTTTTCAGCCTCTTCGATGATTTTTTCAGCTTCCCCTGGAACTTCTTGATCAAGAAATTTCGCTTGTTCCTCTTCACTGTGGAGCAATTTCCATCCGGCTCCAGAAAGTGCTTGCTCTGTTCGAACAACGATTTTCTTAATCGTGTGATGTTGGCATAGAATCGAAAGAGGATGGATGACTGGAACAAGCGTGCAATTTGTCGCACATGCATGCAATGCTCGGTCTGAAGAGGGACGTCTTAGAGCCTGCGGATTAACATCGGCAACCACCAACGGTACATCCGGGTGCATGCGGTATGCACTTGCGTTTGAAAAGACATGAAGACCTGCATCGACCAATTTCATCTCAACATGCTCCGCTGGTTTGCTCGGTAGTGCGCTAAAAACGACTCGAGCACCCGATTGAATCAGTTCTCGTGCTAATGTCTTTGAATGAACATCGAGGATAATGATGTCGCAATGGTCAATAAATTCTGGTCGAGTTTCGTCGAGATGCCAATTGATCTCAGAAAGTTTCGTGCCACTTGATTGTCCTGCAACAGCGACCAGTTCGAACCATGGATGCATCGACAGTCGTTGCTGCATTCGCTGTGAGACGAGTCCTGATGCTCCAAGGATTGCAACTGGAACCTTTGGCATGTCTTGTACTCGAACTTCGCCGATTTAGTCCCTTGCCTTCACAAATTGCCTCAAAGCATATCTTCAAGTGCTCATCGCTCAAGGAGAAAGCATGGAGAACAAATCTACCATCCAAGCCTTTGCCCACTGTGACGGCCCATGTGGCGTCTACGACCCTGCAAGTGCACGTGTTGCAGCCGAAGCCGTGCAGTCAATGACCAAGAAGATGGTTGCATTGAGTAGTGGTGATGCTGACAAATCATCCGCATCTTACATCAACACCATGAGTCGCTATGCTGCAATCAAAGAAGAAGAATCACAGAAATGCAAGGACGAGGTGCTCGTTCTTTGGACCGACTTTTTCAAACCTCAACATCTTGAAGCATACCCAGATCTTCATACTACATTCTGGATGGCTGCAAAACTCTGCTCAGCGTGCAAGGTTGAGGTTTCAGAACAACATGCTCAGGAGTTGATGGACGCCGTTGAAGAAATTCACAACATGTTCTGGGCAACCAAGGGACGAGATGTTTCCTGGGTTCGTGCAAGTTGAGGCGATTCGTTGGATTCCATCGCTGTGGTCGTCAACGGCAGCAGCATGTGGCCCACGCTAAAACACGGTGAATCAATCACCGTCAATCCCTACAGTGGTCAACGACTCAATGTTAATGACATTCTTGTTTTTTACGACCCCAGAGATGGGACACGGACTTGCATCAAACGACTAAAGCGAATTGAACCCGATGGCTACTTTGTCGAAGGCGATAATCCCGATCCGACGGCCTCTACCGATTCTCACAATTATGGGTTGATTCACCCAACACTAATCATTGGATTCAAACGCTAACTTCCCTTTTCCGAGTTCTTCTTCAACGGGCAGAGGAAACAACTTCCGAACCAGAAGCTTCCTTAGAATGGATGAACCATCTCTGAGCGATCCAAGTTTCGCCTCGCCAACTCGAGCCCCATACGAAACAGGAATGTTGGTCAGCGAGATTTCTGAAATTGCACACTGTGCATACATTTCAGCCTCAATTTCAAAGTCCATGCTGTTGAGATTCATTCGAAGCAATGCTCCACGATCAAACAACCAATAACCACTGCATACGTCATGAATTTCAACCCCATGAAGAAGCACAGCAGACCACGTCAGGAGGTGATTCCCAATCCAGTTCGTTGGTGACATAGCGTTCTCTTGAAGGTGTTTGTTCAATCGATTTCCAACGATAACACCTCCATCTCTCAACTGTCGAAGCATTGGAATCATGTCTTCAGGATCATAGGTCCTGTCCGCATCAAACATCACCAATGCATCGAATTTGTTTTGGATTGCATGCTCAAACCCCAAACGAACAGCCTCTCCTTTCCCCTTACTCGGCTGCACCAGAACGGTACAACCTGCATCGAAGCCAATTTGTTGGGACGCGTCTTTGCTTTTCCCATCGACGATGACGGTTTCAGATTCCCAACCGATTTCGTTGAGCAATCGATGTGGTATCGACCTTAGTACGACATCCAATCCCTCTGCTTCGTTAAGCACGGGAAGGAGAATCATCAGTCGTTTCACATTTGTTCCTTGTGTTCGCCGTTTTTCATGCCTTCGGATTATTTCACCGTTTCAATTCAATATGGTGAATCCTTAGTCCCGTCGAATCAATAATTTCAGAACTTCTACCCGAGAATCCCAACGGGTTAATCCAAGCGGCTCCATCTTGATTCAATTCAATGCGAACATCGAGCGTTTGATTGAGTTGCACGTTGGTGCATTCATGATTCCAACCCGACATCTTGTTCAAATCCAAGGCCCTCTCATTGATGATGATTTGATAGGAATCAAAATCTCCAATTTGTTCATACACAACACAGACGTTGTACAAACCTTGCATATTGGCATCGTTCACAACACCGTCCCATTTGTACGTTCCCTTCTTTCCAAGAACAATTCGATGGTCTGAGCGGTCCAAGGGATCATTGAATCGATGATCTCGCCACGGATCGAGTTTCATTTCACATCCCTTCATTTCTTCACAGGTTGTTGAATCGAATGCAATCCCGTTGGAAACGCGTGAAGGCGCCGGTTCGTCCCACAACTTCCAATATCTCGCACCATGGTAATTCTTCTCAACGCTCCAATAAGGAGAAGGTCCGAGGGTCAACGCAACGGTCCCAATTGGGCTTGAAATTGCATATCCTATGTCGAGCTCTCGCAGTGTTGCTACGTCGTCCATCCGAATCGCTGTCGTAGCGGCAGATTGGACCGATTCATCCAACGTTAGCAAGCCTAACGTAGGGATACTCGTCGTCTGAATCGATGCATCAAATGCGTAGCTATGACCCCAATGAACGTTTTCAGTGTAAACAATTCTGTCAGGAGGGTTCGAGGCCAGATATTCACGCAATTGAGCATCCCCGGACGTGGTTGCATGAAGCTCATCATGGGACGACAAATTTGTTAACAGGCCGACGCTCAAAATCGCCCCTATCATCAAGGCAACAAGGAACACAGTACTGTATATCGGGCGAATGAATGAATCCATTTCCAATCCAAACCACGTACTCGAATCATCGACGGTTGTAAATGAGGTTGAACGACTTGCAAGCAACCCTACAATCACGGCAAGAGGAATATGATAGGCATGCAATGCCATGGAATAGAGTGTGTAAGATAGAAGGCTCAAAACTTGAATATCGGCCAGCCCTTCGATGAGATGAACAAACGAAAGCAACCACAACGATGCAAACCAAATGGACAGAAGTTGAATTTCAAGACTTGCTCTCCCCAAATATACCGAAATTCCGGCAAACAACATCAATGGGCCATTGAACATGAGCATCGGTTTCCCGCCCTGCCAACCGTACTCTGCAAAGACCGGTTCGCTGAGCATTCGTGGCGCAAAAAAGATGAGAGCAATGACGAACATTGAGCTGATGATGACAAGCGATGTAAAGAAGATCGGCTTCCTCTGAGCCTTTTCACCCTCAGAGAGTCGTTCCCGTGTAACCAAACTTGCGAAGAGGAGAGCAGCGAGATAAATCGCACCTGTAGGATGGATGAGCACAGCACATATTGCAAGGAAAATAAAAGCAGTAATGTGGTACCGTAGCGATTGTTGAATTGGACGTAGAACGATTAGAAGTCCGACGACCAATCCCAACTGGCTTGCAACAGTTGGATATCCAGAATCAAACACCTTTGAAAAGAGAGCAAAGGACGCGCCCATTGCAAGCACGCTCGATGCTCCCGCTCCCAAACGATCCATCCCTCCCCACACTCCTAAAAGAAGAGCAAAGAGTGAGAGGTGTCCAAGAACAAGTATCGCTTGTTGAACCGGCGTACCTGTCATGGTTGACACCCATGCCAAGACGGTTGGGAATGCAGGAGGATACGTCCAGAGTCCTTCATTCGGTGGTTGAACCTCGAACGTTCCGGTTTGACCAACGTTGCTCGCAAGTGTGCTGAAGCCGATCCAATCCACACCAAACGGGCGGTCGAACATGAGAATGGGCACCAGTGTTAGCAAGCAAAAACAGCCAGCGACAATCTGCAACACTGGGTTTCGATTGCTTTGAAACCAATGCTGAGTGGCAACTTCATGTTCAATCTCAGGCTCAGATTCATTCAAGACTACGCCATGAATTGCAGCTTCCATTTTTTGCCATTGCGTGTAGGTTGTTCGTTCAATCTGGACTTTCCGCAGGAGAAATACGATTGAGAGTATGTTGGTGAGAACAAGGACCAGCGTCAGTGAAAGGATGCTCCAAAGTTCAACCACAAACAGGAGTCCTGAAATTCCAAAGAGAGTGAGCAAGCCAATTGGGAAGCAGAGCAGGGTCTTTCGAAACGTATCTGCTGAGGCATCGAGGATGCGTATGAGCGCAAGGCCGGGGGCAATTGTAGGAAGAAAAATGATCAACATCACTTCCCACATGCTTGCACGCTCGCTCATGCATCAAATCAACTTCATGCATGAACTCTTAGAGGTGAATCTCTTCTTCGGAGCATGTGGGGTTGCACAGATTTGGCAGGGACCGGTGAAAACCAATTCCACCCAATCGTTCGAATTCCCTCGGAATATTGGGTCTTAAATTTGCAGAGGCCACAAATCAACTGGAATAAACAGTACGAATTCACAATCGGCCGTTACGATGAGAATCGCAAAGGAATGTACACGCAAGCATTGTTTGGCGGTGAGCGAACCATCCACGTCGGTCTTGACATTGGTGCTCCTGTTTCCACACCGGTATATGCCTTCGACGATGGGACAATTCACAGTTTTACTGACAACGACGAGGACGGTTCCTACGGGCCAACCATCGTAACCGAACATCGAATATTGATTGAAGGCGTTGAACAAACGATATGGGTTCTCCATGGACATCTTTCAAGAGCATCATTGGAAAACCTCAGGATCGGAGCCTCCATCAACAAAGGCCAGCAAATTGGAGCAATGGGGGATAAGCATGAAAACGGTGGTTGGCCGCCTCATGTCCACATACAATTGACATTTGTCGAGCCCCAGAAGCCAGATCTTCCTGGTGTCGTTTCAGCCGACAACAGAGGTGATGCTCTTCAAAAATATCCTGATCCAAGAAACATTCTCGGACAATTATACTGATGCTTCGTCCGCAAGGTAAGCTTTCAGAGCCTGTATGGGTCGAATTGCTGCAGGATCCTTACCGTGCAAGAAGGCGAGTGCGATTGTTAGCCAATCCATTACGATGCAATGGTGGAGGAGAACTTCGAGAAGAGATGTGCCTTCACCGTGGATTCTCCAAGCATAATCCGTGGGCGTGTGCTCGATCATCCAATCGATCCGGCTCGAGACTCGTTTCTGCAATCCATCCCATGTGAGGAACAAGGTGGCTTGATCTTCTCGTGCGGGGTCAGCATCGTCGGACACGCCCCCCCAAGCAACGAGTTCGTTGTGGTTCATTTCAGGGACAACACCAATTCGAGCAAATCGCCCAGAGTTTTCGTTGAGTTGATTCTTAAAACGTATCAATGCTGGTTGCATTTCCAAGGGTCCGAGTAATGACAATGGATGCTCCTTCATAGCCATCGCAAGGTCAAGCAATGGAGCACCTGAAGGTTTCCGAAAATCATTGGTTTGACACGCATATTCGAGACGAACAAGCATAGCGTCGCGTTCGTCTTCTGATTGTTTGGGTACAAATCCAAGATGTTCGACGAGAGCGAGTTGCCTCGAAAAGAGATGGCCGAAGGCTGTTCGTGGAGGCTGACCCCCAATTGATGGAATTAAGTGACAGCGTTCATACAACTCACAAAGACCCGCCAATATCCCTCCTGATGCAACCACAACAGCGGTTGCACCTTGTTTGAGAGCAGCCTCGGTTGCAGCAACGGTTTCCTCTGTGTTTCCACTGTGTGAGGTTGCAAGAACCAACCACGCTGGGTCCCACCAAGAAGGAACGGAATAGCCTCTGTGAACCACAAAGGGCTTCGATCCTGAAGCATCCGCTATGCGTGCTAGGAAATCACCTCCTGCGGCAGAACCTCCCATTCCAAGACACAGCACTCCACTCCATTCAGTTGATGTCAAGTCCTTTATCCAAGGAAGGTGCTCATCATTGACCACTGCAATTCCCTTTTCAATGTCTGAAACGAAGGATTCTGTATAACCAATCATACCTTCTGAATCCAATTGTGGAATCAAATCGTCGATGTTCAACGCATCATCGGCCATGCTTCTATGGAAGGTTCAACCTTCATATGGACTCCTATCAATTGGAGTGGTCAAAGGCCATATAATGCAAAGCAATAAATTCGCCATCGACAAGAGCAAGTCTGAGTTGAGCAGCACCATCAAAATCCCAAGGGAGGCGTACAGATTTCATTTGCCAAGTGTTTGGATCGAGAAATTCAGCGGCTGAATCGTCTCGATTGAGAATGTCCACAACGAGGTGGTCGTTCATTTGGGCCAATACACTAGCGCCTTCGAGGTCGCGCCATGTCGCACCCGTTCGTTCTTGTCGAGAAATTCGTTCCATAATGGCTCCATCTTTGCTCCAAGAACTTGGTCGCCACAACTCGCCACGCCACCGAACGACATCACCCAGATCGTATCCAGGCTTTCGATACAGAAGTGTAAGTCGTGTAACATCCACTCCGTCTTTTCGGCCGACGGTTGAATTGGTCTCAGTTACCTGTCCCCCCCATGTTTCGGTTAGATGGCGGCCCCATGCACGAGCCAATCCCTTGGAACCCATCACCACGTCATAGCCACCTGTGACGGGTCCTTCGTTGGTAATGAAAAACATCGGATCGTCGCTCAGATTTTCAATAACATCATCCAAACTTGAACGCAGGCTATTGAATTCGTCTTCACCAAGTTTTCGACCTGTGGAACGAAGTTGGACGGTCGCTTCGAAGTAATTCCCTGCCCGTCTTGTGCATGTGAGACACACGCCATTTGAGCGACGTGCTCTCATTGTATGTTCCTCGGTGTACAACAAATCATCGATGACCCCCTCGGTTTGAATATGGAGCAATGTGTGTCGGTCAGAAACGACTTGTGGTTCAAAACCAAGACCGAGCTCTTCCGCTCGTTCGTGGAAAGCCACATTGCGCTGAATCAATTCATCCCAAAGCGTGTCTTCTGGAATGTTGACCCAACGTCCTTGGATATCGATCAATCCACATCGAGCGCATTGTGTGAAGTTCGTGTTTTCTGGAACATTTACGAGTTTGGTTCGCTTTCTTGTACATGGTTCGCACATTTTTTCCGTGAAAAGAGGCGGTTCGGCGCCACACACGAGACAGAATTCTCCGCCCAAACCTCGACTCATTCAAATCACTCCTGCTCATCACTGCTTGGATTTAGAAAAACAACTGATCCTGGTTCGCTCTTGTAGGAATGACGTTCAACTGCTGTGATGCGTTGCTCGAGATCATTGCTTCTTGAAAACACTGTCCACGTCCAAATGCCGATGGAAATCAGCATGCCAAGGTAAGCAACGGCAAGATACGTCATACCATCCGCCATTGCTCACACCTTATCCATTGCTTCTTGAAGACTTTCCAGTCGCTGTTCGAGAGAAGTAATTCTCATGCTCATTAAGACGTGGCCGATAATGAAAATTGTAAATGAAATTGCTCCGATGAAGAGGATAACTGCCATTTCTCCGTTGAGGCTGCCGCTTTCTCCTCCTCCTACAACGGGCCCTGGGTGTCGAATTTGCCAAAGTCGGGTTGCAACGTAGGTTACCGGAACAAGCACGAAACCAAACAAGCCGAAGGTCGAAAAAGTGTCTCTGGTTTCCACCCCATCCGGTTGTGCTTGTCGTCCAAGAACCAAAAACAGAGCTAAGAACGTGAGAAGGCCAAATGTGTTCAGTCGAACATCGGTCCAATCCCACGGAACTCCCCACTCAGCAGAGCCCCAAACCATTCCACTCCAAATGGTCATGAGGCCTGTAGCGAGGCCTGCTTCTGCGCCCGCGACATGCATCCTCCATCCGAGGGCTGAACGATTGAAAAACCATAAACCAGAACCAACAAAGAGAATACCAAATGCGATAAATGCAGCCCAAGCAGCAGGTACGTGCCAATAAAAAATCCGTTGTGCATCAGGCGACTCGAAAGCATTGATGGAAACACTCGGCGCCTTGAGAAATGCCAGATAGAGCGTGGCTCCAATGCCAACAAATCCAAGCAGAAGTATGGACTCTGCTAATCGATTGCCCATGCAATACCCACCAAACCTTTTGTTTTCAACAATTGCATTCACAACAGGTTGGAATCCGTGATCCACTGCACGAGGAGGGCGAAGGGCAAAATCAGGACTGGTGTGAGAATCCGTACGAAGGCTGCGCGGGGTCGAGCAAGTCTGGAGGTTGCCAATTCCATTGTGCGAAGAATGGCCATCGTAGCTGCTGTTAACAGACCTCCAATAAGCGTCAGTACCCATGAAAGTTCACTATCGAAACCGAGTTGAGTCAATGCGGTTACTCCCATTCCAATCACAAACGCATGCAAATAGGAGTGAGGTATCCCTTGGCGGTGGGCCTTCCACCAATCCAGAGCCCTGTGCTCGTGCAGCATCGAAATCATCGTATCCCCAACCAAGCCAGCCGCAAATGCTGCGCTTAGATACAGTCCTGATGCTTGAATCAGATTCGATTCAACTGCACTCGCATCGACCAAAGCCAACACAATTCCAAGTGTGAGTAGGCCCGCAATTCCATTGTTTGCAAGTGTCGAGAGGGTTCGTTGATTCAGCGCAATGCTCGTTCTGAGTACGACGTTGCCCCGGCCGTCTTCGTTCTTGATTTCGTCTTGCTTGGTTGTAGTTTGCGTTCTCAATTCGTTGACAATGAGTTCATTCTCTTCGAAAATGTGCGTTGCGGAGGCAATGAAATCTGCGTGATGACTGGCAAGTAAAATTGCATTTCCTCGTTCCTGCAAGGTGCTGAGGTCCTCAATTAGATTCCTTCGTGAGACCTCATCCAACCCAGCAGCAGGTTCATCCAACAACAGGATACGGGGCTTTGAACCGACAAATCCGGGTAGAATTCCAGCAAGCATGGCTACTTTTCGTCGCTGACCACCGGAGAGATGGGCAATAAGGTCATGTCTGCGATGCGCGAGATTGTATCGACGCAACCAAGAATCGATTTCGATACGTCCTCCTGAAAGATCGAGGGCGTTGTAGATGTGCTCCTCAACGCGCAGGCTTCCAATGCAACCGTCCGATTGCAAGGTCAGACCGAAGGCTGTTTGGGGACGTCTTGACCTACCGTTGTGATCCAAGAGTAGGTCGCCGTGATGGAGGATCTCACCGGTTTCGATTGGTAGTAAACCGGCTGCTGCTTCAATAATTGTCGATTTACCGGATCCATTTTTTTCATTGAGCAGAACAACCTGGCCCGTCTCAACTTGAAGGTTAAGATTCTTCAATACAAGAGAAGAACCCCTGCGCACGGACACGTCCTTTAGTGACAAGAACACGTCGCTCATGTTCTACCCAAAACTCCAACATGAATGAATGCTGCGTCAGGACAAGACCCATAGTTGGGAAAATGTTCGGAACATCATGGGGCAGTTGTATCTCGCAAGTTTTGGCTCCAGCGAATGGGTGATTCTTGGGCTGTGGTTTGTTGCTGTTGCAGCGCCCATCGTTTCCTCATATCGGAACAAAACTCCGGTTGCTTTGGGAATCTCCGTTGGCCTGTTGTTGGGTTACATCGTCCAATACGCGTATGTGATTTTGGTCTCTCAGTATGGCTTTGATATCAAATTCGTGTGGTACGATTTCTGGTTGATGCCGAGCCGAGTAGATTCAGTGGCCCATTTTCCAACGCTTTTCACATCAGGTTTTCTTCACAGCATGAACGATGTAGTTCATGTTCTTGGAAATGTCTTGGTTATAGCTCTTGTAGGTATTCCTCTCGAGCAGCGATTGGGTACAAAACGATTCACGGTGATTTATGTCGCAGGTTTGCTTGGTGGTTCAGTTGCTTGGGTCCTCTTCAACAGTGACTCTGGAACTCCTGCATGGGGCGCTTCGGGTGCTGCTTACGGCTTACTCGGTGCGTATTTATCGGGGTGGCCAAGAGATGAAATACCGTTTCCTTTGATTTTGATACGACCATGGCCTGTGACTGTCATCGCACTGTTTTATTTCGGATTTGAATTGATTCGAGCATTCAATGCCGTCGGACTGGGTGGATACTCGTCCGTGGCCCACATGGCGCACATAGGAGGCTTCGTGTTGGCTTATGCATTGGTGCCGCTTATCGCAAAAGGTGGTCCGTACCCACTCGGCATCGTCGATGGTGGACCCAAAGGCTTTGGAAGTTCAAGAGCCGGGTTTGAACAAATGAAATCATCGATGGTCGACTTGTCAGCAATCAAAGACCCGTGGACTGAAATTGGGCTTGAAGTCCCGAAGGAACTGCGCGAGCCTCTTCGTAAATTGAACGAGGCTGGTGATGAGGCTGAAACAAGAATAGCGTGGATGGAACACATCGCTGAGGCGGGGGTTTGTCCGGTTTGTTTAGCCCCTCTCGGCATGGTTGAAAGGAGGACGGGTCCACAATTGCAATGTTCAAAGGAACCTAAGCACTTGTCATGGCCAAAAAAGGGTTAATCCAGCAAAATCAACGAACGTTGAAGCGATACCATCAAAATATATCGATTCGTGGTGAGGTATGGCGATTATGAGCGGAAGGTCAACCAACGCAAATCCAAGGCAGGGATTGTTCTTGGTTTTCCTCATGCTGTTGCTGCCTTTTGCATCGCAAGTTCAAGCAGACACCGTTCCGATTGAGGCACAAGAGCCAACGCACGCCCCCCCGATTCTCGTCGAGGGTCTACCTCCGCTTTTGTGCGGGGATGAACTTTGTGAACGGCCGCTCCGAATGTACGATCGTCAAGGACGTGATGCTGAACTTGAATACGGATGGTGGCAAGCATACGGTCCTGACCTTGACTGGAACGGTATGGACGACCGGCTTCAACGAGTACTTGATGGAATGGATTCGGCCTCTCCGACAGCAATTCTTGGCCCAGATGGCCGAAAAACCGTTGCCATTGTTGTTGATTATGCATGGCACCCAGCCGAGGCTGAAATCACCGCACTTTCGGAAACACTTGCTGTGCATGGTTGGATTGGTCCAGAAAGCGGAGCTTGGTTCGAAGTCCTTCGAAGCATTGACAGCATTGTTGTGGACAAAGTCCCCGTATCTGCATTGATGGACATCTATCACCTTGATGGCGTCGTTGTTATCGAGATGCAGAACGTCATGGCGCCACTCAACAACGTCGCCTCGAAGGCTGCGTTAGCTCGGCCCTCTGCGGAATACGGAAACACAGCGAACGAATTAGGCTACTATGGGACTGGCGTCGTCATTGCTGTCATGGACACCGGGGTTGACAACGAACACCGTTCTCTCAACGACTTTGACGATGTCGACGACGCTCCAGATGAGGATTCAACCTCTTACAACGACCAGAAATGGGTTGCTGGATTCGACGCAACGTCTCCAAATCCTAATTCCGATGGCACAACCGATCCAGACGACGGTAACGGACACGGCACCCACGTTGCAGGTTCAGCGCTTGGGACCGGCGATGCGTCCCGAGAACACAGAGGTACAGCCCCTGGTGCTGCTCTTGTCGACATCAAAGTCCTTACCGATGGAGGAGGTACAAACTCGCAAGCAAGTTTGGCTGGAATCCAGTGGATGATCAACAACAAAGATACCGACTGGGGCGTGAATTCTACCTATCGCGGGATACAAATTGCATCGATGTCCTACGGCTCTGTCGGAACCCCCCTTAACTCAGAAGATCAGGGGGACAACGGCACAAGTGCGGAAGCATCACTGATCAATCAAGCCACAGAAGAAGGCATCGTATGCATTGTTGCAATTGGCAACGATGGCAGCAATCGAGTACCATCTCCAGGGAGTGCTGATGGGGCAATAACCGTTGGTTCTGTAAATGACAAGAACACGATTTTACGGGACGATGATGAGCACTCAGATTTCTCAAATTGGGGGCCACGTCTAAGCGATGGCGATGATGATGATTGGGACGAGCTCAAGCCAGATATCACCTCATACGGTCACAACATTATTTCTGCAACGTACGCCGCTTCTGTCCCAGTAACAGGCGAGGGCGCTCTTGCAGATGACCAATACGATTCAAAATCCGGTACGAGTATGGCGACACCCATTGCCTCTGGAGTTGTTGCACTCATGCTTGAAGCCGATTCTACGTTAACACCCCAAGAGGTCAAGGACATCCTGAGAAACAGCTCCGAAGAACGCGGGGATCCGTCCGAAGAATCAACTTCCGAACGTTGGAATGACAAATACGGTTTCGGTATTATCGATGCCTCGTGTGCAATAAACTCCATTCTTGGGAATCCTTGTGAAAATGGCTACGTCGTTAAGGAATCGAAAAGCGACGTAAACATCAGTTACCCGGTCAACGGAACCTGGTTGCTTAGCGACACCTACACCCGTCTTTCCGGAGTCGTCAATACAACCGAAATCGATTATCAACGCGTTGAATTGTACATCGATCAACATTTCTCGAATCAGGGTCCTAGATTGCTCATGGACTGGACCGAAGCCAATGGAACAATGGAGAACTGGTTCCTGGACATTGAAGTAAAGGATTCTTGGGTTGAATACAGTGACAATGAGCGATTCCTGCTCCTTCATGCGAGAACATCCGACAACGATGGCAACATCTCGAACGTTGCGTATCGAAAGTTCAAGGTTTCTCGAGAGAACATCCTCATTGACACCCCTATCGCTCGAAATCCACTGGAAGGAACGGTTGAAGTGACTGGAGAAGTCGAGGGCGTCGAACACGACCAAATCGAATACAAAGTCGATGATGGCGACTGGCAATTCGGAGGGCTTGTTCTTGAAAACAATCAACCTGGTGATGACGGTGAATCCTCTTGGTCATTCACTTGGGATACCACGGAATTCGAAGATGGATATCGTGAACTTTCGGTCCGCTCGGTAAACAAATCGGGCAAGGTTTCTCAAAGCGCATCAAGAAGTTACACCATTGACAACGTCGAGCCATCTCCTGCTTTGCGGTTTATTGGCGACGTTGAGATTTTGAATCGTGATATGCCTGCTGAAAACGCTTACGAAGGAAGTCTGCTGGAAATCAATTTTGAAGTTTACAATGCTGGTGATGCAGATGCTTCGGATATCTTTGTCAGACTGGTTGCTCCAGGTGATGAGTCTGAGATTTATCCCTCGCAAGGACTCATACCAGAACTTGCCAAGGGTGAATCTGTTCAAGCCACCTTGTTTTGGTCTGCTACAGTCGCCGGCGTTCATGAGGTGCGAATTGAGCTTGATCCAAACAATGCGCAAGGTGATTTGGATACGACAGATAACGTCTACACATTTAATTTTGAGATTCTTGAACGACCTGACGAACCTGTCTTACGGTACCTCCCCGGAGCGGTAACAACCCTTCCTGTGGTGCCACTAGAGGATCAATTGTTTGAAATCCGAATTCGGATTGATAATCTTGGGAAATCCGATGCCTTTTCGCTCGATGTTCTACTCGAGTACTGGTCCCCTGAAGATGGATGGTTGATGGTGGATGAAGAATCGATTAGTTTCGTTCCTGGCGCAACCATTGAATCTGGACACACGATTGTTGACTTCAATTACATAGCAAACGACGTTGGGGTTATTTTGTATCGTGCTACACTGACCGGAGACGGGGTTGAGAGTGACTATAGCCAACACACGTTCAGTGTTGTAGTCAGCGATGTATCGTCCGTTGTTGGTTCTACGACGCTCTCATTGGCAAACGGGGAATACCCTGTTGCATTCGCAGGAATCGAATCCTCTACGTTGGTCTTTACCTCGGTTGATGGCGAGTTGCATGTTCGTTCACTAAGCGATGATTTGTTGCTTCTCACAGATACACTCATCGATGACAACTGGGAGGGCGAACTCGACGTTTATCAGCGAGAGGATGGATTGGTTCATGCTGCTTGGACAAGTCGTGAACAATCCGAACAGGGTTACTACATGACCAACATTGCAATGACTTCCTTTTCGTCAACAGGTCAGATGCTCCCGATTCACAAACATCTCACTCCTTTGAAGATCTCCGAAGGAAAGTACTGGGGGCTTGACCTTACCGAAGATGAAGGCACAACGGTTCTCTCAGGATACCACCGAAACATTTCAACCGGAGGTTCATGGAGTGACTTAACATCGATCTTTAGCATTCACTCATCCAATCCTGATGAGGGTCTAAGTTGGAGCGAACCGAGGAATCACCTCTCCAATGTTGACATACATCCTGAAGATGGTGATTCGCTTGCTTCCATCCTCGATGGCGATACCTTGCATATCCTCTTCCAGGAGGAGCGAAACGACGTGACGGGCATAGCTCGGAGTGGGTTGATGTACACAAGAGGAGACCTTCTATCCAGTTCATGGTCGTATCAATCGTCAATCGGAGACAAAGCATCCTCTGCTCAGATTGCGATCGTGGAACACAATTCAGAACAAACGATGTTTGCGTCTTGGATTGAGGGTGCGGGCGAAAATGCAGAGGTCGTCACAATCGCCACAACCGGTGATTGGGACGAAGATGTTGAGCGAGTCCAAGCACCAGGGGCGACCACGCTTATTTACAATCCAAGAGGACATGTGATTGAAGTCATCTTCGACGAGATTACAATCCGAGGACAAGTCGCTCGGTACGGTCTTTTGAAAATTGAGAACGACCAACCGGTAATTGGTCTTGGAAACATCGTTTCAGAGAACGGTGTGCTGGGGTACAGTATGAACAACCAAGATGGCATTCTATTCCTTGTTTCTGAGACTGGTCGATTCTCGATGCAGAAATTCCTTGTTGATTCAGAACAAGAGGCTGAGGAACCTCAATCTTTGCTTGAGCAACTCTTGGAGCCACTACCAGGTTCGGACGAGACCAAGGTCAGAATTTTCCTCGGTCTGGTAGGTTTCCTCCTCATTCTCTTCACCTTGGTTGTTATCTCCCTCCGCTCGACCAAAAAAGAGGATATTGCATTGGACGCTGAAGAAGTAGCGGACGACGAGATCGCAATTCTGGTTCAAGTCGAGAACGACGATGATTTCGAAGAAGAACTGGTTGCGTCCGTTCCGGTGAGCGTCCCAATGCAAGTTGAAATGGAGGAGCCTACACTGTTAGAAGAGCTCGAGGCAAAGAGCATCGCAGGTAAAGGCAATGCAAGGCTGAATCGACGGATGAAACGAAAGCAAGAGAGAGAAATTGCTGACATCATTGCAAGTACGGGATTACCCCCGTTCCCGTCGCCTCTTCCACTCCCGGCGATACAAGACGCAGAGATTGTTCCGACACTACCGCCTGTTCCAGAAGTTGACTTGGGAGCCTTGCCACCATTAGCTGAACTACCGCCGCTCCGACGTCAAGCCGTTTGCCCTGCGTGCAATGCTAATTTCCCTGTTACTGATATCATGCGAGCGCAAGTTGTATGCCCAATTTGTGGAGAAAAATTCAGTCTCTGAGGCGGTAGAATGTGCGGAATATTTGGATACATTGGTGATAGGAACGCCTCTGAACTCCTTGTCAAAGGATTGCTCCGCCTTGAGTACCGAGGCTATGACTCAAGCGGCGTCGTGGTCAAGAACGGCAGTTTGCAACCCTACAAAGACATCGGCAAGATTTCCGAGATGGCTTCTTCACTGCCTCGATTTAAAGGATCAATGGGTATTGCTCACACCCGATGGGCAACGCATGGAGGCGTTACGAAAGAAAATGCTCATCCCCATTTAAGCAACGATGGTAAGGTCGCAATCGTCCACAATGGAATTCTTCAAAATTCTGATTTCTTGCGAAAGCGTCTGGTGAAATTAGGAGTTCAACTGAATTCAGAAACGGATTCAGAAATCTTTTGCCATTTTATTGCGATGGAGTTGGATCAAGGAAAAGACCCGCTTCAGGCGTTTCAAAACGTACTTTCGATGGCCAGAGGAACATGGGGACTTTGTGTTTTGTTCGAAGATTATGACTTTGTCTTGTGTGCTCGCAATGGTTCGCCTTTGATTATCGGTCGAGGGAAGGATGAGATGTTCATCTCGAGTGATCCGCATGCTATTCGAGAACACACAGACCAATTGGTTGCTCTTGAAGATGGTCAGATTGCGAAACTGGACGCTAGCGATTTCCAGGTTATGCAGGTGGACGGCAAGAAAGTGAAGTCAAAGTTATTGCATTTGGAAGAGGAATGGGGCGAGAGCGAACTTGGTGACTACCCACACTTCATGCTGAAGGAAATTCACGAACAATCGCAATCGTTGCAACACTGTATTTCGGGTAGGCTTCGCCATGCTGAAGGGACCTCGGCTTTGGGTGGACTTCAAATCCGACCACAGGACCTCTCACAGTTACCCCATGTCCGACTCATCGGATGTGGAACCGCTTTGCATGCAGCCCAGATTGGGCAGATTCTTGTCGAACAATGGGCACGAATCCCAGCAGTCTCTCACGTTGCAAGCGAGTTTAATGCAAATGATCCGGTCATCAATCCCAAAGCCCTTCATCTTGCTATTTCACAATCTGGAGAAACTGCCGATACGCTATCCGCAGTCAAAGAAATTCAACGTAAAGGCGCAGATGTCTATGGGATTGTCAACGTCGTTGGCTCGAGCATAGCTCGACAATGTGGCAAGGGCGTCTACATTCATTCAGGTCCAGAACAATCCGTGGCCTCGACCAAGGCATTCACCAATATGGTGGGTGCTCTTGCTCTGTTTTCACTCCAACTCGGACGAAGTCGACATCTTTCAAAAACAAAGGGAAAATCGATTGCTAGGGAGATGCGAAAAGTACCAGAAAAAATCCGTAGTTACCTCGACAATCCAGGGCCAATACAGACTGCTGTTGACCTAATTATACAATCAAAAAGCGTCTTATTTCTCGGAAGAGGTATTTCTTCACCGGTAGCCTCAGAGGGTGCTCTCAAGTTGATGGAAATCGCATACATCCCCTGTCTGGCTTATCCTGCAGGTGAAATGAAACATGGACCGATTGCCCTGATCGAGGAAAACTCACCCGTTGTTGTCATTGCTCCGAACGATGGAGTTCAAGATCGTACACTCAATGCAATCCATGAATGCAAAGCCCGTGGAGCGAAAATAATTCTAATACACGAAGAGGGAGACCCAATTTCAGAAGTTGGTGACGTCAGCATTGCAATTCCTTCGACGATTCCTATGCTTACGCCCCTTCTCACCGTTTTACCAACCCAGTTGATTGCATATCATGCAGCTCTTGCGCTCGATAATGACGTCGATCGTCCACGAAACCTAGCAAAATCTGTCACAGTGGAATAATCAAAGGACAGTAAAACGCTGCTCTTCTTGTTTCCAATTGAACGGCTTGTAGCCAAGAGCGTGTCGTGTGTGACGCATTTTAATGATGCCCAACTTTCGTTGAACATCGTCTTCTTTTCGATCCATGACCAAATGAATAACACCGTCAGAGAGATAATCTTCAACACCATATTCGCCGAATTGCTTGTGATTTTCCCCAGTCATTTCGCAGATGAAGAAAGATGTAAGTTCAAGACGTCGCACGGCTTCAAAAAGACGAAAAATTTCATCTCGGGGGTTTTCCATCTTTGTGAGCGTAAAGAATGCTCCAAGTGAATCGAAGACCAGCAATTCAAACCCAATCGATTTTCTGTAGTTTGTTAATTGCTTAATGAGTTGACCCATCCAATCAACACGCTTGCTCATCCCCTGCTCATCAAGTTGGACGCGCAGGTCAGACAAATCAATGATAGCGATTCGATTGCGGACACGTGGATCATCAACGTTCATTCCCATATTTGACATGTGGGCTCTAAGTGATTCTTTGCCTTGTTCAAGGGTGACGTAAATTCCACTGGTTTCTCCGTACAATACGGCATTGTAGAGCATCGAGAATGTTACACTGGATTTCATCGCACCAGAGGCACCCGCAACGATGCAGATGTGTCCTTTTGGAATTCCTCCCTGCATGTTGTCATCGAGCCCTTCTACGTGCGTAGGAATTCGTTCCATGATGTCCATAACTCCGCCCCGCTTCTAGCAAAACCATTCAACACTTGAAACTCACCCTCAAATTGTTTGAAAAGTCTGATGTGCATTCTTGTTGTCCGTGGTTTGTGCGCATACTACTCGCATCTGCCTCTGAGCGTCGAGGGTCAATCTTGCGTGAGCGTTTCTCAAACATTGAACAGAGCGCACTCAAAGATGTGAATGAGAGCGTCCCTCGTGGATTTATTTCTGACCAGGTTGAACAGGTTGTGTCAAGGAAAGCCAATGCTGTGAAGTTGGATGCCTCATTCGATGTCACTGTTGTGGCAGACACGCTTGTTGAGGACCCCGATGATACGCGAGAAGCACTCGGAAAACCGCATTCCAAGGAAGAGGCAGTTGCAATGTTGCTTCGATTACGAGGCAGTCGACACAAGGTGTGGTCAGCGACGATGGTCCATGCTTTTGGTCAATGGAAAACGACTGTCGAACATGCCCTGGTCGAGGTTGAAGACTTTTCGGATGATGTCCTGGTTGAATTGATCGAATCGGACTCATGGGTAGGCAAAGCTGGTGCATACGACTTGGCCGGCATGATGGGCGAGTATGCGAAATTGGTCGAAGGTTCAGAGACAACCGTTCTTGGATTTACGCAGGCATCACTTCAGTATCTCGATGAACTTCAGTCGTTGTTTTCGATAAGCCGGTCATAAAACATCGGCATTCGGTGCCAATTGTCAGCGGGAAAGAGGGTATCTCGGATAAACAAGACTGCCAGAAGAATAGATGCGACGCTTTGTATCGCTATCCAAGTGTAGACCGGCATGTATTCTTTGTTTAACAAGACTGCATCGTCGTACAACGTCCAGGTCATCAACGCCCCTGAAGCTAAGAACATGAAGACAAGATGCCAGTGGGTTGCTCGAGAGGATGGAGAGGAGTGAAGGTGATCTTGATGAAGATAAATCGCGAAGCCACACACGATGAAAAAACAGGAATAGGCAATAAGCAACCAATGTGTTGGTTGAATGTTGGCGAGACCTCCGTGACCTGTCCATATTGGTGCGACTGAAACAAGTGAAAGAAGCGGCAAGAGCAAGTATCCGATCAGAACAAATCGGGAGTGCGGTTTTGAGTAATTTCCAATAGAAAATCGTATGACTTTCAATGGATTCATCATAAAGAATACATTCATCATCACAAGGGTGAACCAAACATCGATAAGGTCCTCAGAAACTATACCTCGTGCACGAAGGAAACTGATCAACACGTAGCCAAATCCAAGGACAAGGAGTGTCAAAAATCGAACAGTAAGGGTGCTAGAGTTGGTGGCTTTCCAACCGAGTCTTCGATTGAAGTGAGAGAGCAAGGTGGTTGACATCATCATCGTACAAAAAATCGCAACAATAAATGCAACACCGACTTCAATCATTCCTGTAATTTCTCGACTAAACCATGATATTGCAATAAACGATGCGCAGATGACGAGAACAAGACCTGGAGCGTACGAAAAGACACCAACTTCTCCGGATTTGCTCTTTTGCTTGACGATATCCATAGCAGATGAGGTCAACGTAAGCAAAGCCAAGCACATCAAGATGATTCCAATTCCTGCGAGTTCGACGAACAGCGACCATTTCCCCGTGTAAATGCCTACGTGGATGAACAACTGACCGATTCCGTTTAGTTGTAAAAAGTGTCTCATGGTTGTTTTTTCAAAGGATGGAATGTTGTACACGAGTGGGAGCGTATCGAAGGCGATTCCAGCTAGAATTCCCATCAATGGGCCCAAAGCAAAGAGGACGATGAGAACAAAGTTCATCACGGACAATCTGTCCTCGTTTTCAAAAAGTTCATACGGTGAGAAAAACGTTAACCATGAAAGAAGAAACGTTAATCCGATGAAGAAAAACATCGAAGAGGTAAACAGTTCAAGATACGAACCAGCAAACTGCTTTCGATTTTCCAACCCCTCACCTCACATTCAGGAGTCGAGTAAGACCCAATTCATGCTTTTCAATATCAACGACAACATCTGCGCCTGGAATCAACAATAATTTGTCTTCGGTATCCAAGGCAAAGACGCCAACACCTGTCTGTTCACACATAACTCGTAATTCCCTTCGACATGCCTGCTGATGCGATTCCATATGAACCAGTGTCCGTAAGTCCACAATAACAGTGTCTCCTTGGAGGACTCGCTGCGCAATCTCACGGGTGCGTATTCGATGTTTGTTGTCGGGTTTGACATAACGCAGGGCTCGAATAGGGCGTATCTTGAGGCGAGTACCATGATTGGAGAGATCGTGAAACGGCTCTCCATCAGGTGTCAGCGGTCCGTTCCATGCATGCGTTTGAACCGGAGTTGGTTGAGACTGAACGACTTCAACGACAGGCTCAGGAACATCGGATGGAGTACCCGTAAGTCGCCGGTTTTGGGTAGCTTGTGGTTCTTCAGGAGATTGTGGGACAACACCAGCTTCGGGATCTGGAAGTCCAAAGAATTGCCACAGATTCCCCATTCGTATCACAAGTCCAAATCATCCAAAAGATTGGAGAGATTTGTGTGTGTTGCAGAGGTAGTAGTCATTGAAGGTGTCGGTTCAATGGTAGGTGCAGGTGCTTGGTTTGCGGCGAGGTATTGCTCTCCGTAGTATGCCCACTGTTCCATCGTCCAACCTTCGGGTAACCCACTTGCTGGCAGCGGCGGTCCTTGGTGAACAACAGGTTGTTCAGTCGGAGCGATGGGCTGCTCAGGTGCTTGAGGCTGTGCTGGTTGTTCATACGCCGGTATTTCTGTTTCGGAATAGCTCGGTAACGGTGTTGCATCCCAAGCTTTCGTGGACGGTGTTTCCAATACCTCAGAGGGGGCACGTCGTGTTACTAACAGGAACGAAGCGAGTACGATCACCAAGCCAACCAAGCACAAGATGACGATTGACATTGTTTTCGGGATGCCGAGTGTTTCACTGAATTCTTCAAGGAAACCTTCGGGCGGTGGTTCAGCAACATCGATGGTAATGCTGAAGGTATTTGTTGCGAGATCGTCATCGGTTACGGTAAGATTGATGCTCCACGTTCCTGCGGGAATGTCGTTGATTGAGACTGTCGGACCGGTGACGCCAAGGTCTTCTTCTCCTCGCCATTCGAAGGTCCATACGTAAAGCATGGTCAAGAGGTCGGAGTCTGTATCATCCGTTCCCATTGAACTGAGATTCAGAATGTCGCCCTGGACAAGGTTATCCAGTGAACCGTTCGCATAAGAAATCGCTGCGAGAGGTATCTTATTTCGCACCTTTACAACCGCAGATATTGAATCCATTGCACCATCGTCATCCATAACCCAAGCGGTTACAGTACGATAGCCTTCCGTCTCCCATGTGTATTCGAAATGGGTTCCAGTGATGTCGCAGTCGTTGTTCATTGTGCCGTCAAGATCGGCATCCACCGTTCCATCAATGTCCCAACAAACCTCCAATGTTTCGAGATCTGAAGCGGTATCATCGACAACAACATCGAATTCAACCATGTCGTCTTCAGTTACAGGTAGTCCATCGATTCGATTGATTGCATTAACGAAGTTCTCTTGTGCAGCAATGGTCGGAGCCACGTTTTCGATGGTCACTTTGGCAAGGGATGTTGACGAGGCGACTCCGTCATCATCAACTGCTCGTACAGAAAGAATGTGCTCTCCAGAGGTTGGCCACGATGTTGATACATCCGAGGCTGACCCGTCTGTAGAAGCTGTGAAATTATCAAGAACGTCGCTCAAATTCCAATCGATGATCAAACCATCACGATCGTTGAGGGTGTCATCCCCTTGAGCGCGAAGGATAACGGTCTGGTCTTCTTTGAGAACCCAAGTTCCATTGGCGTCGAACGGTGTGTTCACTCCAGCAATCCAAACTTCGATGTCGCCAATTGTTGGCGCCACGTTGAGGACTTGGAATGAGGAGACGACTTCCGTTTCAGCACCGTCATCATCGGTGGCTATTGCACGAACGGGGATTGTACCTTCCTCCATTGGAGTAAACGTACATGTGGGTCCAAACAGTCCCTCATTGCAGGTCAAATCCGGCCAAGAGATGCTTACTTGCTGACCCGATGGAGAAACCGTGTCAATGTCTCCACTATCGCTTGCGTCGATGGTAATGACTGATTCAACATCCACTTCAGACGGGTGGCTTAGGTTGATGTAGGGTGCACGGTTTAGGATTGTAATGTTACTCACCAATTCAGTTGTATCGAGTTCATTGTCTGTAACGATTGTCCGCAATTCCCAGTCACCGCCGTTTGACCAATTCCAATAGATCATACAGTCCGGAGTTGTGATGACATCGATTAGACCCGGCCTTGATTCAATCTCAAAGCGGCATTCAACATCGCCTCCATCGGGATCGAAGGACGCACTCGCATCGATAAGGACCTCCTCAAATGTATAATTGCCTACATCAATCGTGACGGAAGCGTTTGGAGCTCGTCCGACGAAAATGTCGATTGTTGCTTGATTGTTGCTCCGATTTGCATCACCTGTAATCAGCTCATCCGGATCTACTGTGAACGTCAATGTTCGATCACCGATGGTAGCTCCTTCCGGGACAGTCCAATCGACTTGAATTCTTTGTTCGCTGTACGCTTCTATGGAAGGGACTGCTTGGCGAATGCTCTCACCGCCGGGTACGATGACTTCCATTTCAGTTGATGGAGATGGTAGGACACCCCGGTTTTGTGCAGGTAGAGAGAAACTGAGTACATCCCCTGGTAAAGCATTGTACCCAATAGATTTGGACAGGGTTGCAACCTCTCCATCGCGGGTCCTCGTTACAATGATGGA
>CENX01075918.1_pt1 | contig 24093 bp, 22 predicted proteins | sample 361321 | NCBI WGS metagenome assembly CENX01 (sample SAMEA2619678, study PRJEB7988) | marine metagenome | isolation source: saline water (ENVO:00002010), including | reverse complement strand
CATTTCCGCCTCTGTCAAAAATTCTTCCCGCAATTGGACTAATTGTAAATGTCTCAACACCTGCAGGTGGATCATCAACTGTGATATTAATCCTAATCTCCGATTCTCCTCCAATTAAAGGTACACCTTCAAAACTTGTCAACGCAGTAATTGTCACCGATGAAGCGTTACCATTATTTTGATTAAAATTAATAACCTCAAAATCAGACTGATCCAAACCACCCGCTTCATTTTCTGTTGCAAATAATCCCTCAGATACAGATATATTTATTCCATTATTTAGGGAATCTATGTTCGCACTTGTTATCTCTGGAACCGTAATATCCCTTGTTTTGTAAGTTGCTGAAGAACCATTTGAGACATTACCAACTGTATCTTGCATACCACTAGAAATAGTAATCTGAATAGGCCTCCACTCTTCCATATTGGAGTCTGGGTTGATTAGGATGATATTATTACCAGCATTTATGGAACCAGTAAAATCTATATTTTCTTGATCACCATCAGCATAGGATAATGAAGTAATACCAGCAATATCTGATGAATTAGGAATATTCTCGCTGCTGTTTTTTATAATTTCAGAAAATAATAGCAAAAAGTTACTTTGCGGATAGACAAGCCCATCTATTGGTTGAGGGTCAGTTGTTATATCGAGGCTAGGTGATAATTGGTCAAAAAACTCAAACGATTGACCGCTAACACTTGGATCTAGTACATTACCTCCTTGGTCGTAGATTCCATTGGGCGTTACTATAGCAGTTTCCACTCCAGCAGGTTGAGAATCAAAAGAAATTCCAAGCCTAACAATTGTTTCTCCTCCGACTAGAATTAAACCATTCTCATCTGTCACAGAGACAACTGTCATGGATGATGCATTTCCTCCATTAATATTAAAAACAACACTAAAATCCCCCGGTTGTACAGCTCCCGTTCCATCATCGTTAGTAAAAATACCTTCACTTATCCTAAAAAGAATATACGAATTAGCTATTGCCAGAGAAGAGCTTTCTACAGAAGGCGGAGTAATATCTTTGACACTATAATTAGCACTATAGCTTGAAGAAATTATGTTCCCGTTTAAATCAGTAAAAACATTTCCACCAAAACCTATTTGAAGATTCCTTAGTTCAGTTAATAATGAATTTGGGGTAAGCACAACAACAGTTTTAGCATCATTAATTGAGGCACTAAATGCTATAGGCTCTTGCTCCCCATCTAAATATTTTAGGTTTATACTATTAATTATTAATTCGTTAGTGATGGCGTTACCGTTTGTGTATTTTATTGGCTCAGAAAATGTTACAATAATGGAACCGTCTGGGTAGAGCTGATTAGAACCATTCACTGGATCAAACTCTACCGAGGGAACCAATATATCAGCCAAGTTAAAAGTTTGTATGTTCGCATTCGTGTTCATTGCATTTCCAAAATTATCATAAACTTGGGCATTGGCAGGGCTAACAGTCATTACCTCATTCCCATCAGGAGGATTATCATAAGATAGATAAAGTCTAACTGTACTTTCCCCACCTTCAAGAGGATTACCATCCACTTTTGTGATAGAATTGATTGTTGCATTGGTGGCATTACCATTTGCTGAAAAGCTGATGACAAAATCGGCTGGAACCAAAGTTCCGGAACCATTCAACGATGAAAATATTGGTTCACTAAAATAAAAATTAGTAAATGAATTATCCGAATTCATGGTTGTGCTATCAATAATTGGGAGTGTAACATCCGCAACTAGGAAACCAGAATTTTGGAGTGAAACCTTGTTTTCTCCACCATCCTGAAAAGCATTTGCACTAATAATAACATTTGCTGTTCTTAATTCAGACAAATTAGCATTAGGATCAATGGTGATCTGCATATCTGCTGGATCTATATTTGCATCAAATGGTATTGCCTCCTGAGCACCATCAGTATACGTTAGGTTTAGGAAGCCATCAATATTGTCATTATTTGCATCCTCACCACCTGGTGCAATATAGATCTTTTCACTAAATGTGATTATTATATTTTGTTCTGGAAGAAGAGTATCTCCAGTATTTGGACTAAAAGTAGTTACAGGAGGAACCAGATCTTGAAGATTAAACTCGATTCCTTGAAGATCCAGCAAAGGTACACCAATTTCATTAAATACTGAACTGACAGTTGCAGGTTTAATTTTGGCAGACTCGGTTCCACTTGGGGGATTATTATATGACATATCTAGCACTATACTTTGTTCTCCTCCAGATAAACCTGCCCCCAAAAGGCTTGTAATGGAAGGTAACGTTGCTGAAGTCGCAGACCCACCGTTTGGAATGATGGAGATACTAAAATCTAATGTTTCTAGTCCAGTTCCATTTCCTGCATAAACCTGGGGATAATCTCCTCCATAGACTCCTTGATTAAAAAAGTACTTTACACTATTTAAATCACTTGCTAGATCAGTTGAGTCCACAAGAAGGGAATATCCGAACCAGGTACGAACTGTACCTTCATTAAATTCTGCACGGTCATCAACAACTATATAATATACCCCAGCCTCTTTAAATTCCATTTTTGGCAACATATTAGCATAAAACGGAAATTCCGAAAAACCAGATATACAGTCATATTGCAGAGCCGCTATGGTTGAGTCAGGTTTAATAATATCAGTATTTGAATCATCTTGATAAAAAGTAAAAGAGTTAGAGTTACAATCCTCTGTAAAAACTCCAATATGGACATCAATATTAGTCTCCACATCGCAGGTAGTAACATAGATCGTTGTAGGAGCAGATAGTGTTAGCTTGTAACCATAGTCATAACCATTATCCTGATTAATATTCCCCCCTGTGGCCGTTCCCAGACCTCTAAAGTCCCAATTATCTCCACTACTTGAATTCAAATTAGCTAAATGATTATAAGGAAAATCTGCTTCCGTGAGTTCTAGATTAAAGCATGGACCTGAAGGGGCAAAGACGTCAGTATCCCATTCTCCGTTTCCTGCATTTGTCAGTGATCCAGGACTTTGACCCGGTGAGGGAGAACCCTCAGCATAGTCAACAATAGTTGTAGCTTGATTATCATCAAATTTCCAATAACCTATGAGCCCGGATTCATCAACATTTACTGTGCCATTCATAGATCCCTGTATTTCAGTATCTAATCTAGCAATATTCCACAATCGGACTTCATCTATCGAACCTTTAAATGATTTTGAATTGTCTAAATATTTACCGATGAAGAAGTCCGTATTTATATCCTCCCAGACGATAGCACCCCCAACATTTGCTGCAGAATATTCTTGTTCTAGTAATCCATTTTTAAAGATCCTAGCATTTGTACCATCATATGTTCCCGCAATATGAGTCCAAGTGTTACCATCATAAGGAATATCTATACCGGGCCAGCTAGCTAGTTGGGGAAATACATCTTCATCATCTGCAGTTATCACAACAAATCTCCATTTCCCAGCTGTATAAATAAAGGAAAAACCGGATTCAATCGTTGGCCCATCAAGTGTAAAATATGATATAATCCCATTTCTATCGTAGCCGGCCGGATCTTCTGTTGGCTTTACCCAGGCCTCCAGGGTCATTCCGGAGGTTGGTCTTAGCTGAACATTTGAATTTATAGTTACATGGTCTTCGTTTGCTCCCTCTGTTTGAAAATTAAAACTATTGTTTTGCTGAGCTAAAGTTGAACCCATAAAAAAGGTATAAAATAAAAACCTGTTGATTTTATCACTGAGCATCTACAAATGCCTTTCCATAACTCTTTATCATTATTGGATTATTTTGAGCATTAACAATTGTGGTAGAGTCACTATATTCCAATTCAGAAATACGTGGAGCAAAAACTCTGAAAAATACTTTTGCCATGGAATTCGTTCCTGAAACATTTTCAATGGATAGAGTTGGAAGAGCAAAGATATGAATATTTAACTCACCATCCGTGTCAGGGGCTTGATCTGAGAAAATAAGTGGGGGAGATTCAATCTGAAATAAACTATCTGTAATAACTGAGTCAACAACCAAACTACCTCTGTCATATAAAATTTGCAAGAATGCACCAGAAACATCTGGTAAACCATAACTGTATAATTCGACAGAGAAAGTATCGTTTACAGACAGAGTATAATTACTTCGATGAAAAAATATTGCTGGCGGGGTAAGTCCCAGATTAAGCGGATCACTCGAGTTATCTAGTTTGTATTCTGCTTCATCACATCCGCTATAAAGAAGAACGAAAATAGAAAAAATAATACTAATTATTTTATGGGATTTCAACACCAAGATCTACTCCAGCAGTCATCCAAAACATTGACCCATGGACTGAACTGTTTAATGAATTTGTTCTTGCAAATATGGATAACAAGAGTGGCACAGAGGCATCAATTTTAAATGCTATATCCATACCAGTCATGAATCCTGAACCGTGCTTTGATTTTGTAAAACCAAAAAGGATATTTTTCTGCAAACTTTCTCCACCAAATTTAAAAACATTACTATAATCAATATTAATAATTGTCGCTCGATTAAATGCGCTAATTACATTTTCATTATCGTAATTTTCAAGATCGAATGTGTAATTTGTTATCTCATATTGTAAGTCTGTCTTGATTGGTCCAAGCGTTATGCCCAACGGGGTCTTAAGTCTCAATCCACCACTGGTATGGTTTCTATATTTTTGAAGAACTTGGTTTTTTGAGAAAGGTCTAAGCAAGAGACCTCTTAAACCAAAATCAGAGGCTAAATCCCAAGCTGTTATATTTGAAATAGCTGAAACACCTTCCTCTTTTTCAGATGCTGATCCAAAAAGAAAACTACTTTCATAAATTTCCTCAGGACCAACCATATATGCATGGATCATATTAATGACCCATATTCCAAGTCCTAGATTACGAATATTTCTCATCAGGTCGTTATATCGTTTTGTTTCCTTTGCATACCTAATAATATCAGGCCTAAGATCAAGTAGCATTTTAGGGTCACTATAATTTTGATAGTTATTATATGTATTTTCAAAACCACCCCAGGACTGTTTATAATCCGAGTGCCATAATAATGCAAAACCGCCTAATGTGAGCTCGGTTGCTAAAAATCCCATGCCTATGTATTTTCTTTTTGAGTATATCTGCCCTGTGCCAGGTACAACTGTAGATAAAAGAAGCGATTTAATCTTTTCAGGAATGTCTAGATCAGGAAATCGAAATTTAAAATTTTCTTTTTCAATGATATTGTCTACTACTCCTGCAGTGTCGGATCCTGAGGATAATGTATCAGGAATTGGTAAACCGCTTACATCATAGGCTAATTTTTTCATACCCAATAAGAGACTATCTGTAATGCCGGTACTATTTAATGAGAAATCACTCATTAGTGATTCAAGGTCAACAGAATAAAGCCTGCCTTTTATCAAAATCTGATTATCTGAAGTATCTTGAATGGTTCCTGCTATTACGTAATTAACATTAAGTAGTCTACCTCTTTCTAGGGCACAATCCTTGTTCCAACAGTCCCAATAATCATTTGTTTCAGGCCTAAATATGTTAATACGTTGTGTCAGTCCCCGATCTTGAACTTCAAACATGTCTAACTTTCGAACTGTATTTCTGAATTGTTCTGTCATTCGTTTGGCTAGAGGTATAGATATTCCTCTAGCTTCGAACTCGAAAATAGCAAGACTTGTACCAGTTTTTATAGAAACATTTTCTGAACTTGATATCTCACTATCTTGCTTGTTATCATTCTCACCTAGAGAATTTTCTCTTTTGTATGTCTTAGGCTTTATTTCGATCGGTATCGCTATTAGGTAACTAATAGCCGATATCAAAATCATCGATCTAACAATATATGTAATTAGGTTGCTTTGGGACATAGATTCCTCGAATAGAAAAATTTACATCAACAAAACACTAAGTCAAATAAAGACAATTTATTTTTCTGAATGATTAAAATTGACTTAAAGGGTTATCCCTATACCATTGATCAATAAATAATGATGTCTGCTTCATTATTACTTTTTCAATATCCAAATAAATTTTTTGTTTATTGGATTGACCAATAACCTCTCTTTCGTAGACTTTATATGTCATTAGCTTTCTTGTGATTACACTATCTCCAATAGTCCTAAAATATTCTGACTCCGATATTCCATGATCATACACGGCATAATTAATCATATAAGAAGAAACTTTATCTCTGGGTTTATTAATAGCATTTATTGCAATCACTAATTTAGGCATTGGAAGTTTTTGATCAACACCAATCTCTGTTTTGGCAAATGATAATTCAATAAAATTAACTATTTTTTTCTTCCAGAGTTCATCATCGAGGCCTTCGAGATTGATACTGATACTCATTTCTTTTAGATCTTTCATATTACCAGCGAACCATTTTGACTGAGCACAGACAAATGAAATAATGAATAGTATTGTTGTGACCATTTTTTTCACGTAATTCATTCTTTGACCATTGGAACAAATCGAACTGGAAGAACACGCTTCTTATTTATTTTTCCTGAAGTATCTTTTTCGATTACCCAAAGGTATTGAATGTCAAAGCGCGGACCGACCGGAATTATCATTCTTCCTCCGTTGGCGAGTTGATCAGTAAGGTTAGTAGGAATTTTTTCAGGTGCTGCAGTAACTATTATCCGGTCAAAAGGACTCTTGCTCGGCCATCCTTCATACCCATTTCCTGCTCGTACTGTAACATTTTTATAACCAAGTATAGCTAAAATAGATTTTGCCTTAGCGGCTAATTGAGGAATAATTTCAATGGTGTAGACATGTTTTGCTAATTCGCCAAGAACAGCAGCTTGATAGCCTGATCCCGTTCCTATTTCTAAAATTCTATCTCCAGGACCAACCATTAATTGCTCAGTCATAAACGCCACAATATATGGTTGACTAATTGTCTGTCCTTTACCTATTGGCAACGGCCTATCTGAATAAGCATCTTTTTGAAGATTTTCTGGAACAAAGATTTCTCTTCTCACAGAGGACATTGCTTTCAATACAGATTTATCTTTTATTCCTCTTTTTCTTATTTGATATTCAATCATTCTTATTTTTTTTTCTTCGAAATTATCTAAACCTTGTCCCCATCCAAGATTATTAAAAAGAAGAATAACTACACCTAAATGAAAAAGAAAACTATTGCTAATCAATAAGAGTACCAGTTAAGAGAGTAATTGTGAAAAAATTTTTATTACTTCTAAAACATCTTTTTCACTAATTCCAGAATGGGTAACAAGGCGATAGTTATTGGGACTTAGTTCAAAAAACTTCACCCCATTTTTTTCCATTTCAGCAAGAAAATTTTTATTCCCCATGCTATATTCTCTAATTGAAAAATATATAATGTTTGTCGGTACTAAGTCCGGGTCGCAGGTTACCCCAGGAATCTCAAAAAGTGCCTGAGCTAATATTTGAGCATGTTTGTGATCAAGGATTAACTGATCAGGCATTGTGTCTAGGGCCTCAATGCCAGCGGCTGCTATGATACCTGCTTGTCGCATACCTCCACCTAAAACTTTTCTTAATCTCTTTACTTTGTTTATGAAATCTTGATCCCCACATACAAGAGAGCCAATTGGTGCAGAGAGACCTTTTGACAAACAAAATGTCACAGAGTCTACAGGTTCGCAAATTTCTTTTATTGATGTACCGATAGAAATTGCAGCATTAAAGAGTCTAGCGCCATCCACATGCAATTTTAAATTATTTTCAAGAGCTATTGATTTAACGGATGTCAAATAATCCAGTTGCAAGGGAAACCCATGGCAACGATTGTGAGTATTCTCTAAACATATCAAACGTGAGGTAGGGAAATGGATATTATCTTTTCTAATCGAATTTTTTATATCTTCAATTAAGATTGTTCCATCCTTTTGATTTTTTAACTGGCATGAATGGACACCTCCTAATGAAGAAATACCACCTGCTTCATACAAGAAAGTATGTGCTAAATCTCCCAAAATGACCTCATCTCCTCTTTCACAATGAGCGAGGATTGCAGTCAGATTAGCCATAGTCCCACTTGGAACCAAGAGTGACGTTTCCTTACCTGCAAGGTCTGCAGATTTTTTCTCAAGCTTTTGTATTGTAGGATCCTCATCTAAAACATCGTCACCTAGTTTTGCGCGGTAGATAGCCTCTAACATACCCCTTGTGGGAAGTGTTACGGTGTCACTGCGTAGATCAATCATAATTTTATTTAAGCATTTTGATCTATCCCAACCCAAACACAATCATCTTCTATTTTTGTTTTAAATGTTTCCAATGGTTTAGGATTCATTTCCATCATTTTTTTTGCATCAGCATCAAATTTAGAAAATAGCCAAGACATAAATTTTTCAAATCCTTTAAGATTTAGCCAGGATTTAACTTTACCAGTTTTATAAAAAAAATCACTAGAGTGGAACTTACAATGCACTGTCTTGTTTTCTTTATCACAACCGCCAAGATTTAAAGCAAGACCAAGATGTGGGCATCTATTATTTATAGCGTAAAAACCATCTGCGTCTTTTACAATAAGAATGTCATCACGTTTTACTTTAACAAGTTGCTCTGGTCTCTGTTCAAAACTTTTTACTTCTGATAGTTTTGTCCATTCAATATTTTCATTCATTACTACCTCCTCATTTTCTTTTATTATTTCTTAATTCCAACCCAAATAAACCCGTTTTCTGATTTTGTTTCATATACATCTACGGGAATTTTCTCCATTTTTGAAATTTCTTTTGCTTCAGCATTTAGACCCATCTTACCTAACATTTTCTGAAAATTACTTATTTTCATCCACTCTCGCACTTCACCTGTTTTATAACAAAATGAGCTCTTGTGCCACCTACACGCAATAGTCTCATTTTTAATATCAATATCACTACCTTGCAAACTGAGAAATGCATGGGGGCATTTATCATTCAGTGCATAAAATTTATCATCTGCTTTCACAACTAGAATATCTTCTCTTTTTATTTTAAAAACTTGTTGCGGATTTGTTACAAAAGAATCTATTTCTGAACCCTTAGTCCATGTGATATTCTCCTCAACAATTTCATCACCTTTTTCTTTTTCAGATAAAAAATTTATATCTTCAATTTCATACAAAGTGACTCGACCTTCTATACCAGGTAGATTCGTACGCATAAAATCTTTGATTACTAGCGAATCTTTAATTTCATCATGAGTCTGTTCAGATATTAACACGCGAGATTGAAATTGTTTATTTGCAGATTCAACACGACTAGCAAAATTCATTGCATCACCTATAGCCGTGAGACGTTTTGATTTTCCAGCACCTATATCACCTACCACTGCTTCTCCCCAGTGTATACCAACACCAATTTCAAAATCTTGTCCGTACATTGTTTTTAGGTATGGCTTCATGTCATCCATTTCATCACACATTTCTAGTGCTGCTTTAACCGCATATTGTGCTGGACTTTCTTCATCGTGAAGACCAAAAATAGCAACCATCCCATCACCAATGTAGTTATCTACAACACCATTATTAGTCTCTACTGCATTTACCATTCTGTTAAAATACCTATTTAAAATAAATACTACATCATATGGAGTTAACTTTTCAGAAAAAGGTGTAAATCCCCTTATATCGCTAAAAAGTATGGCTATTTTTTTTGTCTCACCTAGCCTACCTGAAACACTCCTCTCTGATACTGATTCTATATCCTCTTTATTTAGAACAAGTCTCCTTACAACAATATCACCTGAGATAGTAGTTTGACATGCTAGTCTAAATTCTTCTGTTGTATGTGCCCTCTCTTTTAAGGAAATTTCTTTTTCTGTTTCAGGGGAACAGTTCTCAATACCATCTAAGATCAGAAGTCTACATGTTGTACACTTCCCTTCACCTCCACAAGCATTAACATGAGGTATCCCATTTCTTGAAGCTGTCTGAAGAATTGTCTCACCTTCATGTATATCAAACTTTTTATTATCCGGAAGAAAGTCTATACTTGGCATACTAAATTATTTTTTGAAAATAGCATTTTTATTTTTGAAAGATTTAAATTCTAAAATGTTTCCACTGGGATCTTGAATGAAAAAAGTAGACTGTTCAGCATCATGACCTTTAAACCTTGTTTTCGGTTCAATTAAAAATTGAACACCTGAATCGTGGATTTTTGTTCTCAATTTTTCCCATTTTACTCTGGCTAATATAACTCCAAAATGTCTGGAAGGTATGTTGTCTCCATCTACATAATTGGTTTTTGATATGGAACAATCATCCGGTGAAAGATGAGCAACAACTTGGTGACCATGTAGATTAAAATCAACCCAACGATCTGATTCTCTACCTAAACTGCATCCAATGATTTTCATATAAAAAGTTTTACACAATTCTATATCGTGGACAGGGAATGCAATATGAAATCTTGGAATCAATACTAGCTTATTTTAATTATATCGATTATAGTCAAAATGTTTGGAAAATAACAAGATAGTCTTGAAGTTTTTTATTTTCTAATATTTCAACTATTTACTGATATGAAATATCATAAACTATCCAAAAAAGATCCCAATCTTTTTAGTGCTAACTTTAAATAATCTTCAGGGACGCCATAACCAATACGAATATAACCTTCTAAACCATGCCATTTCCCTGCTGTTAGCATAACACTTTTTTGGTTTCTCAAATCGTTAACAAAATCTTCCGATTTTGCATGAGTGTTTAGCTTAGCAAAAACTATAGCAGCTGCCTGCGGTCTTTTAATTATTAATTGCGAAAAATCTTTAGACCAATTGCATAAAATATCAATATTTCGATTAAGGTGAGATTTGGTACGATTTAAAATATCTTTTCTGCGATTTTTTTCCATTATCTTACAAGCTACCCAGTCACTTAGAGTTGCCACATTAATCACTGTATAGTCATGAAATGCCCAAGCCTTATTGATATAATCTTTTGAACCTATCGTCCATCCTAGTCGGAGCCCAGGAAGACTATAAGCCTTTGATAGTCCGGAATTCACAATTGTTTTATTTGTAGCACCTGCAAAACTACGACATTCAACACCATTTAGCTCTGCACCACGATATACCTCATCAGATAACAACCAAGAATCTGTCTCTTTACAGATATCTATTATTCCATCCATCACTTCCGCATTCATTATTGATCCAGTAGGATTATTTGGATTGCAAACTGCAATCATTTTTGTTTTTTTTGTTACCATTGAATTCAATTCATTAACATCCCACTGCCAATCTAAATTTTCTTTTAATTGTAAAGGTTTCAATTTTATACCAAAACTTTTAGCTAGACCCATAATTTGGGGATAATTTGGCAACATATATATTAATTCATCACCCCTATCTAATTGTGTCATTACCGAAAGAAAATTCGCCTCTGCTGATCCAGATGTAATTAATACATTATCTCTTGAAAAAGGGGTACCATACATCTTTGCAATAAGGTCTCGTAGTTTAGGAGAGCCATTTGTGTACCCATACGACAACTCTTTTTCAACAATTTCCTTTAATTCATTAGTAAATAATATTTCAGATAATTTTAGTGGATGCACTCCACTTTCAGATAAATTATAGTCCACGTCGTTCTCATGAAGCGATTGATTCCTTTCAAGTTCGAAAATTTTAAATTTCATTTTTCTTTAATCTGTAAGAGTCATAAACAGCGTTCGCTATACTTAAATCTTGCACAGCTATTCCCGTCAAATCAACTACTGTTATTTCTCTTTTTGATGATCTACCGCTTTTTTTCCCTTTAAGAATGTATCCTAGTTCTTCAATCTCATTCTCAGTTATTAAACCTGATGATAATCCATGAGATATTTCACCTCGGATTTTACATTGGGAGATACTATCACCAACCACAAGATTAGCTTTTTTTAAAATATCTGTATTTAATTCTTGTTTTGTTATTGTATCTGCTCCCACAGCAGTTATATGAGTACCAGGTTGTATATCTTTACTTGATAATATTGGATTTTCGGATGATGTAGCCGTGACTATAATATTACAACCTCTTGCAACATCAGTAGGCGATAAACTTAGTTCAACCTCAAAGCCTTCCTTTTTCATATCTTGTTTATACAACTTCATTTTTTCTTTATTTCTACCCCAATTAATTATTTTTCTACAGGATGTTACATTTTTTAGATATTTAGGTTGCAAACGAGCCTGTAATCCTGTTCCTAAAACCCCTATACTACTGATTTCATTTGAAAAGGTTTCTGCAACAATAGCACCTGCAACTGCAGTTCGCACATCAGTAAGATAGGCATTGTCAACTAATATAGCCTCAATAATACCGGTTTCTATTTTGAAAAGGGTCATTATTCCCTGACCATTCAAAATTCCAAGTTTTTCATTCTCTGGAAAACTAGATGCAATCTTAACAACATAAAATTCTGATCCATCGAGGTATCCATATTTAATGTGTACATCACCAGGTGGATTTGAAAGAGAGAGCTCACCTATTGGAGGCACAATTGCCCTTCCCTCTGAGTAAGCAATAAATGCATTTTTTATTATTGGTATAAGATCTAATTCCTCGACTATAAGTCTTATTTCGTCATTTTCTATTATATTCATATGATTTCTTTTAGTGTTCCCAAGTTTATATTCCCTCCACAGATTATTGCGCCAACCTTTTTATTCTTAAGACGTGACTTCATTTTAATCATCCCAGCTACGACTGTTCCCGCAGCCCCTTCAATTATTTGATTTTCATTTTTTATATAAATCTTCATGGCATCTTTAATTTCTTTCTCACTTAACAAAATTGTTTCGTCAATTAAATTTTTACATAACGAGAATGTAATTGTATCTTTTTCAATCCCTCCTGCAGTGCCATCAGATATAGTGTTTTTTGATTCTAATTGAAGTATTTTTCCCGCTTTTATTGATTCAATCATTACTGCCGAATTTTCTGGGGAACATCCAACTATTTTTAAATTAGGCCATAATGATTTGAGGTAAATTCCAACGCCAGAAATCAGACCACCTCCACCAACAGAAATAAAAATTATATCCAAGGGTCGGGTCTGTGAACCAATTTCTAAACCTGCTGTGCCTTGACCCACTATAACTTGATAGTCATTATATGGTGAAACATAGGTTCTACCACTATGTAATGATATCATTTTAGCTTTTTTTTCACATTGAATACAATCAATCCCGTAATGCTCTATATCTGCAACATAACCCTTCATTATTTTTAATTTACTTTTCGATATTTCTTTTGGCACTATAATTGAGCATTGGATACCTAGCCTATTAGCTCCATATGCAAGAGCAGAACCATGATTACCTGTCGATGCTGAGATAACTCCGAGTTTACGTTGTTTAGAAGAAAGTGATAAAAGCTTATTTAAGGCTCCTCTAAGTTTAAATGACCCTGTAACCTGGAGGTTTTCTAGTTTAAAAAATATTTCACCATTTAGTAATTTTGAAAAATAAGTTGATTTTAAGAATGGCGTTTTCCTTATTAAGGGTTTAATAGTTTCATAAGCATTGATTATTTCATTATTAATTGGCTTTTCCATGGTAAGTGATTTTAAAGTATGATCAATACAATATAAATAAAATATAGACGCTATCTCTTGGATTAAATTTTAGGCCTCAAAAATTTCTGCTTTTATTATATTTAATATATATTTTGTATATCCTAATTAATTAAATAAATAAAAAACATGGCCAAATTTACGATTCTTTGCCCAGGTGCCTTAGATTATATCTTAAATAAAACAGGTAACATGCTGATTCGTTACCGTCCAGAAGAAGTCTGCTCAATTATCGATCCAAATAACGAGGGAAAAAAGGCGTCTGAAATATTGGGTTTTGGAGGTGAAATTCCTATCGTAAAAAATTTCAAAGATTCAAAAATCTTTTCACCGGATAGCCTTATAATTGGTAATGCACCTCAAGGCGGAATTATAGATGAGAATTATAAAAAAGAAATAGAGATAGCAATCTCATTTGGTTGTGATATTTATAATGGCATGCATCAATTTTTGGGAGATGATCCCTATTTTTCTGAACTTGCAAAGACTAATAAAGTAAGAATTTATGATTTGAGACGACCTCCCTTTCCCCCGCATTTCCCAAAAGGATTGTGGAAAAGAAGAAAAGCAAAAGTTCTTCTTGTTGTGGGCACTGACTGCGATACAGGGAAAATGACAACCGCTTGGGAAATAACTAAAAGACTAGAGGAAAGAGGAAAAAATGTCGAGTTTATTGGTACTGGCCAAACCGGAATTTTACTTGGAAAATATGGTATACCGATTGATGCAGTAATTGCTGATTTTATGGTAGGTGAAATTGAGTTTGTAATTGATTCAGTTGCAAATGAGACAGAATTAATAATTGTTGAGGGACAAGGATCTATATCAAATATGTATTATGCCGGAGTTACTTTAGGACTAATGCATGGTGCAATGCCAGATTATCTGATTTTAACACATGAACTTGGCAGAAAACTAGACGTTTGCAACAATCCTATACCTAGCATTAAGGAGACCATGGATATTTATATTTCTCTATTGAAAAATTTCAAGAAAACTAAGTTTTTAGGAATAAATCTGATTACATTCCAAACCGATAAAGATCAAGCATTAAAAAAAATCAATAATATGACTTTAAAGTACAATCTCCCGGCAACGGATTTAGTACGTTTTGGAAGTAAAGAAATGATAGAGAGAATTGAAGAAGAAATTTTTTGAACAATATCTATAAGTTTCCTCAAAAATATAACAAAATTTATATAGAATATTTTTTTGTGGGCGATGAGAGATTCGAACTCCCGACACCTGCGGTGTAAACGCAGTGCTCTAACCAACTGAGCTAATCGCCCTTTGTTTGGAACTTTTAAATTACATTATTTTTTCAATGTCTGTTTTATCTTGTTATTTTTAATTATAACGCCAGGGATAGCTATTTTTAAAACATCAAGGATTTCTTTTGCAAAATAAAACTTTAAATCTTTTGACACATGATCAGGTACATCTTCCAAGTCTTTTCTATTTAGATCTGGTAGAATCACCTCTTTTATTCCTGAGCGGTGAGCTGCCGTAACTTTTTCCTTAACTCCACCAATAGGCAACACATTTCCTCTTAATGTAATTTCACCTGTCATTGCTACTTTTTCTTTTACAGCTTTATTTGTTAACAATGATACCAACGAGGTTACCATGCTTACGCCAGCAGAAGGACCATCTTTTGGTATTGCTCCTGCTGGTACATGAACATGTATATCAGAGTTTTCATTAAAATTCTGATCTATGTTAAATTCCTTAGCATGAGACCTTACATATGTCATACCTGCAGTCGCTGACTCTTTCATCACATCACCAAGCTGACCTGTAAGCGTAAGTTTACCCTTCCCTTTCATCAAGGTAGATTCGACAAAAAGAATATCACCTCCGGCAGCAGTCCATGCAAGACCTGTGACAACACCAGGTTTAGTAGATCGCTCAGCTAATTCTGAGTGAAATCGGGGAGCACCTAAGTAGTCTGTTACTTTTGTTTTTGTTATAGTTGTTTTTTTTGTCTTTTCTTCTATTTTTTTTCTGGCAACTTTTCGCAACACATTAGCAATTTCTCTCTCTAAATTTCTCACGCCAGCCTCTCTTGTGTAAGAACGAACTAATTCTTTTATTGAACTATCTTGGAAGGAGACTTCTTTTTTGGTTAGACCATTCTCTTCAATTTGTTTTGGCACTAAATGTCGTTTAGCAATTTGTACTTTTTCATCTTCAATGTAGCCTGAAAAATCAAGTATTTCCATCCTATCTCTTAAGGCAGGAGGAATTGCGTCTTGGTAGTTTGCAGTTGCGATAAACATAACATTTCTTAGATCAAAATCAACTTCTAAATAATGATCACTGAATGAATGATTTTGCTCGGGGTCTAAAACTTCAAGCAATGCAGATGAAGGGTCACCTCTGAAATCGGAACCAAGTTTATCAATTTCATCTAACATAAAAACTGGATTGTTTTTCCCTGCTTTTTTTATACTTTGTATTATTCTACCTGGTAATGCGCCAATATATGTGCGACGGTGACCACGTATTTCAGCTTCATCTCTGATACCACCAAGAGACATTCTTACAAACTCACGACCCATTGCTCTTGCTATAGATTTACCTAATGATGTTTTTCCAACTCCGGGCGGACCACCGAAGCATAGAATCGGTCCACGGACCGACCCTTCGGGATCTTTTTGTTGCTTTAAATTGCGTACGGCAAGGTATTCAATAATCCTTTCTTTAACTTTTTCTAGACCATAATGATCTTCATCCATTATTTCTAAAGCTTCTTTAATATCTATTCTATCTTTTGTTGAATCGCTCCAAGGAAGGTCAGCAAGCCATTCTATGTAAGTTCGTGAAACATTGTACTCAGGCGATTGCGTGGGGATTCGTGTTAAGCGATCTAATTCTTTTAATGCTACCTTTTCGGCCTCTTTTGGCATTTTTGCTGACCTTATTTTATCTTCTAACTCTTTTAATTCTACGCTACTTTCATCTTCTCCAAGTTCTTTTTTTATTGTTTTCATTTGCTCGCGTAGATAGTACTCTCTTTGGGTCTTTGCTATTTCATCGTGCACCTCAGACTGTATTTCTTCACCTAATTTTATCCGCTGCATTTCTCTGGAGATTAGGGTAAGTGCTTTTTCAATCCTTACTTTTATGTTAAGTTCTTCTAGAATTTCCTGTTTTTCTTTATTCGGAACAGTCATTAAAGAAATTGCTCTATCAGTTAACCTGTTAGGTTTTTGGATATTACTCAACATCCCAGTATGTTCTTCGGTTAGATTAGGAGCAACATTCATCAAATCTGAGAATGATTGTCTAAGGTTATTAGAAAGAGCTTCTAGCTCTAGCTCATTTTCTAATGGTTCGTCGTCTAAAGTTTTAATTGCTGCCTTGTAATATGGTTCTGTACTAGTGTAGTCTAAGATTTTCACCCTTGAAATACCTTGGACTATAGCTGATTTGCTGTTATCAGGCATGTCAAAGACTTTAAGCACGTTAGCTAAAGTTCCATATGCATATAAATCTTTTGGTTCGGGGTCTTCAATAGAACCATCTTCCTGCGCAACTACTACAATGTATTTTTTTTTAGGATCCAACTCATCAATTAACTTCAGAGAACGATCTCGACCAATATATATAGGTATTACTTGTTGAGGAAATAAAACTGTATTCCTAAGGGGCATTATTGGATATTGGTCTAGTGAGTCTATGGTAAAATTTTCAATTTCTTTTTCTGTCATTTTATCGGTCATTTATTATCCTTAGATTTTTAAAACAAACCCATACAACTTTTATGCCATTGATAAACTAATGATCATTCGGCTTTTAATAATTGATATTTCTGCAATAATGGCGCATTTATAAATAATCAATTGACCGAATGAAGGAAATTATTGTTTGTTTATGATCCAAAATAGTTTTCTTTGGTCCAGTAGTTTTAAAATAATATGGACCATATGATGAAGACATTATCGCAGCTAACATTGCATAATCATTCATTTCTTCAGTGGCACCTCCCATTCCAAAATTTGATTTTAAATAAGTACCCTCTAAATATGCAAATGTTACACTCATATCTCTTATAATTTCTGTACTGCGCTCGACTTCGCTTTTGACATTTGTTTCATTAATATTTTTAAATTGCCCATACCAGCGATTCAAATTTTCATCAATACTTCCACCTATTCCTGAGAACACTACTAACTCAGCAACTCCTAAGGGCCCTGGCAGTTTGAACTGTGCTAATCTCATATTTGTCGAAGGTTGCTCCCTTAGCCATGAATTAGGAATTTTAGCTTGGAATCTTCCAATCTGAGAGAAACCAGGTTTCTTTGTAACTTTAGGCTCTCCCCGATTTAAGAGTTGTACCTCTTCTGCATTTTTGTTTGTTTTCGGATCTAAAAATTGTGGTTCTGCCTCTTTGAGACTAATGTAGTAGCCAAATAAAACAGCAACTACACCTGAGCTAAATACTAAAATATTCCTGTGATGCATTCTATTTTTTAACAACTATTTTTTTTGCTTGTTCATCAGCATGATAAGAACTTCTTACTAAAGGACCTGACTCAATAATTTTAAATCCCATATCTAGACCAATCATCTTATAATCATAAAATTCTTTATCTGATACAAATCTTTCTACTGCAAGATGATTTTTTGTTGGTTGCAAATATTGACCGATTGAAAAAATAGAGACTCCAGTTTGAGCGACTTCCGACATTGTAGAAATAACTTCATCAAACTTTTCTCCAAGTCCAACCATCATTCCAGATTTTGTTAGTAATCTATTTTCAACAGAATATTTTAAAACAGAGATACTTCTATCCCAATTTGATTGAGAGCGAACTTTTTTGCTTATACGTTTGACACATTCAACATTATGGCTAAAAATCTCTGGCTTTTCTTTGAATACTTTTAGTAATGATGGTTTATGCCCTTTGAAATCAGGTGTCAAGACCTCTACGGAACAGTGAGGAACTAGGTCATGAATATTTTTGATTGTCTCTGCCCATATACTTGAACCATAATCTCCTTTTAAATCGTCCCTATCAACAGAAGTAATCACAACATGATCTAGGTTCATTTTTTTTACTGCCATGGCAGTACGAAATGGCTCAAGAGAATTGTCTGTAGAAGGTTTTCCTGTAGCCACAGAACAGAAGCCGCATGCTCTAGTACAGATGTCACCAAGGATCATTATTGTAGCAGTCTTGCGATCCCAACATTCATAGATGTTTGGACAGTTAGCTTCTTCACAAACCGTATTTAAATTATTTTCTTTTATGACTTGTTTAACAAAATTAAACTTTTTTGTACTTTTTAATTTTATCCTTGGTTTGTTATTATTTATGCTTACTGCTTTTTTCATAGTTTCTTGAATAGATAAATCATATACTTCCGATATTTTCTAAAGAGATCAGTATTTAGCAAATCCAATTGTTGTTTTTTGGATTGAATCTTTTTCCCAAAGAGTTCTTTAATTATCTTACTCACTATAGGGTAATTCTTTTTTGCAGAATAAAAACCATAATCCAACGATGGAAAAATAAAGCGATCAACAATATATTTTCCATAAGCAAGGGTAGGCATTGTGTTATCTGTTTGGTTGTAGGATTTAATTAATCGAAAACCATTTAGCTTTGCAAGTTTTAAATACATACCCATATCATGGGATGATTTTAAGTGTAAGCTTTTTGAACCATCATTGAAGTGGACAAAATAATCTGAGACTAATAGATAACCTCCATCACAAATTATTTCTTTAGCTTTCTTGAAACCTTTTTCCATGTTTATGTAGCAAGCGCTTTCGCTCTCTAAGACCAAATCAAATTCTTTATCAGATCTAAAATTTTCAAATTTACTATGATGGAATTTGACTTCATTTTTAAACTTTTTTATTATAATTCTTTTCTGGAAATCATCTGGGGATAAAGTATCTATGCTATATCCTTTTTTAATTAAATATTCTGCATTACCTCCGATACCACATCCAACATCTAAAATTGTACGCACACCTTTGGGTATAAATGACGATAGATGCTCGATGTATCTTCCTTGCGCAATCTTAAGTTCTTCCAAATTTATTTTTTCAGGATCTATCAGGCCTGGTTTATCCCAAAACCCATAGTGTAAGTATGAGGAACGTATTGTTTCTGAATATAATTTTAAAATGTTATCTGTTGCCATACTAACTTTACAAAAATATATGTACAATTCCTTAAAAAGGAGTCATTTGAAATTTATAACCATATTAAGACTTTCAATTTCCTTCAGAAGGATTTATAGAGAAGCATTGATTGAATTTTTTGCTTACTAAACCTTTGACTAAACTCATTTTATGAACCTCTCCAGATACTTTTTCTATTGAGGTAACCCCGTAATCTCTTACTCCACAGGGTATGATACCATCATAATATTTTAAATCTGTATAAACATTTAATGAAAATCCATGCATAGTGACCCATCGACTGATCCGAACACCTAATGCTGCTATTTTTTTATTTTTAACCCATACACCTGTTAGACCATCTATTCTTGTCGCAAATATTTCATAATATTTCAGGCATTCAATTATTACCTCTTCTAAAGTTCTTATGTACCAAAAAATACTAGTTCTGTAGTTTTTTAAATTTATAATTGGGTATACAACAAGCTGTCCGGGACCATGAAAAGTAATATCACCGCCTCTTTCTGTATTGAAAACCCTTATCTTTCTATTATGCTCGGGAAGTAAATGATCATGATTCCCGTTTTTCCCAAATGTATATACGGGCTCATGTTCTACAAGGATAAGTGTATCACTAATTTGACCCTTTATCCTTTTAAATTGTAAGATTTTCTGCAAACTCCAGACCTCCTCAAATGGTTTGATTCCAAGGTCCAAAATTTCAATAAAACCATTATGAAGATTACCCATATAGTTTAATATAACATTTAGCGGTTTATAATTGATAAAAACTCTGATCGGGTTTCAGCAGACTTTTTAAATTGACCTGACATGGCACTTGTGGAAGCAAAACTATTTTGTTTTTCGACTCCCCTCATTTGCATACACATGTGCTGCCCCTCCATTACCACTGCTACACCTTTAGGATCTATTACTTCTTTTAATGAATCTGCGATTTGATGAGTTAATCTTTCTTGTACCTGCAATCTCCTTGAATACATATCAATAATTCGAGGTATCTTAGATAAACCAATCACTTTACCATTAGGTATGTAACCAACATGAGCTTTTCCAAAAAAAGGTAAAAGGTGATGTTCGCAAAGTGAAAAAAATTCAATATCTCGAACTATTACCATATCTTTTGCTTCTTCATTAAAAATTGCTCCATTTATTATATCTTCAATATCTTGCTTATAACCTTTTGAAATAAATTCCCAAGCCTTCGCAACTCTTTTTGGAGTTTTAATCAATCCTTCTCTATTTGGATTTTCACCAATTTCTTTAATTAACTGACGAGTGATCTCTTCTATTGTTTTTTTCTCATTTATCATCTTAATTATTACATTTTAAAATTTCTAAAAATCATCCTAATTTTTAATCTCAGCAATATCGATTTTACCTTTAAGCAAGTAAATAATTCCGTAAATGATTGGGGTATCAACAAGTGCCATAATCATTTTGAATAACCAACCATCTAGTATAGCTCGGAAAATTTGATCTGTGTTCCAAACGCCCAAAAATAATATACTTACTACTAGCGTTGTATCAACTAGTTGTGAAAATAAGGTTGAACCATTATTTCTCAACCATAAATGTTTACCTTTAGTTAATTTTTTCCAGAAATGAAAAATTCGAACATCTATAAATTGAGCAAAAAGGTAAGCAATCATTGAAGCTGCAATTACCCTCCATGCATTTTGAAATACCAGGTTGTATGTTTGATCATTTACAGGTGATTGAATAAAATCAAGCTCTAAACCTTGATTTTTTAAGTTATTTACAATTTCTTGAATTATTTTACTATTTGGATCTAAACCTTCTTTTATATCAAAGGTTATTTTATTATCACTATTATTTACAGGTTCCAAAAATTTTTCTTCAGAAAGTTTATCAAATAGTTCATGATTGATTTTTTCCCCTTTTAAGGATGAAACTTGCAACCTATTTAACGCATTTGGCTGGGCACCTAGCCATAAGAAAAGTAATACAAATAAAGAAGCGATAAACCCGGATAAAACAACCTGATTCGCTTTTTTTTGACCATATAACTCTGATATCAAATCAGTTACTAAAAAGGTAAGGGGGTACGGTAATATTCCTGCTGAGACAATGAAAACTCTAAACCCAAGATCAACAGTCACAAACTTATTTGCAATTAAATTACAGGTAACTAAAGACGCAATAAAAATCCCTGAAAGGACTAGGTAGAACTGCTCTTTAAATTTCAATTTGTATCTGGGCCATAATAATCAGTGTGGATAGAATGTGTCTCAACCAATCTTATTCGATAAAGCTGACTCTTTCCTATTTCATTAACAATTTGGTCCCATGCCCAAACTAATATATTTTCAGATGAGGGTTGATTATTTTTAAACCATTTTATATCTTGCTCAATTTGAGAATGATCAAGGATATTAACTATTTTTGACTTTACAAGTTTGTTTAATGTATGCAGGTCAACAAGCCAGCCTGTCCCCTTATCAATTGGACCAGTGACAGATATTTCAAGTATATAATTGTGACCATGATTATTATAATCCTTCCCAAAAGTCTTTTTATTTTTTTCTTCTGACCAGCTTGAATTTCCATATTTGTGGGAAGCACAGAAGTGGTATTTTTTTGTTAATATAGGATTTGGCATTTTTTTTCTTGAATTAATTTAAATAATTGTACATAAAATTAAGTTTTTGCGCCTCCAAAAAAAAGGTTACCAATGAATTTGATAAAAAAAAGTTCTTTTTCAGGAAATTAATTCTGAAATTATATTAGGCAAGTTTTTCACAAAACTTTTTTTGGGCAACATTAAATCGCAACCAACTGACTTAAGCTTTGTTTGATTTCTATTTTTAACCTGCTCCATCGTGCCTATAACTTTAAGCCCTCTTCGATTTAATTCAGATACCAAACCAACAGATAAAAATATTTTTTCATCCATATCAACAATAGCCATTTTTATATCATCGGTAAATTTTGACGGATCTGTCTGTTCATCTGAAAATTCTACTTGAAAACCTCTATCAATAAGGGTTGAGGAAATTTTTGTTCCTAACTCAAAATCTTTGACAAATAGTAAAACTTTGTTCATTTATAGTCTAAATTTGGGACTAAATCCCAATCAAAATCTTCTAAATTTTTTAAAGAGTTATAATTTTCGCTCACTACGCTAATTTGCTCTAGTAACTCCGAGACATCAATACCTCTTTGAATATCTGAAAATCTCAAAAACTTTTCTTCACATTTTTTCAACAAACTTTTAGCCCCTTTTAGATTACCATTTTGAAGATGAACGAAACTAACCGCTAACTGAATCAAACCTTGGATAAATTTTCTGTCTTCGAGATAATAATCGGACCAAAGTTCTTCCCAGTGCTCGTGAGCATTAAAATAGTCACCGCTATTGTAACATCTCATTCCCTTGGAGTATAATAATTTTATTTTTTCATTATCATTCAAAAAAGCTTATCCCCATTAATTTAAAATTTAGACCAAATCACTATTTTTAGTTCTTTTTCTGTGCACACTTTACAATCAGTTTAGTGATCAAAAAATTATTTGAACAACTATTTTACAAATTTAACAATCAACTCAAAATATTAGCTAAAGTAAATGCTCATATCTTTTCGCAATTAAAGACATTTGGTAATCATTTAAATATCTGCTAAAAGAACGAATGGCTTCAAGCCTAATCAACTTTTCAGCTTTTTCAAATTCTGTTTCTTTTCCAAATATAATTTTTTCAGCTCTTTTAATAAAAAATTTTGAATCAATATTTTTTAATTTATGATTTTCTTCTAAAACAGTTTCTATCATCGAATTAGAACTAAGCTCACCCAGCCAGTGACTTATTTCTCGCTGATAATCTTTTTCCCTTGTGTAATCTCCCAGCCAAATTCTATTTATCGCTGAAAATAGTAATATATTCCCAGATTTTATCACCTTATCGATAAAAGAATCAGGTATTAATTCCCTGGATATATGGGGATCAGGTAATTCTTGGTGCTCTAAATACCCAAATATTGATTTTGTATATGTCCAATAATCTTCTTTCAAATCTTGAAATTGAAATGCTCTCAGAATGTGATATGAAACTAAACCATTTGTTGGTATGTTTTGCAAGGCAATTCCAATGAGGGCATCAAATGCTGCCCTCGATTGGTCGGACGCAAGAAATAGTTCGGTTAATACAGTCTTTGCGATAGTCCAATCGCCGTCCTGACAAGCGTCTTCAAGGTCACTTAAAAAAACTATTTTTGCAATACCTCTATCTCTTATCTCTTTGATTAAACTTTGGTCCTTTTTTCTAAAATTAAATTGGAATATGTAATCTACTGCAAATTTGAGAAGTTTACTGGAAGGATTACTCCTGTCATCTCCAATAAAATTTTTAATTGAATTGATAACACATACAGGATGAACAAGATTTTTGT
>CENX01213443.1_pt1 | contig 24128 bp, 29 predicted proteins | sample 361321 | NCBI WGS metagenome assembly CENX01 (sample SAMEA2619678, study PRJEB7988) | marine metagenome | isolation source: saline water (ENVO:00002010), including | reverse complement strand
GCAAATGGATTGATTAAAACATTAAATAAGTCTGGATTTTCACTTAATGCTCCCATGGTAGCCCGAAAAGACGCTGCAGTACCTCCAGAAAACTCACCTTTCATAGATCGAACACGGCATTTTACTTGCTGAACAGGTTTACCAAATTTTTCTTTGGCTAAATTTTGTAAATAGTAAACACCCATGTCTGAAGGCACGGAATCAAAACCACAACTATGCACAATTCTTGCTCCACTTTGTTTTGCTTCGTCTAGATGTTTTTGCATTGCATGCATCCAACCAGGCTCTCCAGAGAGATCTACATAATGCACTCCCATTTGTGCGCATTTTCCTAAAATTTCATTGCCATAGAGCTGATATGGGCCAACTGTAGTTAAAACCAATCTGGTTTGACTTAAAGCGTTATCAATATCATCTGGTTTACTTGAATCAAGTAAGACAATTGGAATATCAGCACCTAAATCATTATTAACAGACATTAATTTATCTTCATTTCTGCCTGCCATAGCCCAATTAAGCTCATTATAAGAACCAACTAAATATTCTGCTACGAGTTTTCCTGTAAAGCCCGAAGCACCAAAAAGAATAAGGTCAAATTTTTTATCATCATTCATATCAAAACTCCTTTTATTATTTTGAAGATACGTAAAGAAACTTTTTCTTTCCTATCTGTATCAATTTTTTTGTTTCAAAATTAACTTCTTCATCCTTTGAAGTTACTTTTTCTTGATCTACTTTTACTGCGCCCTGCTCTATTAATCGCATTGCTTCTGAAGTGCTACCAACCATACCTAAATCTTTTAATAAATTTGGTAATCCAGGTATATTTTCATAACTAATCTCTTTTTCTTCTATATCACTAGGCAATTCATTGCTTGAGAATTTTTTAAAGAAATTATCTTTTGCTTTCTCTGCTTCTATCTCATTGGTAAATCTAGTTGTTAGTTCCATAGCTAGATCAATCTTAGCATCACGAGGATTGGCTCCTTCTTTTATATCCTTTTCAACTTTTTTTAGTTCCTCTAAAGGTCTTAAACTCAAAAGATCAAACCATTTCATCATTATTTCATCTGGAATGGACATTGTTTTACCAAAAATATCATCAGCCTTTTCAGTTATGCCTATATAATTTTCTTCGGTCTTAGACATTTTCTTAACCCCATCTAAACCCTCTAATAGAGGTAAGGTAATTATTGTTTGTGGTGATTGGCCTACGTTCTTCTGTAAATCTCTACCTACTAGAAGATTAAACTTTTGATCTGTGCCACCCATTTCAACATCTACTTCTAATTCAACTGAGTCATAACCTTGCATCAAGGGGTAAAGAAATTCATGAATAGATATTGGTTGATTGTTTTTATATCTTTTTGAGAAATCATCTCTTTCAATCATGCGTGCAACTGTAGATTGAGCAGCTAGCTTGATCATATCTGCAGCAGACATCTTGTCTCCCCAACGAGAATTAAAATCAATTGTAGTTTTATCTGGGTCAAGAACCTTTAATACCTGATCTTCGTAAGTCTTAGCATTAGTTTTGATTTCATTAGTAGTTAAAGGTGGTCTGGTTTTGTTTTTTCCACTTGGATCACCAATCTTCCCTGTGAAATCACCTATTAGAAAAATTACTTTGTGGCCCAGGTCTTGAAATTGTCGCATTTTCCTTAAGATTACAGTATGGCCAATGTGTAAATCTGGTGCTGTTGGATCAAAACCGACTTTAATCGTTAATTTTTTACCAGATTTAAGTTTCTCAATTAAATTATCTTCACCTATGATTTCATCAATACCTTGTTTTATAATTTCTAATTGTTTTTTAAAGTCATTCATAAGCTTTTTAATATAATATCAGAACATGTACACAGGCTCGCATTTAAAATTAATTCTCACTATCTTAATAATCCCTGCTATTTTTATTTTTCTTATTGCCACGGATGCAGAGACTAAAGACTTTGAAAATGAATTAGAACTTACAGTGGAAGAGATTTCCTTAGAATCCGAAGATTATGAACTCTCCATACCGGAAGAAACTAAAATGATAGTCAAATCTGGAGATACCTTTTATTCAACCTTAAGAAGTTATGGGGTTAGTTCTATATTGATAAATAAAATGGCTTTGGATAAGAATCTTAGAGAATTTATACGTTTCAGAGTTAACGATCGAATATATATCAGAGTAGAAGGTAAACAAGTAGAAATGAAACGTTTCAGTGATGATGACTACTTTATTGATGTTTTGACAATAAAGAATGGGGATTATAGATTTTCTAAAAAGAGAGAGAGTTTAGAAAAGATAGTACAGTATCGAGAATTTGTTATAACTGACTCTTTGTATGCTTCAGGAAAAAAATCTGGTGTTCCTGATTCTATTCTTGGCGACTTAATCTATATCTTTGGATGGGATATTGATTATGCTTATGACATAAGGAATGGAGATAAGGTCAGAATACTTTATGAAGATATCTATTCTGACTCTAATGGAAAATTAATAGCCACTGGTGACATATTGGCTGCAGAATTTGTAAATAGAGGAGAAAAAATAGCTGTCATTCGATTCAGTCAAAGAGGAAGAAAAGATTACTACACCATAGATAGCACTAACGTTAGAAAAGCTTTTTTAAGGACTCCTATTGAATTTGCTAGAATTAGCTCGCATTATAATCCAAATCGAAAACATCCTATCCTAAATACTATTAGAGCTCATAAAGGTACTGATTATGCTGCTAAATCAGGTACTGAAGTAGTTGCTACTGGAGATGGAGTAGTCAAAGAAGCAAAATTTTCTCGTTCATATGGAAATTACATAGATATAGTGCATTACAACCAGTATTTAACGAGATATGCTCACTTAAAAAATTTTGCTAAAGGAATTAAAAAAGGTTCGAAAGTAAATCAAGGGCAAACTATTGGTTATGTTGGATCTACCGGATTAGCAACTGGCCCTCATTTACATTATGAATTTCATATAAATGGTAAGCATACTGATCCAGTAAAAGTTGAGCCACCAAATGCTCAATCAATAAATGCCTACAATAGAAAATTATTTGATATGTTAGTTAAAGAAAGAACAGAAATAATGGCTAATATAACAAGCATATAATGAGTAGCCTTTTTATAGGGATAATGTCAGGGACGAGCAGAGACTCCTTAGATGCCTGTCTAATAGATTTTACTAATCATTTTCAAATAGTAGCTTCAGAAACTTTAGATTTTGATTCTGGCTATAAGACCTCTACCGAAATAACTTTTATTAGCTCTGAGATCACGAATAAAAGCATAGAAATAGTAAAAAATTTAATTCATAAGAGTTCTATGCATGAAAGTGACATTGTTGGCATAGGATTTTCAGGGCAAACCATATCTCATGATACTAATCATAGTTTGCAAGCTGGAGATCCAAGAAAAATTTCTAAATTAACAAATATTGATGTCTTCTCAGACTTTAGAAATAAGAATATTGCTGAAGGCGGTCGCGGCGCTCCATTAATTCCAGATTTTCATAAATATATTTTTTCTGAAGCTGGAAAACGAAAATTAATTATCAATATAGGTGGTATTTCAAATGGAACATATCTGGATGGGGAAAAAATAGTTGCTGCCTCAGATATAGGGCCAGGTAACTGCTTATTAGATTTGGTTATGACAAGCTTACAATTAGGTGACTATGACAAAGATGGAGAAATAGCATCTAATGGGGCAATAAATCATTTAATCAAAGATGAATTAATGACCAGTTTCATGAATATGGCCTACCCAAGAGCAGATGATATAACTGCTTATATAGAACCGCTCCTAAAAAGTTTTGAAGAATATAAAGAAATTCCTGTTAATGAACTTCTGAGAACTCTAGTAGAAGTAACAGCAGAAAAAATAAAAGAATTCTATGAATATTGTGATTATCCTGATGAAGTAATCTTTCATGGAGGTGGCACGCTTAATAAAACACTAATGAAAAGTATTGCTGAAAAAGTGAGAACTAATATTCAGACTACTGATCATATTGTGCCTTCTAAATATATGGAATCTTCAGCATTTGCTTATCTAGCTTTTGCAGGTAAAGGAGTATTGTTTAAATAGAAAAAGAGGCACCGCAGCCACAAGTACTAGATGCATTTGGGTTTTCAACTGTAAATTTAGCGCCCATTAAATCCTCTTTAAAATCGATTTTTGATCCTAATAAATAAGGGTAAGATAGTTGATCCAAAATGATTGAAACACCGCCGTCAAAATCAAGGAGTGAGTCTTCATCTCTATCAAACTCATCAAATTTAAATCCATATTGGAAGCCAGAACAACCTCCGCCTGTAACATAGACTCTAAAGTATTTTCCTTTTTCATGTTCTTTAAGCAAAGAAAGCCTATTCAGTGCATCTTTAGTGACCTGAAATGGGGTTGCTTTATTCGTTTTTAGTTCCATTAATAATATGTATGAGCATAATTCTAACAAAAATACTTAATGTCTTATAATTCTTTAATCAATGGCGAAAAATATTCTAATAATTTACTCAAGTATTGATGGCCATACCATTAATATTTGTGAACATATTTTTAAGAAACTAGAAGGTGTCCACTACCCGAGATTGTTAGATCTAAAGAATATAAACCAATCAGATCTAGAAGGGGCTGAAAAAATATTAATCGGAGCAAGTATTAGATATGGAGATCATAGTAAAGAGCTTTATAACTTTATTAAAAATCATAAAAATATAATCGAAGCTAAAGAAAATGCTTTTTTTAGCGTTAATGCAGTTGCGAGAAAACCTGAAAAGAACAAACCAGAGACTAATCCATATATAGAGAAGTTTTTAAAGCGTACAAATTGGAAGCCCAATGAAATTGCGGTGTTTGCAGGAAAAATAGATTACCCAAAATATAATTTTTTAGATAAGCATATGATTAGATTAATAATGTGGATTACAAAGGGGCCAACTGATCTTAAAAAGACCTATGAATTTACAAATTGGAATGATGTAGATAAATTTACAAGGAAGATTAGCTAGTTCATCAAAGTAAACATATGTTCAAGAACATCGAATCACCCATTTATGCTATTACACCAACATATATTTTTAAGAATGAACTGTTTGATGCTGTTGAGAAGACATTGGAAGCAGAAATAAAATTAATTCAATATCGGTTCGAAGATGCAACTAGTTTCGAAGAAAGATATGAAACTGCAAAAGAGATTCAAGCGATATGTCATAAAAGAAAGGCAACTCTAGTAATAAATAATGATCATAGAATTGCTGAATTAATCGGATGTGGCCTGCATATAGGCCAGGATGTTAAAGATACGAGTTTTTTAAAAGATACTAAAAATATTAGTTTTACTGGATTAAGTTGTAAAAATAATCCAGAAAACCAAACAAGAGAAGATGCAGAATTATTTTCATATTATTCATTTGGTCCTTTATTCGAATCAAAAACAAAGAAAAATATTACTGGACCTTTAAATATTGCAGATGTCTCATCAAGAATGAATAAAGATAAATTAAATATCGCGATTGGTGGTATAAGTGAAATAAACCTAAGATTAGTGAAACAAAATAAATTTAATATGGCAGCTATTTGTAATGGCATCTATAATGATCCCAAAAAAATTGTAGCAAACTGCCAAAAACTTATAGAGATCTGGAATGAAAACTAAAAACTCTGAAAAACTTTTTGAGAAGTCTAAGAATCATATAGCTGGCGGAGTAAATTCTCCTGTAAGAGCATTTAAGAGTGTAGGAGGTTCGCCGATCTTCTTTAGAAAATCTAGAGGGTGCTACTTGTATGATGAAGATGGTAATAAATACCTAGATTTTGTTGGTTCTTGGGGGCCTATGATTCTAGGACATTCCAATAAAAAAATTACTGACGCTATCAAAAAACAATCTAGTAAGGGTATAAGTTTTGGAGCCCCAACAAAGAATGAATTAGAAATTGCAAAACTCATAAAATCATATATTCCGAGTATAGAAAAACTCAGAATGGTCAATTCTGGTACTGAAGCAACAATGAGTTGCATAAGGTTAGCAAGAGGAACAACGAAGAGAAATATCATTATAAAATTTATTGGTTGTTATCATGGTCATGTTGACTCTCTTTTAGTTAAAGCTGGTTCTGGCTTAGCAACACTTGGAGTGCCAGATTCTCCAGGAATTCCAGAAGAACTATCGAAACTTACTATAACTATTCCATATAACGACAAAAATGCATTAAAAGAAGCTTTTAAGAAGCATGCGCAGGATATTGCTGCTGTAATAGTGGAGCCTATAGCTGGAAATATGGGATTCATTGAACCTACTGAGGATTTTCTCAAAGAATTAAGACAAGTCTGTACGAAAAATAATTCAATATTAATTTTTGATGAAGTAATGACAGGCTTCCGTGTTGCAAGAGGGGGAGCACAAGAATTATTTAATATAAATCCGGATTTAACTGCCTTAGGGAAAATTGTTGGTGGTGGCTTGCCTGTAGGAGTATATGGTGGCAAGAAAGAAATCATGGATAATATCGCTCCTGATGGTCCTATTTATCAAGCTGGTACTTTATCGGGTAATCCTATTGCAGTTAGTGCGGGTACAGCCTTACTTAAGCAGCTTAATGATCACAATATCTACAAAAAACTTGAAAATAATGCTCAAGTTTTTTTACAAACAATAAAGAACTATTGTGATCAAAATAAAATACCATTTTCATTTAATGTAAGAGGTGGCATGTTTGGTTTTTTCTTTAGTAACGATCTTCCTAAGAATTTTAATGATGTCGAAAATTCAAATATAGAGCTTTTTAAAAAGTTTTTTCGCGGTATGTTGGAAGAAAATATTTATCTTCCTCCTTCGGCCTATGAAAGTTGTTTTATTTCAACAGAGCATAATGAGGATAAACTAGTAAAAGCGGCTAAAACTGCAATAAAGGTTTTAGATAAGATAAATAATGAAGTTTGATATTCTAGGCGTTGGTAATGCTCTTGTTGATGAAACATTTTATGTTAGTAGAGAATTTGTAGATTCAACTGGGCTGAATTTTAACTCATTTAAACCATTCTCTTTTGAGGAGCAGGAACAAATTATTTCTTCTATCCCTGGGAATCAATTGCCTGAAGTTATGTGTGGAGGGTCAACAACTAATAGTTTAGCTGCAGCATCTAATCTTGGTTCAAATTGTGGGTTAATTTGCCAATTAGGCAATGATGATAGAGGTTCGCTTTACGAGAATAATTTAAAGGATAACGGAATAGAACCTCTCAATGATTTCCATCATGGAAGCATTAAAACAGGTAGATGTTTAGTCTTTATTACGCCTAATAGTGAAAGAACTATGGGCACATACCTTGGAGCTTCTGAAAGGTTAGCTGATAATTCAGAGTTTATATCTCATGCCAATAATGCAAAAATAATTTTTTCTGAAGGTTATCAATTTACTTCAAATGAAAACTATCATGCTTTTCTTAATATCTTGAAAGGGTGTTCAAAAGAAATAAGATTTGCCTTAAGCCTATCTGATCCTGGTGTTGTTAATGCTTTTAGAGAGAGATTTGAAGAGGTCATCAGTATAAGGAATATTGACTATCTTTTTTGTAATCAAGAGGAGGCTATTGCTTTAGCAGGTGAAAACTTTGTTGAAGAATTAAAGAAAGTTGCTAAAAACTACGTTGTAACGAACGGCTCAAAAAACTCGATTATCTTCGAAAATAATCAATTCAATGAGCTTGATGCATATAAAGTTGAAGCATTAGATTCAAATGGTGCGGGGGATATATTTGCAGGAGCTGCCTTACATAAAGTTAATGAAGGTGAAAGCTTCTTAGAAGCATGTAAATTCGGTAATTATGCGTCATCAATAATCGTACAAGAAAAAAGCCCAAGATTAACTAAAGATGGTTATAAAGGTCTTTTAAATAACTATAAAAGATCTTTGTGAAACCAGAAATTTTTAGTGCCGAAAAATTTAGATTTAAAGTAGATGCTTTATCAAAGAATGCATTATCTATAATTTCTAGACTTCAAAGTAAAAAATTTAAAGCATATATTGTTGGCGGCGGAATAAGAGACTTAATCGAAGGTCTAGACCCTAAAGATTTTGATATTGTTACTGATTGTGAGCCAAGAGAAATTAGAAAACTATTTAGAAATTCAAGAATAATTGGTCGGCGATTCAAGCTTGTACATATAACATTCCCTAATGAAATTATAGAAGTTACTACATTTAGATCAGGACAAGATCCACAATCTGACTCAATTGAAATAAATGATAAGGGCAGGATAATACGGGATAACAAATGGGGAACACAAGAAGAAGATGTAGTAAGAAGAGACCTAACAATTAACTCTATTTATTATGACCCCCTGTCAGATAAAATAGTTGACTATACCGGTGGTGTAAAAGATCTAGAAAGTAAAAGAATAAGATTTGTTGGGGATGTAGAGAAAAGAATAATCGAAGATCCAGTAAGAATTCTAAGAGTAATAAGATTTGCTGCAAAACTAAATTTTGAAATAGAACCAACTATAAAAAAAGCAATTACTAAATATAAGAATCAATTACTTGATATGTCTTCGGCAAGAATATATGAAGAAATAATTAAAATGTTTCTAGCAGGTCATGCTTTAAAAACTTATCAACTTTTACAGGAGCATGATTTATTTGATCTTCTTTTTCCTCATCTAGAAAATAGCAAAGAAAATTTTAATGAATTCTATGAAAATGCCTTTAAAGATACAGATCAAAGATTAAAAGAAAATAAAAAATTGAATGTTGGCTTCTTGTTTGCGATATTATTATGGCCAAAAGTTTATATTAAGTCTGGAATATCTAATCGGATAAATTACAAGAGTTTCTACCTAACAATGTCAGCAGTAATGCAAAAACAACAAAATATTACTGCTGTCCCAAGAAGATATAGCAGTTTTATAAGAGATGTCTGGATGAATCAAATTAGATTTAATAAGGTAGGTAAAAAATCTATTAACTTTGCTAATAATATAAGATTCCGAGCGTCATATGACTTTCTTTTGCTTAGAAATTCAATGGAAAGAAATTTAGATACTCCGATTAACTGGTGGACAGAGTTTAAAGCTGCAAACTATGATAAAAAGATGAAACTTTTAAATGCATATAAGAAAGGAGTAAATGGAAAAAGATAATATGCCTAAATATATAGCCATAGAGGGCCCAATAGGCGTTGGCAAAACATCTTTGGCAAGAAAAATTGCTTTAGAATTTGGGCATGACCTTTGTCTTGAAGATCCAGATGACAATCCATTCTTACAATCCTTTTATGAAAATAGTCAAAAATATGCATTTGCAACACAGATTCATTTTGTCATGCAAAGATCTCAACAGATAAATACATATTTTTCAGATGATCTAATAGAAGGGAAAATTGTTTCAGATTTTATTTTTCAAAAAGAAGATCTGTTTGCAGAATTAAATCTCAGTGCTGATGAGCTAAAAATTTTTAGGGAAGTTAAGTCTAAATTCTATGATTCTTATCCTAAGCCTGATCTATTGATTTACTTACAAGCTTCACCAAAAAGAGTTTATGAACGAGTAAAAAAACGTGGTCGAGCTTATGAAGAACAAATATCTTTAGAGTACTTAGAAAAGATATGTGAAAAATACACTGAATTCTTTTTTAATTACTCAGAATCCCCACTATTAGTTCTCAATGTAGATGATGTTGATTTTGTAACAAACCAGATAGATTATGAAAAAGTTAGAGATTGTCTACAAAGAGATATTGTAGGTAAAGAATTTGTTAACTTATCTCCTAGTTTCTTTTAGTGAAAATAAATATTACAAAATTAGAACAAACAGATTGTTTTGCAAAAATAATTGCTGATTATGTTCAGTCTTCTGATGAATTAAATATAGTTTATTTAGAAGGAAATCTAGGTGCAGGTAAAACTACACTTGTGCGTTATATACTCAGGCATATGGGGTGGACTGGGTCAGTTAAAAGTCCTACTTTTAGTATCTTAGAAGAATATGACATAAACGATCATAATATCTTCCATGCTGATCTTTATAGAATAGATGGAGAAAATGATTTTGAAATGCTTGGACTTGAAATAAGCGAGAATAAGAAAGCAACATTATTTATTGAATGGCCAAATAAAATATCAAAATTTAATTTAGGAAATGAAATATTTCTATCTCTTAGTATAGATAAGCAAGAGAGAACCCTAGAAATTAGAACTGAATGTGAGGAATTTTTAAGATGCATTGATAGGGTCAATATCAACAACCCAGTTTGAAATTTCTTTTTTCTGTTTATCTGAATGAGAAACAAAATCATCTAGTGCTTTAAGCATAATTTCTTTCTTTGAGCTTTGGATAATGCAAAACATTCTATGTTTGTACCCAACTTTGGTAATTGGAGCCTCAAACGGTCCATATACTTCAAGATGTTCTTTTGAAAGATATTTTTTGGCTTCTACTAGAAATTTTCTTAACCTAGCTTGATTTGCATCTTCAGCTTTCAAGTAGACAACATCAATATAGGGAGATAGATCAAGTTTTTTACGTTCTTTTAATATCTCATTTGCTACTAATTCATAATCTCCAGTTTTTATTAAATTAAACATTGGGTGATCAGCAACTCGAGTTTGTAAATAAACTTTATTATCCATTCCCGTTCTGCCAGCTCTTCCTGCGACTTGTATTAGTAATTGGGCAGTCTGTTCTTGAAGATGTATATCCGCTCCAAATAATCCAAAATCTAAATTTAGAATAATAATCAAAGTTATTTTTTTAAAGTCATGTCCTTTTGCTAGAAGTTGTGTGCCAACAAATATTTTTGGCTCAATATCTTTTATCATTAGTGAGCTTTTATCTCTTCTGGCTTTACCAGAGACTGAATCTCTATCAATCCTAATAACTTCTGCTTTAGGTAAAATATTTTTTATTGCTTCTTCTACTTGCTGAGTACCAATACCTTTATAACTAAAATCTGATGCTCCACAACTTGGACAGCATTCTGGTATACCCCATGCGCTTTCACATCTATGGCATTTTAATCTCCTAACCCCCTGATGAAGCACTAATGAAGTATCACAACAATTACTTTTTGCTATCCAACCACATGAGTTACATAAAAATACAGGAGCATAACCTCTTCTATTGAGCAAAATTAATGTTTGATTGCCCATTTCATCATTTTTCTTTATTTCATCTATTAGTTCATCGGAAATTCCACCAATTAAGTTCTTTTTATTTATTGGATGTACTTCAATTTTTGGCATCTTGCTCTTGGATATTCTTTTTTTCAAAGATAGACGTTCAATTACATTATCTTTACTGGACTGCAAAGTATTTAGAGAAGGCGTTGCAGAAGAATAAATAATCTTTACATCATTGCCATAAATAATCTTTGCTAAAGTTCTAGCATCGTATCTAAATCCATCTTGCTGTTTATACGATTGATCATGTTCTTCGTCAAAAATAATTGCTCCAAGGTTTTTAATTGGTAAAAAAATAGCTGATCTCGTACCAATAATTATCTTAGGCTTATTATCTTGAGCTGCTAGCCAAATTTTGAATCTCTGCAGTTCAGTTAAGCCAGAATGATGAATATAGACTGAATTATTAAAATTCTTTTTAAAATCATCGTGTATCTGTGGGGTTAAAAATATTTCTGGAACTAAGACTAAAGCACTTTTTCCTTCTTGAAGAAGTGACTTAATATAATGTTTATAAATTTCTGTTTTGCCAGATGAAGTAACGCCAAACAAAAGGGACTCTCTATCATTACCCTTAATTTTTTTTAAGCAAGATTCCTGGTCGGCGGTAAGTTCATGAAAGTTACTATCATTAATATCTAAATCACATACACCTGAAGAATACTTACTTAAGTCCAATTGGGTTTTTGTTTTTCTTAGCATAGTTGGTAAAAATGCTTCCAAAACTACACCTATGGGATGCATGTAATGGTCTGATATTTTTTTTATTGTTAGTAATTGAGTGTTATTAAAAGTCGGGTAATGGTCCAGGGTTTGTAAAATATCTTTTATCTTATATTCGCCTTTATAATCATCACGATCTGCTGTTACAACTCCAATAAGCTTACGTCTTCCAAATTCCACCAAAACTCTTCTTCCGATAAGATTTTTACCAGTATTGTTCTTATAGGTAAAAGTAGACCGTAAAGGTGAAGGTACTGCGACATCAACAAAATTCATTAATTTATTGTAATAGAAAATTTATTTGATATTATTTCACACTCATTTGGAAGATATGAAAAAAGAAATACATCCTGAATATCGTGAAGTGCTATTCCATGACACTAGTGTCGATAAGTACTTCCTAGTTCGTTCGACATTAAAAACTGATCAAACAAAGGAATGGGAAGATGGTAAGACATATCCATATTTTGTAATTGAGACTTCATCTGCTTCTCACCCTTTTTATACTGGTAAGCAAAAGATTCTTGATACAGGCGGAAGAGTCCAAAAATTTGAGAAAAAATTTGGTAAAAAATCTTCTTAATTAACTCCTGTACTTCCAAATCCTTTAGAACCTCTTTCAGTAGTCTCAAATTCTTTAACTAAATCTAGTTCTACTTGATTTACCTTAATTACAACTAATTGAGCAACTCTTTCTCCAGGGTTAATTTCTATGGGTTCAGAAGATCTGTTCCAAAGAGAGATGCTAAGAGGTCCTTGATAGTCTGAGTCAATTAATCCCATGAGATTGCCGCACACTAAACCCTTCTTTGCACCAAGGCCTGATCTTGGAATGACTATTCCAGCATATCCTGGATCATCAATATAAATAGAAATGCCTGAAGGTATTATTGTTGCTTCATTTGGGCTTAGGGTAAAAGAGTCTTCACAGCAAGCAATTAAATCTAATCCGGCAGACCCTTTCGTTTGGTATTTGGGTGCCTCATATTCATTGCCTATTCTTGAATCAAGAATCTTATATTTTAGTTTCATGCTTAGAAGATTAATTATTGCATAAAATGCATTACTATTTTATTATCATCCGTTCTTATGAGTAAGGTATGTCAAGTGACAGGAAAAAAAGCTATGGTAGGCAATCATGTCTCCCATGCTAAGAACCGTGTGAAAAGGTTATTTAAACCTAATCTACATAAACATAAATTTTGGGTAGATTCTGAAAATAAATTTATAACTCTTACTGTTTCAGCTAAAGGAATGAGAATAATTGATAAGAATGGTATTGATGCTGTTCTTAAAGATATACGAGCTAAAGGCGAAAAAGTTTAACCGTGCTTCTTCTTGCTTCGGCTTCACAAAGACGAACAGAACTTCTAGACCTTATGGGGGTCAAACACAAAGTTGTACCACAAGATTTTGATGAAGATTCAGTTACTGAAGAAGATCCAGCAATTTTTTCAAAATTAGTAGTAGAAGGGAAAAATAAAAGTGCTAGAGAATTAGTTTTAAATACTGAGCAGTCAGATGAACCAATATTAACAGCAGATACTCTGGTTTTTACACCTTCAAAGAAAATTGTGGGAAAACCGAAAGATCATGCTCATTCAAGAGTACTTCTAAGAGAATTTTCAGGTGTGACTCATAGTGTATTCTCGACTGTAATGCTCAGCTATAAAGGTGAATCACAAATAGAAACCTGTGAGACTCTTGTTACTTTTAAAGAAATGTCAGAACAAGAGATAGAAGAGTATATTTTATCAGAAGAGGGAGTTGGTAAAGCCGGCGCTTATGGCATTCATGGCCCTGCAGGAAAATATGTAACTAGTATTAGTGGCAGCTATACAAATGTAGTAGGTCTTCCTGTTCATGAAACATATGAAATTCTTAGAAATTTTGAGCTTATTTAATTCTTATTAGCAAATTCAATGATCTTTTCTTTAATCGTGGGTATTCGATCTAGAAATTTCATCCCACCTTTAATAATCTTCTCTCCTAAACCTTCAGCATTACCAAATATTCCATAAAGGCTTTGTATTATCCAAGTCATTTGTATATTTTTTTGATTTCGAGTTGAATTGTAATTCTTTAAAGTATCTGGATCAGCTTCCATAAGCTTATTGATATAACTATCAATGTACATAACATCGCCGATTCCAAGATTTAATCCTTGTCCAGCCATGGGATGAAAAGAATTAGCTGCATCACCACATAAAACAATACGCTCTTTAAACATTTTTTTAGCTCTTATATGTTTGAGCTCAAAACCAGAACCTAACTCAATACCTTTAAGATCTAATGACAAATTAAACTCTTGATTTAGACTTTCCAACTGAGCTTTTGCATCTGATGTTGAATTGGTACATAGAATAATTGAGTAATGTTGTAGATCTTGATTAAGGGGAAGCAAAGCTAAAGTACCAAATTTTGAGAAATATTGTTTTGCAATATTTTCATGGTTTGCTTTGACAACAGCAACATAAGCTTTTTGACCATAGAACCATTCTTCCGTATCAAAATGCATTATCTTCCTAACATTTGAGCTCATTCCATCTGTAGCAAACAAAAGATCAGCATCGAAATTGTTCTCCTGGGTTTTTACTTGGATTTTTGAGCCCAATTCTATGTCCTTAATATCTTGGCTCCACAATATATCTGATTCCAAACCAGAAGAAATTTTTTCATGTAAATCATCTAACAGACATATAGAGGTTACTTTCTTGTCTTCTTTTGATTCAAGCACTAAATTTAAATCAGATTTCTGATAAAGATGCATTTTATGGACAGGAGTTGCCCATGCATTTAAATCTAAGTCTTTTTGTAATGAGTTGAGAAATTTAATTGAATCGCTAGTTAAGGCTACGGTTCTTCTTGGATCTTTTCTTACTTCTATGCTCTTTTCTAGTATTTTAAATGGAATATTGTGTTTTTTTAAAACTTGAGCGATTAAGCAGCCAACTACTCCAGCTCCTACTATTACAACTTCTTTAGACATTAGCCTTGCATTAGTTGCTCTATTTCATCAACCTCTACTGGAACTTGTGGGGTTAGGTTTTCAAAACCTTCTTTAGTTGCCAAAATGTCATTTTCAATCCTAATACCTATGCCTTTCCACTTATCATCTACTGGCGCTGTTTCGTTTATATAAATTCCTGGCTCAATAGTCATTATCATGTTCTCTTTAAATTTAATGTCTTCTCCATTTATGGAATACGGACAATCATCATGCACATCTAAGCCTAGCCAATGGCCAATTTTGTGATAATAGAATTCTTTATATAGTTCTTTGTCTAAAATTTCATCTAAGCTGCCATTTAATAGGCCTAGATCTTTTAATCCTTGTGATAAAGACTTTTCTGATGTCCTTTGAGGGTCAATACATGATTCGCCGACATTGATTGCATCACATGCTGAATTATGTGCTTCCAGAACTACTTCATAAATAGCTTTCTGTTCTCCAGAAAACTTTCCATTAATAGGATAGGTTCTTGTAATGTCAGAGGCATATAGTCCGAATTCACATCCTGCATCTACTAATACTAAGTCGCCATCATTTATTGCTTGATTATTGTCTACATAATGCAGAATACATGCTCTGGATCCGCCAGCTATTATTGGTGTATATGATGGCTCTCTAGAACCATTAAATTTAAATTCATTAAGATACATTGTCTCAAGATCGAACTCTGTCATTCCAACTTTTGCCTTTCTCATAACTTCTTTATGTGAAATTGCAGCTATTTCACAAGACTTTCGTATCAAAGAAATTTCCTCTGGCTCTTTTATAAGTCTCATAAACCCTAAAATATTTGAGAAATTCTTTAAATCAATATTAGTCTGATGTCTTTCCATGCTATTAGCTGAATTTACCCAGTTAACCACTTTTGCATCAAAGCTTTTATCCTTTCCTACTAAAGAATATAAGACCGAAGTGCCCTTAATCATGGCAGGTAGCAATTTATCAATGTCAGAAATGTCATGGCCCTTATTAAATTTGAAATGTTTAGTGGCTTCATCAAATCCCCACATGAAACCATCCCATTTTTCTAAATCTGGATTTTTCTGTCTACAGAAAATAGTTGAGCTGCCATCACTTTTAAGCATTAATACCGAATTAGGCTCTTTAAAACCTGTGAGGTAGTAAAAGTTACTGTCTTGCCTAAAAGGAAATGTAGTATCATTATTCCTTGAAACAATATGAGACGAGCTGAGCAAAAGAATGGAGTTTTCCTCCATATTGCTAGCAACTTTAGCTCTTCGAGCCTCAAATATGTTTATGTTTAAATCTGTCATAGACGCATATTATGCACGAAAAAATTAAAAAATTATCAGGTCTCTTAGACAAACTTATAGAACAAAACTATAAGTTAAAGACAGAATACAAGTCACAAATAAACAAAATTACAGAATTAGAGAACGAAATTAGTACTCTACAGAAAGAAAATCAGAAGCTTTTAATAAGAAAGAATAATGAATGAACAATTCTCAGGAACTAAAGAAGTAGCAGAAAATCTAGCTTTTAACTTAGATTCATTAAACCAATATTTGGAAGAAACATTACCCAATATTGGAACAATATTAGATTACAAACAATTTAAGGGTGGACAATCTAATCCAACCTATCAATTAATCACAAAGAATAAAAATTATGTCTTACGCAGAAAACCTCCAGGAAAATTATTAAAATCTGCCCATGCAGTTGATAGAGAATATAGAGTATTAAGCGCTTTATCTGAAACTCCCGTGCCAACACCTAAGACTTTCCATTTATGTGAGGATGATAATGTGGTGGGAACAGCTTTCTATATCATGGAATGCTGTGATGGTAATATTTATTGGGATCCTGTTGCATCAGAGATTCCAGCTGAAAGAAGAAAAAAAATATTTGATCAGATGAACTATGGAATTGCTTCATTACATTCTCAAGACTATATAGCTTTAGGTTTAGAAGATTATGGTAAACCTGGAAACTATATTGAAAGACAAGTATCTAGATGGAGTAGGCAGTATTTTGATTCTGAGACCGAAGTATTAGATTCTATGCATAAACTGATTGATTGGTTACCAAAGAGAATGCCAGAACAAAAATACACATCAATAGTTCATGGCGATTTTCGTTTAGATAATTTAATTATGAATAATGAAGATAATATTATGGCAATCTTAGACTGGGAACTATCAACAATAGGTGATCCTTTAGCAGATTTTGGTTATCACTGCTTACTTTGGCATGTTGGCAATATAAATGATACTGTGGCTTCGAATTTAGGCATTCATAATGAAAAGGAATACGTAGATTTATACCTTTCAAGAACAAATATGGAATTGGAGAGCGAATGGGAATTTTATATTATATTCTCATTGTTTAAGGTTGCTGCTATAAGCCAAGGTATTCTTGGTAGAGTAAGGGATGGAACAGCAGCGAGTGATTTTGCAGTAGAAATGGGCAAAAGAGCTAAAAGTCTTGCTGATTTAGGCTGGGGGAAAGCAAAAAAAATATCATGAAAGAATTAGATTTATTTCTCGACAAACTTTGGAGTCAATATACTTCATACACACCTTCAGCTGAAAAGATTTCAAAACTTTTTGGTGAAGAAGTAATTAATGATCACATAGCCTTTAGAACTTTTAATTTATCTCATTGTAATATTGCTAAACAAAAGGAATTTCTAGGACAATTTGGTTATAAATTTGGAGAAGATTACTTTTTTGAACAAAAAAGACTAAAAGCTATTCATCTTGAAAATGAAGACCCAACCTATCCAAAGATATTTTTGTCTGAATTAATGCTTGAAGACTTTTCTGATGAGCTTAACTCTGTAATTAAACAAATATCGCCTTATTTTGATATAGAAAATAAAGAAAATCTCTTCTTAGGTAGTCGATCATGGGATATTGATTATGAAATTTATTCAAAATTAGCAGAAGAATCAGAATACGCTTCTTGGCTATATGTCTGGGGATTTTGCCCTAATCATTTCACTGTTTCTATTAATCACTTGGAGCGATATTCTGATGTGCAGGAAGTTAACGAAATGATTAAAGCTAATGGCTATATCTTAAACAGCTCAGGTGGTGAGATTAAAGGTAGTCAGAATGACTTGCTAGAACAATCATCAACTATGGCAGATAAAATGGAGGTAACTTTTCAATCAGGATCTGAATCTGTACCAAGTTGCTATTATGAGTTTGCTAAACGCTATGCTGATCAAAGTGGGAATCTATATCAAGGATTCGTAGCAAAATCTGCTGATAAAATATTTGAAAGTACGAATAAATAAATGATAAATTGATTAATATGAAAAAAATAATCTTAATAACCTTAATAGCTTTTTTTAGCCTAGAAGCAAAAACTGATTATATGAAAGATTTAGATCTTTCTGGTGAATTGCTTGCCTTTGCTGAGTATGGAGCTAAATCAAGTTGGTCAGAATCAGAAGTTAATAAAGTTGAAAGAATGGTTGAGCAGTTTAGTGATCAGGATCTAAAAGAAATATGGACAGCCAATGTCATTACTTATTCATTGATAGGGAATTTACCAGATTACCCTTCACGGGGAATGTGCAAAATTGCTAAAAGAAACATTTCAAAACTTAAAGATGACGATTTAAAATCAATTTGGAATATGAACTACGGTCTATACGGCTGTTAACAATTAAGCAATTCCTTATATGGAATTGCTATATATTCAAACTTTTCTATATCTGGATCAGGCAATTGATAGCCTTCTATAACTCCTTCATAGTTATTCCAATCAATAATATCTAGATCTAGTGTTCTGGGAATAAACTTATTCTCTTCTCTTATTCTTCCGCAACGCTTTTCTACACTTTTTAAATAATTTAGAGTCTCTTTGAAGTTCATATCAGTAGAACAGTTAATGACTTTATTAATAAAATCGTCTCCCTCCATGCCTACAGCTTTTGATTGATAATCTGTGCTTTGTTTAATGAGAGATATTTTGTTTTCTTGCTCTATTAGATTAAGGCCTTTCTTAATATTCTTCGTTGGCTCAATATTTGACCCTACAAGAATATAGAAATTATTTGTAGTCTTCTGCTGTTCGTTCAATTATGACTCCAACATCTTTTGAAAATCTTAAAGCACCGGGTTTTGAGACTCTAAGCTTGATCCAATTAACCTTATGCTCTGAAATAACCATAGCAGCTATCTTCTCAGCAAAAGTTTCCACTAACTCAAATTTGTTATTTTCAACAAAAGCAATTATTGCTTTATTAATTGATTTGTAATCAGTTGCCGCTTCTATCTTGTCTTCATTTGCTGCTGTTAAATTGTCTTGGTCAATTTCATAAGAAATACTTATTTCCTGTTTGGTCTCTTTTTCCCACTCAAAAATACCGATTATTCCTTCAACTCTTAAATCTTCTATATAAATTCTGTCTCTGTTAATCATAAAGTTCTCCCAACGGCCATCTTGGTCTCGCAAAAGATGTATTGTAACTTCTTAAATTGTATTTCTTTCTGACATAACCTGCGAATGCAATCATAGCTGCATTATCTGTACAAAACTCTATGCTCGGATAACTTACGCTAAGGGACCTCTCATCTGCCATCCTTTTTAATCTATCTCTAAGAATCGTATTGGCAGCTACTCCGCCAGAACAAACTAAAGTCTTTATTCCAGTATCCTCAATTGCCCAATTTAATTTATGCAATAAAACATCTATTACAGCTTCTTGAAATGATGCTGCGACATCTGGATAATCTTTTTCATTTAAATCTTCAAGGGCATACAGAACCGCTGTCTTCAACCCACTAAAACTAAAATCTAAACTTCTATCTTTTAACATGGCTCGAGGAAAATTAAACCTATGTGGGTTTCCATTTTCAGCTAATTTTGAGACTTTTGGACCGCCTGGATATTCAAGCCCTAATAATTTGCCCACTTTATCAAACGCTTCTCCACATGCATCATCAATGGTTTCTCCAAGAATCTGATATTCGCCGTAATCTTTGCATTCAATGATCTGTGTATGACCTCCAGAAACAAGCAAACATAAATATGGCGGCTTGATCTCAGAATCTTCTAAGGCAGGAGCTAGTATATGGCCTTCTAGATGATTAATTGGTAATAATTCTTTATCGAGTATTGCAGATATAGTCTTAGCAACTGTTTCACCTATCATTAGCGACCCTATAAGACCAGGGCCAGCTGTATAAGCGACTAAAGAGATGTCGCTTACATCTAGCTTAGATTTTGTTAATAGCTGTTTAAGAATATGAATTATTTTTACACTGTGATCTCGTGCAGCAATTTCAGGTATTACCCCGCCATATTCAGTAAAAAGATCAACTTGTGAGTTAACAAGATGCCCCAAAAGACCATCCTTTTCGGAGTAAACAGCTAAACCAGTTTCATCGCAAGAGCTCTCTATACCTAAGACTAACATTGATTCTTTTTTAATTATCCTTACAATACACAATACATTATGCCAAGTATAAAAATTAAAGAAACTGAATCTTTCGATGTAGGTTTAAGAAAATTTCGCAGAGCTTGTGAAAGATCTGGCGTTATAACTGAAGTACGTAAAAGAGAATTTTACGAAAAACCAACAGAAGAAAGAAAAAGGAAAGCTGCAGCTGCAGTTAAAAGAAACTATAAAAGAGTTATGAAAGACTCTTTTGCCAAACTCAAGTAACTTGTCCCAATTAAAAGATCAAATTAATAGCGAATTAAAAGAAGCTATGATTCAAAAGGATGTATTTTTAAGAGATACCCTGAGACTGATTATGGCAGATGTAAAAAGATTCGAAGTTGATAATAGACAAGATCCTACAGATGAGGATGTCATTGCGATCCTTAAAAAAATGGCGAAACAAAGAAAAGATTCTATTCAACAATACTCTGAAGGCGGAAGACCTGATTTAGAAGAGATAGAAAAAAACGAACTAGCAGTTTTAGAAAAATATTTACCGCAAGCATTAGCTGGAGATACTCTAAAAGAAGCTATACAGACAATAATTTCTGAAAATAGTTTTTCAGGCATGCAAGAAATGGGTAATGTGATGAAAGAACTTAGATCCAGACATCCCAATGCTGAAATGTCTGAAGCTAGTTCTTTTGTTAAAGAATTACTCTCGTGATCTATAAGAGTTAGGTAACTCTTTTTCTTTTGTATATCTTTCGGTCAATTCTTCATATCTATTGGATAGATCTTGATCCATACCATCAATTAAGACGTTTTCTACATTAGACATCAGTTCCAATGGATCTCCATCCCATACTACAAGATCAGCATCAAAACCTGGTGCTATTGAACCTACACCTACAAGTCCAAATATCTCTGCAGGATTTGATGTGATTGCCTTCATAGCCGAACCATAATCTAAACCCATCGCCACAGAATTGCCTGCTGATTGTGTAGCAAGATATGCATTATGAGCTCCAGCACCTTGAGCATAATAGAATGCCATTTCAACTCCTGCCTCATTAAGACGAATAACATTCTCATAAGTGGCATTCAGTGAATCAAATGACCCTGGTATATTATCAAGCGGATCTAATATTACAGGCACACCTGCTCTCGCTATTTCATCAGCTACCATATGTGCCTCAGCTGCTCCCCATAAAACTAGATCTACTTCTTGATTATCTGCAAATTTAAGCACATTAAGAATATCAGTAGCTTTGCTGACTTGAATCACCAAAGGCATCTCTCTATTTAAAACTTTTCTGATTGCCTTAAGATCTCTTTTAGTAAATTTGTATTCATTATTTGTTCCTTCAATAAATTGGACTTCATCAGCATCACCATCATTAGCACTTCTAACAAAATCAAATAGATCTTCCATGAACATCAAGTTTGCAGCTCTAGAGTCTCCATATGATTCTCCATAACTAGTAACAAGACCTAATGGTCCTTGTTTCTTTTGTTTATAGCCATCATTAATCTTTGTATAAGTTAATAAACCTGAGAAATAGCCTGATGCTCCAGGCACATGTACAGTTGAAGAAACTCCTTTTGCTCTATTTAATCTGACTGCTTGAGAAAATGGATTGTATGCTTTGCTAGGATCAAATCCAGCATTATAAATATCAGAAGACGTATCATTTGTTTGTGATAATGCTCCAATTTCAAGTAGCCCAAGAGAAGAAAAAACAATTAATCCAGGTGTTACATATTTACCTTCGGCATCAATAATATTCTCTGCGCCGACATCACCAATAGTATCTGCAACTAAAATAATCTGTCCTTCATCAACTAAAATATCTTTTTTAGCAAAACTACCATCAGGAAGAAATGTCATCCCACCCTTGATAACGTACATATCGTCTGCATCTGAAAAAACGATAAAAGGAAGTAGTAATAAGATTTTAAATAATTTCATTATTTGTCCTCCCATTCTTTAATACCTAGATCAAAATCTGTATGCGGCATGAAGTTAGTCGCTTTATCAAATGTTAAAGCACCATCTATGTACACTTGTTCAGCTTTTGTATAGACACTAAATGGGTTGCCGCTCCAAATAACTAGATCAGCATCTTTACCCTGCTCTAAAGTTCCAGTCTGATCTAAAATTCCCAAAGATTTTGCTGGGTTTTTAGTTATCCATGTCATTGCACGGCCCTCTGATATATCAAATCCAGCTCTTCTCCCAGCTGCCAAGGCTTTAGCTGCTTCTTGATTTAATCTTTGTATTCCACTTGCACTATCAGAGTGAACTATTGCACATCCGGTGCCACCTCTGGCTTGGTCAACTATTGCAATATTTGCGATAGACATATCATATGCCTCATGCTTAAAGCCCCACCAGTCAGCCCAAAGAGCAGCACAGATGCCTTCATCTGCAAGTAGATCTGCAATCTTATATGCTTCTACTCCATGATGAAAAGTTGAAACTTTATAACCAAACTCTTCTGAAATATTAATCATCGTTGCCATCTCATCTGCTCTATAACAATGGTTATGTACTAGTATCTCCCCATCTAAAACTCCAACTAGTGTCTCATTTCTTAAATTTCTTTGGCTTGGATCTTTTTCTAAAGATTTTTTATATTTTTCTGCTCCAATCCATGCATCTCTATAACCAGCGACATTACCCATTCTCGTTGATGGTCCTCTAGAGCTGTAAACTCTTTTCGGATTTTCACCACAAGCCATTTTTAGTGAATGAGGGGCGCCTGGAAATTTCATATCTGGTACGGTATTTGCTGAAACATTTTTTAGTGTGACGCCTCTACCTCCAAATAAATTTGCTGAACCCGGCAAAACATGAAAAGTAGTAATGCCACCTGCTAAAGCAAGTTTGTATTGTGGGTCCTGAGACCAAACACTATGTTCAGCCCAAACTTCAGCAGTTACAGGGTTTGTAGCTTCATTACCATCACTGCTAGTTCTAACGCCTGGAGCTGGATAAACTCCCATATGTGAATGATTATCTATTATTCCTGGAGTAATGAACTTCCCAGTTCCATCGATTTCATCTGCACCATCAACAATTAGTTCAGATCCTATAGCTTGTATTTCTCCATCAGAAAAATGCACATCATAATTTTGAAATTTATTTCCAATACCATCAAATACTGTTGCATTTCTAATGACAATATTCTTGGAATCGAGAGGAACATATGTTGAGGCATATGTACCATGTAAATCTTCATCGTAATTCGTTACCGAACCTTCTGCTTTAGAAGAGAATAAACCATCTTCTCCACTACACCCATAGAGCACTAAGGCTACCAATATAACTAGTAATTTTCTTATCATCTATTTACCCCTTGAATGTATAATAGTAAACAACAAATCTACCTATGCAAAGAAAAGAAAAACGCAGTATTAATCAATTAAGAGAAATAAGCATAATTCCAGGTTTTAATATGCATGCTGAAGGTTCAGCCTTAGTAAAGTTTGGTAATACTCATGTAATTTGTAATGCAACTGTAGAAAAAGCTACTCCAAGATGGATGCAAAATGATAAGACAGGCTGGGTAACAGCTGAATATGGGATGCTTCCAAGATCTACAAATGAGAGAATGAATAGAGAAGCAAATAGAGGTAAACAATCTGGCAGAACAATGGAAATACAGAGATTGATAGGTAGATCATTGCGCCAAGCTGTAGATTTAGAAAAATTGACTGGCTACACAATCACAGTTGATTGTGATGTCATTCAAGCAGATGGAGGAACAAGAACCGCATCTATAACAGGTGGGACTATAGCACTATACAAGGCTCTGCAAAAAATAGAGAAAGAAGATGCTATTAAAAATCTGGTTGCTGCTAT
>CENX01041495.1_pt1 | contig 24171 bp, 20 predicted proteins | sample 361321 | NCBI WGS metagenome assembly CENX01 (sample SAMEA2619678, study PRJEB7988) | marine metagenome | isolation source: saline water (ENVO:00002010), including | reverse complement strand
TTGATGTTTCGGCCAAAAACAAAACAGAAAGGGTACAAATCCGAAAGAAAAGCCATTGGTCAATTTTCTCGACACATGCTGTTATGCACCGGCTACAATGCATTCAGATCCCATGCTCGAATCGAACCAGTGAATGCACTCATCGCTACAGTGAGTGGACTTGCTAGATACAATTTACCCGGGCCTGACCGCCCCTGAAAGTTTCTGTTGATGGCAGAAACCGTGACTTGTTCAGGCGTCATTGAAACACCGGGGCCCGCTCCAATGCAAGCTCCGCAACCAGGATCGATGAGTTTAACCCCAACATCCAGGAATAGCTGGTGCCAACCTTTTGAAACGGCGACATCCTTGACAATCCCCGAACCATATTGAATGTAAAAATCGACACCTTCTCTGACCGAGAGACCTTGCTCTTTCGCTGCCTGGCACACTCGTGCGTAATATGCGATGTCGTCAATTTTTCCGGCGGTGCAAGACCCGCCATAAGCGATGTCAATGGATACATCACCAATTTCATCGATGTAAGCGCCATTGGTTGGGTCACTGGGAATTCCCTCGTCTGGATTCCCGGGATGTGCAACCATTGGACGGATTGTGGAGAGGTCGATGTGGTGAACACCTCCATGGTATTCTGCACCTTCATCAGGTTCGATGGCGCGACTACGCTGTTCCGTCATATCGAGGTGAGACATTCGCCCTTCCATCCAATCGTAGAGAATGTCATCAGCCTCGCAAATCCCGGTTCTTGCTGAACACTCCGTAGCCATGTTGCACAACGTGGCACGTTCATCCGCAGAAAGTGATTTCAGACCAGGCCCACCGAATTCCATCGAGCGATTGAGCGTCAATTCCTTTCTTGCGTGATCTGCGAGGATGTGCAGAATAACGTCCTTCGCAGTACATCCATCGTTCAACGCTCCACTGAGTTCAAAACGAATGGATTCAGGGACCTTTACAAAAGTAAATCCTGCTGAGATAAGGTTGGCATACTCTGTTGCTCCAACACCCCAAGTAAGGGCGTTGGATGCGCCTCCCATGCACGTGTGTGAATCTGTGGCTTGGATGAAATCTGCGATTTCAATAAATTCCTCACGCGCAACTTGGTGACAGATTCCTGGTGAAACCCCATCAACGGCCGAATAATCGCGAACTCCCGTGTGTTCCTGGAAAACTTTCTGCAACGTCCGCAAGGTCTCAACTTTGTGCATAAACGGCACGAATTTTGGATTGTGGTGCGCATACAGAAGGTGGTCCTCAAAAACCCCAAATTTCTTGGGGTTGGTTAACCGATAGTCATCTCCGTAGGTCTCTTGCAAAAACGTGTGGACTTGCGCAGTTGTAAACTCATGTGAATATCCTCCCTGAACTTGAGCAATAACAGGGTCCCCTGGCTTCACACAAACACCTTCTGGTTGGCCAACAAGGTTTCGAGCAATGATTTTCTCAGCCATGGTCATCGGGCGCCGCCCCATTGATAATTCAGGCAATTGAAGTTCTCCGTTTTTCAAACGCTTTGAAAATTCAAACAATCCTCCGGATTTAAGAATCAGGCCTGTGACTTCGTCATATTGCGACGTAAATTCATCAAGTGTAAGCGATTCACCATTCTGCAAACGTGTTAGCATTTCATGATCGCCCATCAACTGTCCAAGGTTGATGTTGTTGCGTTCGTGAATCGGGGCAAAAGAAGCTGCGATAACAATCCGAATTCCAGCCCATCGCTCGCATTGAGCGGCTGTCTCTCGACTTGAGCCAGTTCCCTTTCTTTGGCCAGAAACAATCACCTCAAACCCACCGTTAATGAGGGCATTCTCGTTGAAAACACGTAGGCCATTGTGCATTAAGCCAGCATAAGCATTCTTCGCAATCATTGCTGGCTCGTGATCAAAACATACCCAAGCAGGTGTCATGACATCGGTGTTGATGTCGTCGAGAAGGTCTTCCACGCCTAAATCTTCCATTCGCAGATTAAGCCCTTCGTACAACTGTTTGCGAATTAAATCAAGATCTTTCGTCAGGAATAAGACGCGTTTCCCGGGGGTGAGCGAAATTAAATCCAGCATCTCTTGCATCCTCAACCCCAACCCTGCTCAGGAGCCCTTGATGTTTAACCAATTCGCAGGTAGAGCCTCACAATCTGAAAACAACCAAGGGAATAAGGTTTAAAAACACCTTACCAATCGTTCAAATAATTATCTCTCAAGATATTATAGGTGAAAATCAATGGAAGACCAGCAAGTTGAAGATATTGTAAAGTGCCCAGAATGCGGCGGAAGAAACCTAACACGAGATGAAACCCGTGGCGAAGTCACGTGTGACGATTGCGGTCTTGTCTTGGAAGACAACGTTATCGATCAGGGAGCTGAATGGCGAGTGTTCTCTCCCGAACAAGGTGACCAAAGAGCAAGGACTGGTGCTCCAATGACGGTCATGCTCCACGACAAGGGTTTGTCGACGGACATCGACTGGCAGAACAAAGACTACTCTGGAAAGACAATCAATTCTCGTTATCGCTCTCAATTCTATCGCATGCGCAAGTGGCAAAAGCGAAGTCGCGTAAGCAATGCTACAGAACGTAATCTTGCAATGGCGCTCGCAGAACTTGATCGTATGGCGAGTAGACTTGAGCTTCCAAAGACGGTTCGCGAAGCAGCTGCCGTGAATTACAAGAAAGCAGTTGACAAGCGACTTATTCGCGGTCGTTCAATTGAAGGTGTTGCTGCTGCATCGCTGTATGCTGCATGTCGGCAGTGCGGCGTTCCACGAACACTGGATGAGATCGGACAAGCATCTCGAACAGGACGAAAAGAAATCGGCCGAACCTATCGATTCATGGTTCGCGAATTAAAAATGAAAATCATGCCAACAGGTCCAGAAGACTACATTTCTCGATTCTGCTCAGGTCTGGGATTGGATTCGGAAGTTGAAGCAAAAGCGTATGAGTTGATCAAAGCCGCCCAAGAAAAGGAATTGACCAGCGGCCGTGGACCAACAGGCATCGCTGCATCAATCATATACATTGCATCCGTTCTCTGCGGCAAGCGCCGTACACAGCGGGAAGTTGCAGAAGTCGCTGGTGTCACCGAGGTCACAATTCGTAATCGTTACAAGGAATTGATTCAGAACCTCAACATTGAGTTGGATATCTGAGGAAAGTAGGTCGTTCTTCATGAGCAAGAGCCGTGATGCAATTGCGAAAGCGACGTTCGAGGTCGTTGCTACGCGACTTGTTCGCGCGCTTGAAGAGGGCACGAAAGTGTGGCCTTTGCCCGCCCCTCCGATGACCGATCCCGATTTTCCACCGCACAGTCCCGAACGGGATCAAGATCTGATTGCACAAGGCTTGTCGATGCTTCATGCCGATGTTGGTATGTTCGATCGCCACTTATCCACAATTGTTGATTTGATTGTTCCCCATCGAATGAATTTAAGCGACGACCCGTTTGAAGTGCATCAAAAATGGCTCGCTCGGCGCACCGATGACGTCGCACAGCGAATGCTCTTCTGCATTGCAACGGACTGGTTAGCCCAAGCCTTTGACCCAACCGCACCCAACACAGACCGGTGGTGGCTTGCTGTCGCTTTGGTCAATGGACTTGCAACAACTCCGTTTGGACAACCCGTCCATCAAGGATATCACTTGGTCGAATCAATAGCCCTAGCTGAACGGCCAGGAACATGGCACACACAACCAGAGGACGGCCCTCAAAACATGGGTTGGAATCCCAATGCCGTCGTGCCAAGAACAACATCCGTGGTTGCTCATGACGCAGGAGTTGACGCAGCCGTCTGGTTGTTGAATTGCTTAGAGAACGACGATCTGGATCGCCGTCTTTTGCTTATGGAGTGGGTAAAACTTCTCCTCGAGCGACCTGCACTCATTGAACCGCTTTGTCTGGTTGATATCCTCATTCGACGCTCAGCCGATGACCATCAGGAGGTAGCATCGAAAGTCATCCTCTGCCTCGCACGTCTTCTGGAATTCGATGAAGAGCAAGGACTCCAAGTCGCAAAGCGACTCCACGAGCGAAAAGAGTTGTTAATTCGTCGTGGTATGGCAGATGTTCTCACTCGAATATTCCGTCGAACTGGATGGAAAGCGGTTCCGTTCCTTGATGAGATGCTTGAGGATGAGGATGAAAGTGTCCTTGCCGCAGCGTCCGCCACTGTTGGCGATTTGAAATTCCTCGATGGGGATGTGTGGGCTGACCGTCTCGTATCCCTATTGGATCACGATGTTGCAATTGTCCGCCGAAACATCGTTTTGAGCCTTCGCGATTACGTTGAGGCCTATCCTGACGATGAACGCCAAATCATCCCTTCATTATGGAACGACGGAGATGAGGTTGTCCAGATACGTCTGCGAGAATTATTGATGCGTATGGACGAAATACACCCAGATCGTTTTGCAAAGAATCTCCCCCTGCTCAAACCAGAGCGACTCGAGGCATTGTGGATGACCATGGATGCGCGTCGCAAAGGACGTAGTCAACAATGGAAGGATTGGCTGACAAACGAAGGCACCTTGCCAGAACCAATCGTTGCCATCCAAGAAATTCATCAGAGTACAGGGGAAGCACCCGACGAGCTGCCCGACGTAGACGATGCTCTGAACATGCTTGATGACACACTTGGATTCATCGATTGAATTGTATTGACGGGGATGCGACATCCTGATAACGGATGCAAAGTTGCTAATTCCGATGAGGATTCAAGCTTGCACGATGATTCTTCTTCTTTTGTTGGTCATGCCGGTACAACCAGTTTCAGCCAATGAAGAAGATTCAACGCTTGAAGCACGAGAAGCGGAGGCTGAATTTCTACCAGACATCGAAACGACCCGAGTAACGTGGAGAAATATTGCAACAACCGATGGGCTGCTCCTCGATCAATTAAAAATGGCAACATACGAAATCCATCGAAGTGATAACGGTCGATTTTACCAAAACTCTATGACAGCGGAGACAATTATCGTTGACAAGATTCCGGCGTGTTTCATGAACGATTTGAATGAAGATTGTTCTGGGAAAGTGCACTCAATCCTCTATGAACCAAGCCCGGGGGACCAACGCAATGTGTACTACGCCATTGTGACCGTCTTACGAGATGGAACACGTACTGAATCCGCGAATATTGGCTATTCCCAAACCATGCCTGGGCACATCGAAGTTGTTGCGCCATCAGTAGCGCCGGAACAGTTCAATGCCTCGTACGATGTTGCCAACATGTCAACAGTATTCACTTGGCGCCCGGCTTGTCCCGGTAACAACTTTTACCATACACTGTACGAGCATAACGAACCTGCGACAAGAGCAACATGGGGCGAAATTGACAAAACGATCGTGACTAATTATATTCCTGCAAGCGCTTCAAAGTATTCCATCTATTGGGCGAATCAATCTGTTGAACGGGAAATATACTACACGCTCACATGCTATTATCCAGCGTACAATGACGGGCAGTATTCCTCCCCAGCCATGGAGGATACTCGCCTTCACAGTGGAAACACCCTTGCGACCCCGCTTGTAGAAGACAACCAAGCACCAAGATATGGGGGCTCGCTGTCTGCACAATTTAATCTGGATGTGACTCAAACAATCTTGCAATGGAGCCAAACAACACAACCTGAAGCCGATAAAATCCGAATTTATCACGCAACCAACCCCATTGTTTCATTGGAGCAGAGTGGAGTTCAACTTCTTGCAGAATTGGATTCGACCAGCGTTGAGTTCATTCATCATTTGCCAGCCGATTGGATGCTGACATCGTATTATGCAGTCGGGCTGGTTGATGATGTGGGAAATGCACAAATCGATCAGTTTGACGTTTCCGGGAAGGTTGGTCCAATCGTTGAACGAAATCTGCCCATCTCCATAACATCGCTGCAGGCTGAACAAGAAAACGCTACAATCCATTTCCAATGGGATCTCGATCCACAATTCATTAGTGGTGATGCGGTTTTATGGACGTCCACATCACCAAATCCAGACATGTCTCCCGCTTGGGAGGAGATTACCCGACTTAACCCGCAAAATCTCGAACATCACATGATTGCGAACGCATCGACCTCAGCTTGGTATGCACTGACACTGGAAGGGACCTGGGGATCGTCACCGAGCGTTCACCACGATAATCGGATATACATCGGCAAAAATGCTGTACAACTAACACCCTCTACAGAACAGACAGATCCTGAATCACCGAATCAAGAAGAGGTTAGCAACCTAACAAATGTCCCAGATTTTGCCATCCACCTTAGCAATGAGAATGTCACTTTGCAGAACGGCGATTGGATAACACTTGAATCACAAACCAATCAAACTTTCACGCTGAAATTTACACACTCTCAATCAAATTCAACAATTCGGTGGACAGATGCTCTAAATTCAAACCCATTCTGGTCAGCCGCCGAAAAGTCAGGCAATGAATTTTCAATTTCCATCTCTGAACCGATCAACCTTATCCACATTGAATCCACTGATGTTAACGGCGAAATTGACATTGTACGGGTTGGCATTGATTGGCCAGACAATTTCGTCGAAGAATCTGAAACGAATGAGTCCGAAGAAGTAATTCTGGATGAGATGGCCGCAGCGGAAGAAGAGTCGATATCGATGCCACTGCTGATTGTTATTGGGATTATTGCGGCCTACATTACAGTAATCTTGTCGATGAAGAAAAGCGATGAGCTCTCTTACAGTTCTGAAGAGGAGTAGTTCACTCCTCTTCTTTCAAAGGGCCATTCGTGATCAAATAAGCATAAATTCCGGTATAAGCAATAAGCAGGCCAATGAGCATCAGCAATATTCCCGCTGGTTTGGGAAGCATGTTCCCAAGTGAGGTGTTTCCAGAGGTCCAAGCAAGTCCTAGAACCAAAACACCGATGGCCAAAACGACTTTCCAGGTGGATTCAGGGCGCTCCCAGAGATCGATCGACGGAACGACACCAAATACAGCGAAGGCGTGTTCATACCAACTCAAATAGAGAAGAGACAAACCAACCAAGCCGCTTATTCCTCTGGAAAATGAGGCATCCAACCATGGCCCTGCAGGCAGGAAGTCAAAAAATGAAAAGGAAAGAAACACCAGTCCACTGACGAAGAGAATCACCTTCCGCTTTCGCTCCATCGGTTGAACCAGAAGGTATACGCTTGATAGCCTGTTGCTTGTAAGCGCCATTATGGGCACGGTTCGCGATGCAGTCATCGTCGCTGCGGGGTTGGGCACCAGAATGCTGCCAACCAGTGCATACGTACCTAAGGAACTGCTACCGTTGGTGGATGTACCCGCTTTGCATCACCTGATTTTTGAAGCGAGGGCAGCGGGTTGCGATCGAATTCACATTATTACGTCTCCGAACAAAGATTTTGCATCCTTAAATCAAGATTTGAATCAGACGTTCCCAACTTACAACAAAGGAAACACACATCTTAATCCATTGCAAGGTGTTGATATTTTCTTTCATACACAGCACGAGCAGAAAGGCCTAGGCCATGCCGTGATGATGGCTAGAGATGAGATCAATGGACCGTTTCTTGTCCTTCTCGGCGATAACATCCTAACAGCGAATCATGCTGAGTTAAGCGATTTCCAACCATCGACAGTATCGAAGAACCTTGTTGAATTGTTTGAGAGATATGGGCGGCCCTGCGTGTCTTTGTACGACGTCGGAATCGATCGAGTGGGCGATTACGGGATTGTTTCTCTTGATGAAGGAACCATCACTTCAATTGTTGAGAAACCATCGCCTGCAGACGCACCCTCTACGTTTGCACTTTGTGGTAGGTTCATTTATGGAGAGGATACATTCGATCTCCTTGAAAGATATTCAGTCGAGGAGTATGGTGAAATGCAATCCATCGAGCTGCTTCGTCATTGGATGAAGAACGGTGAACTTCGAGCAGATTTGTTGACAAATGAAATTGCTTGGTACGACTCAGGATTACCGCTTGAATGGTTGAAATCGCAGGTTGATCATGCTCTTCAGCGACCAGAGTATCGACAACAATTTCGAACATGGTTGGAAAAACGACTTGGCTAGTCTTGTCCAGGCTTCCAAAAAGTCAGAGGCAGGGGCCTCTCTCTTCGCATTGCTCTTTTAGCAAGGTGATCTGCGCGTTCATTCCATCGATGCCCTCTATGTGCACGAACATGGTCCCATGCCAAATCTCGTTGAGTTGCAACTTCATCCCAAACGGATTGAACTCGGGCAGCAAGTTCTCGATTGGCTTTTGCTCGCCATGCACCTGTTGCAATATTACCAGCATATTGGCTATCGACACGTATGCGGACAGCATCCTGACCTCCTTCGGTTAGCAACCAACGGAGTCCAGCGAAGAGTCCTGATAGTTCGGCAGTATTGTTTGAACCTACTTCGGCGCCAATAAAGTCGTCTTCGCTTCGAGATGTCGAAACAGGTCCTGAGAATTCTGTGATGACTTCTCCACTTCCCCGTCCTAGGCCTGAGTCGCCCTCAACGACGACAACGCCCCAGCCTGCGCGTGTTGAGGCATCCACATTTTGATTTCCATCGCATGAACCGTCGACGTACAGCGTAAGTCGTGTCGGCTCAGGCAATCTGTTCACTCGCCTAACATGCCTCGATAAGCATCTGCAGACATGAGTGTTGAAACATCATCGGGATTCGAGAGCTTCATCCTAACAATCCACCCATCACCGTAGGGACTTGTATTCATCAATTCAGGAGTGTCCTCGAGATCCATATTGACCTCGGTAATTTCGCCAGCAAGTGGCGCAAAGATTGGTGAGGCTGACTTAACGGATTCGACGATTGCAAATTCACCCATATCATCGAGCATTTCGCCTCCTTCTGGTAATTCGATGTAGACGATATCCGTCAATGCATCTTGGGCGTGATCTGTAATGCCAATGGTTGCAATGTCTCCATCCATTCGAATCCATTCGTGTTCCTTTGTGTAAAACAATTCAGTAGGTATTTCGCTCAAGTTCTCACCAATGCGATGCAAGTCAATGAAGGGTATGAATCAACCGCCTCGAACGTGTCTCATTCAGATTCATCAATTTCTGTTTTCAAAACATGATGCTCCAACGAAGCCCATGCTTGGCCGACATTTTTCTCGCGTTCTGTCTGCTCAACATCGTCCTGAACCCGACGAGTCATTTCATCATCGGACTCATCAGGAAATTGATGCCCAATACTCCCTTTTCTGACACCAAGACCAATGAGGAGGATTCCCAAGAAAGGGAAAATCCAGCCAATTTCTGGAGAGGTTGAGTATCGATCTGAACCAAGGCCTACTGCAAAAACAAACAAGAGACACATTCCAGTTCCCGTGAGGATTTTTCGTGCTCGTTCTGCAGGGGTCATTGTTGCGTCGAGAATGACGAAAGGTATCAAACCAACGTTATCAATACGTTTCACGCATCAATTTGTGAATCTTGTACGGTAGGAGAGCACGATTTACGGGCGTAACTTCGAGAATGCGGCCATCATCACGCCGTCTGATGTCTTGCAGCAAGGGATGGCGACTCTTTTTATGAAGGGTAAGAAGTGTTGGCTTATCAACCTCCAGAGCATTCCTTACGCTGTTGACGAAGGCTTCCGATTCCACGGCAAACTTGCCAATTTCGTCGATGACAATTACTTCGCAATTATCGATTGCATGTTGGATTGCAGGGATAGCGATTCTTTCAAGTTCTGCAGTGTTCAATCCATATCCAAGAACCCGCAATCGAGAATCAATGCTCTTGTGAGCAATTTCAGCTTCGTCTCCGGTGACCAAGTCTCTGACTTTGTAACCAAGACGTTCTCCGTTTTCGAGGATTGGCTCGGTACAAATCCCGCCTATAATTTCAGTATCGCCTAGATTACGAGCTGATAGTTCTCGTTCTCGCTCTTCCTTCAGCATGGAGAGGACCTTTTCCATTACGGCTGATTTTCCACTACGAGGAAGGCCCGTAATGCCAATTTTTGGATGAATTCCCATTCCTTAAATCCTCCAATTGACAAATACCGATTGAAACTACTGAGGGTTTGGATATAAATTATCGCATCCAATGTACGGCTGTTGTAGCATTCTTCAATCAGTTGACTGCCTCTTCAACACTCGTTTCAATCCCGAGTTGAAGAGGGAGCATTTCCAATTCGTAATTGTTGACGTTGTTGTTTGCAGACCAAGCCTTTGCCCAATCATCGAGATCTCGTCGATTCAATTGTTTGCACATCCACTCCAGTGCTTGCTGCAAATCGCCTTTTGCTTCAGTAAGCCTGTTGAGAATCGGTTGATTCATTTCGATGTGGTTTACGCTGTTACCAAGGATGCATCCCTTCGGGATAACAGCCCATCGAAGACGGCGTTCTTGGTGAGCATTAACAATCGCTTGGCAGGCGAGGCGAGGCCCATACGACTGAACATCGCTTTTTCCCGACCACATAGCCAGTTGACGCTCATTTGCACGAGATGGAATGTCCTTCCTGAATGCTGGATGCCGAATGTAAACGTTTCCTACCTCATCCTCTGTAAAGTGTACACCTCGGATAAACGGGCGCGAAGATTTTGTTTTATCCCAACTCGAGATGTTGGTCGAATGTGCAGTTTGGTCTATTTCCCCGACGCGTACCTTCACGGTTTGTTCTTGCGTAGCAAGCCAGTGGTCTTGGTCACCTAGACGTGGAAGTTGCGACATATTATCAAGAATCTTGAGAATGTTGTTTCGTTCAATTTGATCTCTTGGCATTCGAGGAACAGCCCAGGTATTCCTTGCCCATTGAACCCATTGGTTTTGCTTGAGTAAAAAGGATGGAACACGAGAAGAGAGCCCAGAACCAACTCTTCGAAGATCAGACCGTGTGACGGGTCCGATGATGTTGAGAGATTCTGTTCCGTTTGGTTTTGATGAAATTCCCAAGATTGCGACACCCTGTGTCATCCCGGGGAACAAGAGATTTGCCTCTTCAATCGCCCAAACTTCGTTCCATGAGTGCTTCTCGACCAGAAGTTTTCGAAGAGGGTGAGAGGATTGCTCTCGCAAGAGGCTGTCAGGCGCAACAATGCGCATTTTACCATCGGTCGACAAGACCTGCATTCCACGCTCAATAAACAGGCGATAGAGGTTCACGTTTCCTCGCATCGTTGAAAATCGAGGACCATCTTCGTTTGAGAGGCTTCGAAGCTTCTCGCTCAAATCCTTGCGTCGCTGAGAGCCGTCGTCCATTCCTCGAAAACGGTCTTTAATTCGCAACCATGGAGGGTTTGAGATGATAAGGCGCGGCGCCTGAGACCACGGCCATTCCTCCTGCAGTGTGTCCGAGCATACGATGTTCTCTTCCAGAATCTGTTCGACCAAATCCCTTGCGAGCTTCCCTTCTTGCTCTCCTGAAAGAGCAACGAGATTGAGTTTAATCGCTTCAAGCAGCAGTCGTCGACGGGTTGATTGAACGACCAAATCATCGACATCAACGAGTTGAAACCCTCGGAACAAACGCTCAGTATCTTCTTTCCGCAGCGTGGGACTTTGTCCTTCAAACAATTCACCGTGCTTTCGCAGAATGCGTGCGTGGAAAATTCCTCCACCACATGACATGTCTGAGAACGGAATGGGAATTCCACTGCTCGTGCGTTCGTTGCGTTTTACAGCATCCAAAGCATTCTCGTCGAGAGTGACTTCTTCTTCGCTTGGAGGGAAGTTGAGTTTGTTTATGTGTTTCTGAAAGCCGGGAGGTAGGTCAGCAAGGTGCATGTTTGTGGTCTGTTTCTTGACCTTTGGTTGGATGGTTGCCTCAAGCATTTCTGATGAGATAATGGAATCTGCGAGACGTGGAGGAGTTGGATGCGCCCCACGAGGTGATCGACCATCGGACTCAGCATCATGACGTGCAAGCAGATGGTCAAGAACGTGACCCGGATCGGTCAATAGATTTGCAGGTAGAGTTGGCCACTCTTCGGGGAGGAGGGCAGCAATTGGTTGATGGGTTCGGAGGGAATTTTCCCACGCATCAAGCCACATTTCGATTTGTGTTTGTCTGTTGTCTAAACATCGATCTAATCTTGCATACCAGCCGCTAACCCCGTTCTGCATAGTCCGCCCCATGCAGTGGGTATTCAATCATGGTTTGAATGTGCCTGTTGAAATCATGAAATGATTCATTCTGAGAGTGAACCATCTTGCGCGGACAACTTCGCCAGTTCGATGCCCTTCGCGTGCCAATCCCAGCCTTCACTCACCCAATCAAAAATTGCCTTCAGCTCATTCTCTTCAACGTCGGCTGCAGCGGCGATTTTTTTGAGAATACGTAATTCTCTTCGGTCGTAATCTCCATCTGCAGCAGCAAGGAGAACGCCATCCCTCAAGGCGTAACGTAGCGTTTCAATCTCAGCATTTTTCAAAAGATTTGAGAGTCGATTTGTATCAAATAAACCCTGCCGAATCGAGGTCCGAGCCTCAGGGTGAACCATCGCTATTCCCATGAAGGATTCAAGCAGTTGAATTTCTTCACGCACCAGTTCGCCATCAGCAGCAGCAATGAGGACGAGTAAGTCAGCATAACGCGCTCGTTCTGCAGCATCCAAATCAGCGACTCGGTCGCAAAACATAGATCCTCAACCTTGAAGTGAATTCAGCAGGTCATATCCATCCTGCATCCAAGTATATCCGGTCTTTGTCCACTCAATCAACTGGTGTACAGCGTCCGGAACAAGTCCGAGGTGCTCAGCAATCTCTTTCAGAACTTCAAGTTCATCATCGTCAACAGTACCATCTGATGCAGCCATGAGAACAGCGTCACGGAGTGCAAGCCGGCCAGCTTCTGGACTCAGTCCGTCCAAACACTCCTCAAGGGTTGGAGGGCTCTTTAGCGATCGACGCAAAACCTCACGTTGATTCGGCGATAGGAGGGCTTTACCGAGTTGTTGTTCAAACATAGCAAGTTCATCGACGGTAATTTCTTCGTCAACACGAGCCATGTAAGCAAGTAAACGAGCGTAAGCATACCGCTCGTCACGGGGCAAATTCTGGAGAATATCGGGTAGCATCCGAGCCGCTCTTGTGCTTCTCCATCAAGAACCTCTCGCTTATACACCGCTGAAACCAATGATTTCTGACAGGAATCCATGCTCCCACACCATTATTGATAGGGGAGTGCATCGAGGGGTGTTCATGCATCCCTCAATTAACGTTCTAGGCACTGAACTCAAAACTTGTTCCTCCGACCCTCTTACCGGTTGGTACCGAGATGGTTGTTGCAACACAGATGAAAATGACCGAGGTTCTCACACCGTTTGCTGTGTGGTCACACAGGAATTCCTTGAATACGCAAAATCCCAAGGCAATGATCTCATGACTCCGGCGCCACACTTTTCCTTTCCAGGTTTGAAACCAGGAGATTCTTGGTGCGTCTGCGCACGAACATGGCTTGCTGCTGTCAATGAAGGTGCCGCGTGTCCGGTCGATTTGGAAGCAACCCATGAAGAAGCACTAAGCATTATTCCGTTTGATCTACTTGAGACCCATGCGGTTTAAGCGATGAAAATTGGAACACAAAGATCCGCATCGTCAACCAGATAATAATGCCCCAGCACAAAAGGTTGGGAAGGCCCAACCATTCGATTTGGTTTGGAAAGCGTTCTGACAACCATCCGATGGTTAAACTTGAACCTAACAAACTCCCCCCGTATACCGGGATAGCGGTAGGAAGTGTCCAAGCAAGGGATTTGTGACTGTCGAAGGTATACCACCGATGAACGAAATGCGCCATGACGCCCGTTAAGCCCCAGAACGTTCCCCAAAGGATTCGCACGTCCACGTCTGGTAATAGAAACATGGATGTGGTCCATGCAAGGTAAAATACAGTACTGTTGAAACCGCCCGCAAGAGCAAAGCGACCCAACGATCCACGAGGCACCAACCGATCGTGGAACTGAATGAGATCAGTCGTCATTGGTCACCACATCGCTTGGCTTTCCAGTACGAATGGTTCGCAAACGATTGTTGTCGTTTTGCATGGCATCCATCCATTCATACTTCACACCAAGTTGTTCTGCAAGAACGCCCAATGCTAAGGAATCTTTTGGCAAACATTTGCCCCCAAACCCACGATTCAATCCAAAGATAGGGTCGAGGTGAGAAGGACCAATGGGTTGTGCTTGCTCAGCCGTGATGATTTCGCGGATTTTGTACCAATCCTCACCAAGACCTTCACAAATATCGTACAATTGATTTGCAAACGTGACCTTCATGGCATAGAATGTGTTTTTGGTGTATTTGACCAACTCTGCTTGCGTCGGCGTGACGTGAAATGTCTGGTCACGACGTAGAACGCCAGCTTGTCGATGTTGTTCAAACACGCGTTCTGCAACTTCTGCGTGATGCGTACCACAGACGAGAATGTCTTGGTTTGCAAAATCTTCCAGTCGTTGACGTTCAACCAGAAATTCTGGAGAATAGGCTATTTTGAGGTGTGGGTATTCTTCGTGATAACGTTGGGTTGTTCCTGGAACAACGGTGCTTTTAATGACTGCAGTAAAACCATCTGGTAAGGCATCAAGCGTCGATTCAACGATGTGCGTATCGCATGCTCCAGTTTCAGGATGGGGCGGAGTTGGAACAGCAATGTAAGCGAAATCGACGTTGTCGGTTATGATTGACAAATCCGTTCCTCGAACAGGATCGTGGACAAACAAATCATGAGCATCCCCGAAGCAGTGTTCAATGGCTCCACCGACCATTCCGGCTCCGATTATTCCAATTTTCACTGCATCACCTCTCCCGATATGGACGAGGATTCAGTTTTCCTTCTTTTGCCATTATGCTGGCTTGAAGAAGTGTTTCTGGCGTACCACAATCGACCCATGTATCCGCACCTACGGAAACGAACTTTGCTTTTCCTTCAGCTATGTAAGCGCGATTAATATCAGAAATTGAGAAGGATTCACCCTTCTCTTCAACAGCACGATCGAGTTTGTCCCAAAATGTTTCATCAAACAGATAAATTCCGCCGATTGCAAGATTTGAAGGAGGATTCTCAGGTTTTTCAACCACATCGATGATGTTTCCATCATCATCAAGGACAGCAACTCCAAATGCTTGTGGATTCTCCTCCTCACGGGCAAGCAAAAGGCAACCGGGTGGTTGTTTGGCTTTCTTAAACTCTTGAACAAGATTGTCAAACTCGACGGTTGTGATGTTGTCTGAAAAATAGATCATCAAACGACAATCATCGTTGTGAGGCCGTGCCAGTTGCAAAGCATGTGCAACCCCTTGTGGCTCTTCTTCCAAAACGTAATGAATCTGTTCACCTTCAAGACTTTGTCCAACGTGTTTTGCAATGTGACCGATGTGTTCATTTGAGATGATGGTGATTCGGCGTATTCCACCGCGACGAATTGTTCCCAATGCATAATCAATCACTGGGCGATTGTAGAGTGGCAAGAGCGTCTTCTGGGTGTATCTCGTGAAAGGATACAAACGGGAGCCTTTTCCTCCGGCGACGAGAATTGCCTTGGTCTTCATGATTCCATCACTCAGCGAGACCATACATGTTCTTTGTCATCAACCGAATCTTCCAGAGATGTAACGCCGAGTTAATTCCATGTTTGGATCTCCGAAGATGACCGAAGTTTTGTCAAATTCAATTAATCGTCCAAGATACATGAATGCGGTGTAGTCACTGACTCTCTGTGCTTGTGACATGGAGTGTGTTACAATGACCACAGTAAAGTGCTTCTTCAGCTCTAAAATTAATTCTTCAATTTTTGCAGTAGCAATCGGGTCGAGTGCAGAACAAGGCTCGTCCATCAGGATGACTTCTGGCTCAACGGCAATTGTCCTCGCGATGCAAAGACGTTGCTGTTGACCTCCGGACAAACTCGTGCCCAACTCGTGAAGTCGGTCACTGACTTCGTCCCATAGTGCAGCTCTCCTTAATGCACTTTCCACAATCCGATCCAACTCACGACGGCTTGGATTGTAGTGCAATCGAACACCGTAAGCGACATTGTCATAAATCGACTTCGGGAATGGATTTGGTTTCTGGAAAACCATACCAACTCTCCGACGAATGGTGACCAGATCGGCACCTCGCGTCATAATGTTGTCATCTTCAAGTTCAATTTTACCATCGATTTTACAGATTGAAATCAAATCATTCATCCTGTTGAGGCAACGTAGGAGCGTTGACTTTCCGCAACCAGAAGGCCCGATTAGTGCTGTGACTGCGTTTCGTTCAAATGGAATTGAAACATTGTAGATGGCTTGCGCGTTCCCATAATGAAGATCTAAATCATGAATCCACATATGTGCTTCAGCATCAATGTTGAGCGTTCGTGTCGAATCAGGAATGTCTTCATTATCCGATTTCTGTGCCTCTTCTGACTCAGCGACATCCTCGGTCTCTTCATTGGATTCCTCTTCATCATCCTCGGCTTCTTCAGTAGTTTCATCTTCATTCTCATCTTCTGATTCTGCTGAAGCATCGCCCTCTTCCTCAGACGCATTGAAGTGTTGTTCAATCAGTTCCTTGATTGCAATCGATTCTTCGGTATCCTTGTCGCCGTCTGCAGCAGAGAGGGAGGTGAGAATACTCATCGCTTCCCCAACAGTGATTTCATGGGATTCTTCATCGTAATCGTCCATAATTTCTGCAATGCGTTCTTTTTCAGTATCAGCGATTTCACCATCCACTTCAACTAATTTGTTCATCATGGCGAGTAATTCGCCAACGGTAAGCGTTTTTTCATCTGATTCGGTCGTCATGTGTTAGAATACCTCCTAAAGTGAGCACGGAGTAGAATGGCTGCTGAATTCACCACGAGTAGCGTTCCAAGGAGGACAATTGAGGCTCCAGCAGCAGCAACCTTGAACCCTGTTGCAGGCATGTCGGTCCAGCGGTAGACTTGAACAGGAAGAACGGTGTATGCTCCTCTATCGTTCGTGTCTGCACCGGTGTAGGCGCTTGGGTCTGCGGAGAAGAGTTCTCGATCGGACCAAACAGGAAGGTTTTGCATGTACGGTTCAACACCAGGAATCCATGCAAACAGATAATCGAAATTCGGAGCAAAATCATACGAGATGTAGAAGAATGCATCAGGTTCTGTGAAGACGGATGCTACCGCTCCAACAAGAATCAATGGAGCGGCTTCGCCCATGATTCTTGACATAGCGAGGATGGTACCCGTCATCATTCCGGGCATGGCGTGAGGCAGAACGTGGTCTTTCGTCACTTGCCACTTAGTGCATCCTAAGCCAAATGCAGCATTACGTAGAGATGGTGGTACGGCTCTCAGGGCTTCCTGTGATGAAATTACGATGGTTGGCATAGCCATGGTCGCCATTGTCATTCCTGCCGTCAAGACTGTACCTCCAAGGCCTAATCCTATCCCTCTATCGGATAGGAAGAGGGCGAGGCCAAACAGACCGAAAACGATTGCAGGAACACCCGCAAGGTTGGTGATAAGTGCTTGAATGGCTCTTCGGAATCTGTTGTTTGGAGCGTATTCTTCTAACCAGATCGCTGCGCCGAGCGAAAGTGGAATAGCGAAAAGCATGGTGTAGGTTACCACATAGACGCTTCCCCAGAAGGCAGCACGCAAACCTGCCTTGTACGGTTCAGAAGAGGTGAAGTCTGACCATATGAATGGAATGTGAATGCCGACAGGTATAGACACCATGGCGATAACCAAAGCGACGAATGCAGCCATGAGCCATCCATCTCGCCCTTTCACGACCAAACGCAATCTGTCATCCTTGAATGTGTTCGAACGTGTGAGTTGCAGTGCTCCAAGAACCAGTTTCTTGATACCTGAGAGGATAAAGAGCAACAATAATCCTCCAACAATCCAGCCTTGGACAAGAATCCATGTGATGGCGATGTACCATGTAAGGAACGTAAGGGCAAGCAGAACGAGATCAACAACTCCTTCCGCCTTTGGAATCAATTTCTCTGGTCGTAACTTCACGATATCGGTGGCAGAAGAAACCAATGCAATCGATGCCATGAGTGTTATTGCTCCGCCAATGATAAACGTGAATGGAACGAGCAGTACAGGCTGTGATTCAGAGAAGGTTGAGAAGAAAATAAGTGCTCCAATGACTGTAATGATGAGCCTCACAGTTGCGCTAATCAGTCTGTTGGCTAACTCACTGGAGAAAGAGAACCATGAATACTTGGTGTAACGTTCTGATTTGACTTCACTTGTTCCAACCCAAATCATACCATCTCGAAGTTTGCGAATGGCTTTTTCTGGAGTTCGCATGACGAAAATCATGCCTACAAGGCCGAACATTGCGAAAAGAGGCAACCAAGGATCACGATGGTCGAGTACGTCTGCCCCACTTTCAAAGTTGATAGGAGCAGCACAACTTAACAACCAATCTTGTTGATTGAGCGTCCGAATTCCATCGCAGAACGATTGAGGTGTCGTTGGCTTTGTTGAATTCAATTCCTTTGCATTCCTGCAGTCCTTTGTTGCATATTCAAGGCTACTCTTTTTGTAAGTATCACTGCATTTATTCACAACAAGCTGTTCAACATACTCGTCTATTGCCTCTTGTTCATCCTCCGGGAATGTAGATTCCATGGAACGGTCTGCCCATGTTCCTTGACCGTCAATGAGGTTTGGAACACCATCGCTATCGATGTCTCGATCTTTTGTATCATCGTGAACACCATCGCCGTTTTCATCATTCAGATAAACAAAGAGGGCGAAGTCTGATGCGTTGATATCGTCCATCCACGCCCCAATCCGGGCTCGTTCTTGTTCATCATCGTCTGCAATTGCCTGAGTTAAGTCTTCGCTCAAATCGTTGAGTGTGTCATCTTTTTGCGAAATCCATTCATAGTCTTCAGGGCACTGATTAGGGTCACCATAGATAGGGTTTCTATCGCTGTCTTGATCGATATCCTCATCGCACAAATCGATGATTCCATCGTTGTCAAGATCATCGTCCCCAATAAACTTCGGCTGGAACCAATCGATTGGACTTCCCAGAGCAAAGCCTCCGATCTCTTGGTACGATGATTCCTTGGCATCCATTGGTGGCCCACTGGTTTGTTGAATGGTTACTGTGTAGTTCAAGTCATGGAGGATGAACAACCAATTGTCTGAACTCCTTGAGGGGCTTAAAACAAGAGTATTCGTTGTCTTCGTGTGGAAGATTGAATCAGAATCTTCGACTACCGTTCTTCCGTAATCAATTGAGTTTTGTCCATAATCGTTGATGTCGATTCTTCCATCCCCATTGACATCTTCAGAAAGTGGGCCTGCAGCTTTGCTGCACTTGAACGGGCCACCTGGAATTTCTTCAGGATAATAATCGCAAACCCCGTCACCATCACTATCCGAATCCCAGAACATGTTTCCGTAACCGTCGTTATCGTGATCATAGTTGATGAATCCCCTGTCATCGATCATAACCCACTCATCATGTCCATCTCCTGTCTCGGAAATTGCAATCTCTAATTCCGTGATGACGTTTAACCCAGAGTCATCAAGTTCTTCGATAACGTATCCGTCCTCGTTTGTGACTTCTCCGATGACGTAACTGCCAGTTAGACCTTCATCGAGGATATATTTCGAGGTCTCTTCCATCGTGCAGAATTCAGGAACAAACGACTTGATGTTGGCCGCAGGCTTGAGCAAAATCTCATCGACTGTGTCGAGGGGGATGTCGTCAGTCCCCTTTTGACTTACTGCGACGACATCTGTTCCTTGACCCGTATTGTAGAAAAGAAGGTCACCGTTTTGCCAACCTGTCCACGGAACCTGTCGATAAATAAGTCGGATTTTTCCATCGCCCCATGTGGACTGGTCGTTGCCGGCAAGTTCCATTGCTTCGTCAAGGTAGGCATCCTCTCCGACAGTTTCCCAGCGTAGTCCACGCCAAATGTAGCGCTTAAGAATTTCATCGTCGCTTACATCGGAAGTATCGTTGTCATCGATTTGAATCCAATAATTTCCAAGGTTTGGAGTAGGTGCAGTTTCTCTCCAGTAAATTGTGATTCGCCAATCTTCACCAAGTTTGTACTCGTATTCATCGGCGGAACCGATTAACAAAAGGTGGGAAAGCGACCAAGGTTCAACAGGCCTGTATGTTGTCCGAGCATCTCCTTCATCGCAAAGTGCTCTTTCCAAATCTTCAGCCAGATCCCACGTCGTTTGACCATTCAAATTGAAGGCGTCACCATCGTCGTTGAGAGCTTGGAAGTGTCGCTCAGTCCACGATGCTCTGATGGTGATGTTTTCACGCTCTTGGCGAAGATCGTCTTCTGCCCAATTTGGATTCCAGGTTTCTGCTTCCCATGAGAGTTGAGTTTCCGCAGGTTTGTGATAATACACGCCTGAATTGGGTCCTTTTTCCGTGTATGTCTCACTGCGCTCAACCTCAAATTCTTCGGTTGGAACGAAAGCCTCACTCGAGATTTGAGTGAGCAAGGTCACCAGAATGATACCACACGTAATGGCGATAGCAACAAACACTGTTCGTCCTGCTCTCGCAGCGAGGTACCTGCGTTTGAGTGAACGCTTTGGAAGAAGGGATGTACCAAACAATCCCTTGTCCGATAGGTCGAACTTACTTTCCTTCAATCGTAAGCCTCCCGGAAGCGAGTCATGATTCGGTGGCCAATGAGATTGAGGCCAAGCGTGATGAAAAAGAGGTAAAATCCAACAGCAAAGAGCGAGTAGTAAGGCGTTGTACCAATCGGTAATTCTCCGCCAATTCGCTGAGCGATGTAAGCAGTCATTGTTTGCGCACTACGGAACATGTTGTTCGAAAATGTAGCAAGTGTACCGACCGAGAGAGTGACCGCCATGGTTTCACCAATCGCTCTGGATAATGCGAGGATGATCGAAGCCAAAATCCCTGAAAGTGCAGAAGGGACGGTGACTCTAGCAGTCGTTTCAACAGGGGTTGCGCCCAGAGCGTAGGATGCTTGTCGCAGGTTGTCAGGCACTGCACGCAGGGCATCCTCTGATAGTGAAGCAATGAGTGGAGTAATCATAATTCCAACCACAATTGCTCCACTCAGTGGATTGAACAATTGCGGTTCTTCAGCAATCCAACCCTGTGCGAGGAAGTACGTTCCCACATCAACGATGATTGGGGCGATGACGACGAATGCGAAGAACCCATAGACAACAGAGGGGATTCCTGCCAAGAGTTCAAGAACTGGCTTGACGAAATTGGCGGTTCGTTGACTTGCATATTCTGAGAGATAGATTGCCGTACCCAGTCCAATTGGAATTGCAATGACAAGCGCCCCAAGAGCGACTTGGAGCGTGGTCTGTAGCAATGAGTTGACACCCATGTGGAGGTCTTCACCAACCGTTACAACGCTGACGGTGCGTACGTCTGTCTTCCACCAGGTTTGGGTAAGGAATTCTCCGAGAGAACCGTTGACGCGAGCTACGAAATCGAAGTAACACAGAACCAAGGTCACCAAAACAATGAGAATCATGAGCGAACGAGAATCGCCTTCCATAATGGCATACCGTTCAGCTCCAGCTTGGTTTCGACTGTCGCTAATGACAATCCCCATGAAGATAAGCGATCCGCCGAAGAAAATTGTGTGCCCTGTCTGTATTTCGTGCATTGAAAAGATTGCAAAGAATAGGGATGTCAAACCAATTGCAATCAGTGGTACGGGATAGCCCCCATCGATTCGGCGCACCATGATGGTAAGAATGATCATCAGTGCGAGCAACAACATCAGAAGGACAGGACTTGGAGGGCTAATAAGGGACATGAATCCGATCAGAACGATAAGATAAGCCACGCTCTTAAGTGTTGGAATAATGGCATCGATGGTCTCAACAGAGAGTTTCGGAAGCCACTGCGGACTGAAAACCGATGCAACAAGGACGCCAAGTGTAAGCAATCCAATGAGAATACCCAACCAGTCGACATTGGGCAGAATAGGATCGCTATCATAGGCATTCGGGATGCCATCGTTGTCCATATCATGATCAACTTTGTTCGCAATTCCATCTCCATCGATGTCGTTGTCTGCTAAGCCTCCTTGGCCATCGGCTTTCGTGTTCCAGACACCATCTTGGTCATAATCATACGGGAGATCATCGTCTCCGATAAGGTCCCAAGCATTGGAGCCGTTGCCTAGTTCTTCTCCAACATCGGCGATACCATCCATGTTTGCATTGGCCTTGAAGGCTAGATACTCGACGGATAGTTCCAGGCCATATGTCGACGCAAGGGCGTGAATATCGCTTGAGAGGTGATTCTCTTGAGTGAAGCAACCATCCACAACTTCAATATCAGCATCGTTGAGAAGGACTCCTAAATCGGATTGGTTTGCTGAATCATAGCCGCAATATGAATTCATTTCGACTCGAACAAAATCTCCTTCCTTGTATACGCCGACCGTTGAATATTCATTCAATCCGAGTGAATAGTTTTCCATATCCATACGGACATCATCGTCTCCGATCCAAATCGTTACCCACCAATCTCGAGCCAAATCTGGATTTTGCGTATGCAGAATAAGCGCCTTTTCATTTGCAGAAATTACACTTAGAGGAATTCGTGGGTGTTCACTGTCCCATTTGTCTGGATTGGTTGTGAAATAATCCGTGAGGTATGGTCTTCCTTCATCGACCCTAGGCCCCCGAATTTCCGTCCCATCTTCGAGCGTGAAGATTGATGGCTCTCGGTCATCTCCCTCAGGGTAGGACTTTGCATCAGCATTCCATTGGAAGCGATCGATGAGTGGATCAGCCAAGACCACTTCATGGTCCATGTCGAATTCAGTGATACACAATGAATTCAACCACAAAGGGTCGGTAATCGACCCATCAGAGTAATTTGCAGCATCCTTGATGCTTGCTTGCAGGTCTTGGTCCCAATCTTGTGGAGGTTTGAAATCGTCAGCTCCACATGCAAAGCCTCTGTAGAATTTTGAGCCGTTGTCAAAAAGGACGTAGACAATGCCCGAAGTAATCATCACAACGGTTGCTGCGAGCGCAAAGAGAACCAGTCCCGGGGCACCTTCTTCTATCCTGGCACGTATTCGCATTTCGACCACGGCCTTGTAAGAACCTAAGGGAATTTTGGCTTTGCTTAGCCGTCAATATTCTATATATGTCTAAATATAAGCAATTAAAAAAGGAGAGGCCGGGCACCTGAATGCCCGGCCTCTCGGATTCATCAAGAACGTGTTCTTGATGTTTACAACGATCACTCGTTCTTACTCAATCAAGCGTAAACGCCTTGAGCAAGGATACGACGAATCATCTCTTGGTAAGTGGCGTCATCCAGAGGTACGTAACCGACCTCTGAGATGACAGCGCTACCGTCCCCTGAGAACGCCCACAGGAGGAATGGGGTGACATCATCCCAGACAGCGTTGTTCACGTTCATGAACAACGGCCTGGACAATGGTGCGTAGCTTCCATCTCGAACGGTCTGTGGAGTTGGGGCCACAGCGTCCTCAGGAGCGTCTGCAACACCATGGGTATGGTTGTTGGAGACTGCAACAGCACCGAGTGTTGCCATGTTCTCTTGATAATATGCGTATCCGAAGTATCCGATTGCGTTCTCGTCAGCGAGGAGTGCGTTGACCAACACATTGTCATCGGCTGATTGTGTGCCGGAACCAAATCCTGCAGCAGCTTCGTGAAGGATCTCTTCGTAGAAGTACTCGTATGTTCCAGAGTCAGCGTCAGGGTAAGCAAGAACGATTGCATTTGCGTTACAGTTTGCACTGAGGTCAGACCATTCCTTGACTCCGTCGCCGTCGTCTTCTGGTACAACACTTGACAAGTCAAGACCTGCTGTTGTCAATTCAGCATCGGTTTCTGCAGAGAAGACCCATCGGAGTTGAGCAGCGGTCATGCCGCCCATGTTCTGCATACAAACGTCAGCAGCACCGCCCTTCTTGGAGACAACTGAGAGTCCATCGACTGCAACAACAAGTTGTGTTACAGTAATGGATGTGTCACCAACAAGACAGTTGAGTTGTCCGTTTGCGTCAACAGTTCCTTCTGTGCTCTTCCAGTCACGGGACATGTCGCCAATGTCGACAGGCGTACCCTTAGCGGAGTTTGCACAGACACGTCCTGCACCTGCACCAGATCCACCGCCTTCGACCGTGATGGTAGTGTCACCGCAGATGGAATTGTAGTCTTCTGCCCATGCTTCAGCAAGTGGTAGAACGGTTGAGGAACCAGCAATGGAGATGCT
>CENX01020448.1_pt1 | contig 24317 bp, 20 predicted proteins | sample 361321 | NCBI WGS metagenome assembly CENX01 (sample SAMEA2619678, study PRJEB7988) | marine metagenome | isolation source: saline water (ENVO:00002010), including | reverse complement strand
TTTTTATCAGTTGGATCAATAGATTTTTTATTTTTTAAAAACAACCTTAGTTTCTTTTCAAAAACCATCGCAATTTTTGCTCCTAGCTTTGGTTTAAAACTTACTAAAATTTGATCCACCTTATCATTACTTTTCTCTAAAAGCTGCCTAGTGGTATATGGCATATAAATAATTCTCTCCTCATTATCTCCGCCTTCGTCCTGAAAAACACCCACTACTTTAAATGCTACATCACCAAGAGATATGAATTTTCCAAGCGGCTCCTCTTGTTTAAATAAATCGATTGCGACCAATCTTCCAATAACTACATTTTTAGATTTAAGTTTAAGATCATTTTCATTTATAAATCTACCTTTCATTATGATAGTTTTTTCAAAATAACCATGAGAAGGGCTGACTCCGCGTGTAGGATAGTTGTTCGATTGATTTTTATATGATGATATTGAATACCTCTGAATTCTGGGGGAAATGTATTGTAAATAAAAAGGGAAATTAAGCTTAATATCCTCTATGTCAGAATTTCTAAATTCTATTTGTCTATTTGACTTGAAGCCTTTGTATGGTTTTGATGTTTTTCCTGCAAATAACCTTAAGGTATTAGTGGCATCATCCAAAAATTTCTCCTTAAATGTGTTTTCTAAACCATTTCCAAAACCAAATAGGATAACAAAAATGAATATACCTAAAGCAACAGTAAACCCAGACAAAAATGTTCTAAGCTTGTTTTTTGCTATAGTTTGAAAAATTTCTTGCCAACGATCTAAACTAAACATATTTTGAGGCTAACACTTGTTTAACAATTTTATCTTCAACAATAATTCCATCCTTCAATTTTACGATTCTTTTACACATTTTTGCAATATCCTCTTCATGGGTTACTACCAGAATTGTTTTTCCTTCTTCATTTATTTTTTGAATTAAATCCATGACCTCATATGAAGTTTTTGAATCTAAAGCTCCTGTGGGTTCATCTGCTAATAAAACTTTGGGTTTTGCGGCCATTGCCCTAGCTATAGCAACCCTTTGTTTCTGTCCTCCAGATAATTCACTAGGTAGATGAGTTGCCCATTCTTTAAGACCTACCTTATCCAAATAATTTAATGCCACCTTTTGTCTTTCTTTTCTATTTATTCTTTGATAATAAAGAGGTAAGGAGACATTTTCCAGTGCATTTTTATAATTAATTAAGTTAAATGATTGAAAAACAAAGCCTAAGAACTTATTTCTGTATTGAGCAGCTTTTGTCTCATCTAAATTACTAATTGGTACTTGATCTAAATTATATTCCCCGGCATCTAATAGGTCTAGCATTCCAATAATATTTAATAAAGTAGATTTACCCGATCCAGAGGAACCCATAATAGCAACTAGCTCTCCTTCTTTAACTTCAAAATCAATTCCCTTTAAGACGTGTAGAGAATTACTCCCCATTTTATATGACTTATGTAAATTTTTTATTTTAATCATTAATCAGGTTTTTCGGTGCAAATATACATTTTAAAATGCTGCATAATTTATATTTCAGGCTACTTTCTCAGTTTCATATTATATTTTGACTATTAAAAATTTATTTTTTGAGATATCATTTTTAAATTCAAATCGCCTTCGATTCTGAAAATCATATCTTTAAAATTTGGTGGACCAAACTTTGGTTTAACATTATTAGAATTTCCAAATTCTTCTTTTGGTATTCCAAATAAATTAGTATCTAATTTGCCATTTCCATTGTTATCATTAAAAAATCTCAGGACATATTTTCCCGATCTTAGTGAATCAATTTTAAAAATACTTTTGTTATCTACTATTAGGATATTATTAAAAGCTAAGATTTGATTTTCATTTTCATCTAGTAACTCTAAAACAATTGATCCATCACTATTATTAAGCTCAGTGATCTCAATATTTAGTGTGTTGTAATCATCCTGAGATGGAAAAAAATTAAGAAAAATTAAAATTGTAAATATCATTATTGACCGTTTTTTAAATTTTTATACGACTGTAGTTCATCAAAAAAAACTTCAAAAGATTTTTTTCCTTTTGAAGTTATCTTACAAATTGTTAAAGGGATATTTCTTACAAATTGTTTTTTGATTTTAATAAAACCTGCTTCATTTAATTTTTTTAATTGAACGCTCATGTTTCCTTTTGTAGCCTCAGAAATTTCAATTAGTTTTTTGAAACTAGCTCTATCAACAGTAATTAAAAAAGAAATTACTTTGAGACGAACAGGGTTAAAAAGTATTTTTTCCAAATCTTTTTTCATGGATTAGAAGTCTCCTCTAGATTGAATTATTGGATGTCAATTTCATTTTTTGCTTTTGGCACAAAAATCCAAAGTATTATATATATTAATGCAAAACCAGAAAAAACTGTTAATACCCTCCATAATATAGGGTCAATATTAGTATGAATTGCTAATCCATGGCATACCCCCCCCAAATAACCCTTATCTGGATATCTAAATAGTTTTTTCATCAAGAAGTAATTTTTTCACTTTTTATATTTTGGTTTTTGCCAACGAATCGCTGCACCAATTGCAATACCTACAACTATCCACGTTGGTTCATTTGTAGCAGCGAAAACTGCTAACCCTAAAGCAGTACCAAAACCAATCCAATTTCCAGATTTGTTTATGTTATTGGATTTATTATCTGATAACATAAATTAATTGGTTTTATATTTAAAAAGAAAAAAACCTGGTATTAACATACCAAAAGTAACAGCAACCATGTTAACTATTAAATAATTTGCATCTGGATTTGAAATTATACTGTAAATAAATATAAACATAACTATACCTCCGGCTGTTAAGGGTTTAAATTTTATTATTAAACCATTCATTATTAAGACTAATCCAAGAAGAAATAGAATCATAGGGGTTGGATGAAATGATTTTGTTGTCATTGAGATAATGACTATTAATAACCACCCAAATCCAAAGACAGCCCATATGATTCCTACTACTCTTCCAATTATTGTTTCATAACCTATTTTAATTCCTCTTTTAATATTCCATCTTATCATATAAATCATACCTAATAAAGGAAAGGTTATCCAATAAATCCAAACATATAATATTTTTTGGAAAATTACTGATCCTAAGAAATAGTGAATTGCACTTAAAATATTGATAAATATTCCCCAAAACACTAAGTTAAATCCAAGTGGTTTTAGATTTTCTTTTGTTTTATTAATAGTATCATTTATTAATTTTATTTGGTCATTTGATTTCATTTACAAAATATTTAATACAAATATAAACTAGTTTATTTTATAAACTATAAAAAACAAAAAATTAATTTTTATAAATTTTATATATTCTCCAACTAACCAGAGCTACTAATATATATGGAATAGCCATTAAATATATAATTCCATTATTGATACCCTTAGCTGTTTGCTGCCCCTCTTCTGATTCTAATACTGCCCTACACATAGAGCATTGAGCATTAGCAGAATCTATTAAAAATATAAAGGTGAAAAAGAATAAAAATAATTTTATAAATAATTTAATTGACATAATATGGTGAAATCATTAAATAGACAATAACTCCTGTAATGGCAATATATAACCAAATAGGAAATGTAATTTTAGCTATTTTTTTGTGATCCTCAAATAATTTTGAGATCGCTCTTACATAGGTTACCAGAACCATTGGAATAATTCCAATAGATAAAAGTATATGAGAGATTAGAATAAAATAATAAACACCTTTAATTATACCTTTACCACCAAAAGGTGTTGGATCGGAAGTCATGTGATAAGCTACATACATTAATAAAAAAACAACTGAGAGGCCTATTGATATTTTCATCAATCTTTCATGCATTGTAATTTTCTTTTGTTTAATAGCCATAAAAGCAAAAATCAATAAAACTGCAGTTAGTGCATTTATTGTGGCATATATGGGTGGCAGAAAATTAAGGGGTTCTACGTTTGGTATTCTTATTCCAAATAAAATCGCAACAGCCACAGGTATTGCTACAGAAATTAAAATTATCCATTTTTTATATTTTACTGAAGGTAAATTTATGTCGTTTTTATTTTTCATAATTTATTCATTAAAAAGTTTTGGGATATCTTCAATAAGCATATCAGTCCCTGAGATTGATTGTTTATTTTCTTGATCAATACCAAGGTAGTATACTATTGGATTTCCATAAGAATCTAACCTTGATCGAAGGTACCCCTTTTTATCTACAAGGGCAAAATATCCCTGATGCTCAAATCCATCTGCCACCTCTGGATTGATTGATGAAAAAATGTTAAATCCTTTATTAGATAACTCATACACAGTTTTCTTATCGGAGGTTAAAAAATGCCAGTTTCTAGAAAACACCTCAAATAATTCTGAGTACTTTTTTAGAACCCTTGGCTTGTCATTATCGGGGTCAATGGTAAAAGAGGCTATTCCAAAATCATCTCTAGTTCCAAATATATTTTCCAATCTTTTCATATTTTTATTCATAATTGGACAAATGGTAGTACAAGAAGTGAAAAAAAATTCTACTAAATAGACTTTGTTCTTAAAATCTTCATTACTAATTATTAAGTTATTTTGATTTGTCATTAAAAATGAAGGAACTTTTTTAGCCTCGCCATTCAGCATGATATAAGATAAAGGCAATGATTCAGAACTTCTATTATTTTCAACAATTGTTGAATTTTTAATGCGATCAAAAATTGAAGGAAACAAAACCGATGATATTATCAGCAAAATGAAAGATAGAGCTATCCAATAATATTTTTTCATAAAATAAATTACCTTAATGAATATTTCTTTAATGCAAGTCGATACTCAGCTAAAATAACTTTAACATCATCTTCCATTTTATTATTTATTTCTGCTACTGATTCGGCATTATAACCATATAAAAACCCCATGTCTTCATCATCGTCTCTTCCTCTTAAATTTTTCTTTCGATCAATAATAAATACATATTTTGTACTGTATTTTGAGTCTAAATTTATAGAAGTGTTTAAGCTATTAAAATGTTTCTCAATCGATGCTTTAGAACCCTTCAAAAACTTCCATTTAACTAGATCAGTACCTGCCCCACTGGATAAACTTTCTTTTAGGTTTTCTATATTTTTATCTTGGTCGTCTGTCAATAAAACAACAAATTGAAAATCTTTAAATTTATAAAATCTCTTATATATTTTTTGGTTTAAATTAAATGCATCACCATTTCTAAAATCTAAATTAGAACCCCAATAGCATAATATAGTTATATGATTATCAAGTTTAACTGAGTCACTAACATTGTGGTTTTTGAAATCAGATAAATCATTAATTTCATATGTTAATACTGGTAACTTAGCAAAATTATTTTTACCTGAAGCAAAAAAAAGATAAATAACTACAGGAAAAATAAACAATACTGCAAGTACAAAATTCTTTTGAATTTTCTGTTTCATCAAAAAAAATTAGTAGATATTTTTAAAAATTCCAACTTACAAAACCTTTTTGCATTACATCAAAAATATAGTCTCCTTCTAGAAGTATAATAAACACCAAGTAAGGTATCAAAATAATAAGGGGCAAAACTATTGCGTTTTTGAAACCTGATCGTTCATCTCGGATATGCATAAAATCCCATGCGATATAATAAGCTTTGACCAGTGTTAATATTATGAAAATCCAATTTAAAATCTTGGTTTTCAAAAAAGGTATCATCAAAATCTGTGGTTTTAAAATTCCTAACCCAACTTCAACTGTTGTAACAATTGATAAAAAAATCAAAACTCCCCATATTTTTTGTTGATTAGACTTAAATTTTAGTCGACCTCTGAATATTGCTAATTTATGTGAGTTGTGTCCCATATATTGTTTTTTAAACTAAATAGAAAAAAGTAAAAACAAAAACCCATACTAGGTCTACAAAGTGCCAATATAGTCCTACTTTTTCAACCATTTCATAATGACCTCTTTTTTCATATGTTCCAATTAGTACGTTGAAAAATATAATTATGTTAATCACTACTCCAGAGAAAACATGAAAACCATGAAATCCAGTTATAAAAAAGAAAAAATCAGCAAATAATCTATTTCCATATTCATTACGAATTAGATTAGCTCCTTCAACTACCATTGTTGCGCTTTGAATTTTTGCAAGAGAATCATCTCTAGATAATACTGTTTTACTCCCTTCTGCATTGAGTTGTTCAGTACGAATTAATAAATTTGGGTTTTTTTCAAAACCAGATTTTACCTCTAAGAGTGTAATTTCTGAAATCTTCGATTCATTTCTAAACCATAATCCATTACTACCATCATGAGTTACTCGCTCTGTTGGTAATTCTAGAGCAAATTCTTTGATTGGAGCTCTTTTTCCTGTTTCAGCATTAACAAACTGTAAGATTTGACCTCCTTTTGTTTCCAAAGCACCATACTCACCTTTTATGAAGTTCTTCCATTCCCATGCCTGTGATCCAACAAAAATTGCACCTCCAATTATTGTCAAAAACATGTAAAAGGCAACTCTAGCTTTTTGCATATGGTGGCCTGCGTCAACAGCTAAGACCATTGTTACCGATGAAAAAATTAAAATAAATGTCATCAAGGCTACATAATACATAGGTGCATCCACACCATGTAAGAAAGGAAAGTGATTGAATACTTCATCAGCTATTGGCCATGAGTCAATATTTTTGAAACGAGAAAAAGAATATGCTACAAGAAATCCAGAAAAGGTTAAAGCATCTGAAACAATAAAAAACCACATCATCATTTTTCCATAAGAACTTTCAAAAGGCTTATTTGCCCCACCCCAGAGGGATTCATCCTCTGAGTGTTCTCTAGCTATTGCATCCATAAAAAATTATATTATTAATTTTTAGCAAATTTATTAATTCTATTTATACAAAACCATAAATAAATACAAATAACACCAAAGAAAATCAAGAAAATGCCAAAAGGTAACTCCCAAATCAATTCCAAGGGTATTTGAACTTGAGTATTTATCATTTAGTGTATTAAAAAAAACTACTATTAAAATAATTAATCCTGCAAATAAATGTGCCATATGTAACATAACTAGTACATACAGGAAGGAGGTTGTTATGGAGCTTTGAGCTCCAGTAAAATAATATCCTGAATCAATAATTTGTCCAAAACCTTTAAATTGAAAATATATAAATACAAATGATAATATTAATGTCAAAAGAACAGAAATCAAAGCGTTTTGTTTTGAGTTTTTATGTACAAAAAACTTTGACATACCAAAAGTTAGACTACTAAGTAGTATTACTATTGTACTAATTGTAAAGTAAAATGGAATTTCAAAATTAGAAAGCCAATCAGACCTAGTTGCGCTAACGACATATGCACTTGTCAATCCGGCAAAGGTCATTGTCATACTAACCATGCCAATAAGAAGCATCATCTTTTTAGCCTTGATATTAATATTCTTTGATGTCATTTCATATAAATTTAATTTGTTAAATACTTGTCAAAAATATATATTATCTGAACTGATGTGAGATAAAAAATACTTGTATACATTAAATTCTTAGCAGCTATTGCACTTTTATTTTTCATTAAATTAAATGCAAAAATTAACATTATAACTCCACATGCTAAAACAAAAAACCCACCTAAAAGAGAAAGGTTTAGTTGGCCAGTATATCTTGTCATGGGTAATAAAGAAATTAAAACTGTCCAAATAGAATAAAATATAATTTGAAAAGCACTTGCCTTATCTTTTTTTCCAGTTGGAAGCATCTTAAATCCTGCTTTTTTATAATCATCGTCAAACATCCAAGCTAAAGCCCAAAAATGAGGAAATTGCCAAAAAAACTGTAGTAAAAATAAAACTCCAGGTTCAATACCAAAACTCCCAGTATATGCAACCCATCCTAACATATATGGTATTGCGCCAGGAATTGCACCAACAAAAACTGATAAAGGAGTGATTCTTTTTAGTGGTGTATATATTACAACATAAAGTAAAATAGATATTGCCCCGAATAAAGCAGTTTTAATATTTAGAAAATATAAAAAAATAACACCAAAAATTGACAATAAAATTCCTATTGATAAGGCCTGAGATGTATTTATTCTATTTTTAGGAAGAGGTCTGTTAAGTGTTCTTTCCATTATGCCGTCCTTTTCTCGTTCAATTAATTGATTGAAAGTATTTGATGCTCCAACCATAAAGTATCCACCAAAAAAAAGTAACAAAATAGACCCAAAACTTATTTTTTCTGCAGCTAAAAAATATCCAGCAAGAGATGAAAAAACAACACTTATTGCAAGTCTCATTTTTGTTAATTGAAAAAAATCAAAAAAAGTTAGTTTCAAGATGGATTTCTAAATAAAATGCAAAGATAAATTAACTGTAATAAATAAATGCAACTAAAGCACTATAAAACAAAAAACTCAAAATATAAAATCAGGATTTTTATTAGTTTAATTTGAAAGTAATTGGGATTGAAAAAGGAACTCTTACAGGTCTTCCTCTTTGTTTTCCGGGGGTCATTCTGGGCAACCTATTTATAATCCTTGCTGCTTCTTTTTCTAAATTTTTGTCTGGCCCTCTCATCCTCACACTTCCTATTGTTCCATCTTTATTGATTATAAAACTTACATATACTCTCCCCTGAATCCCCATTTCTTGAGCTATATCAGGATATCTGAAATTCTTTCTAATATGTTTATTTATTTGTTCTTGGAAACAATTACGTCTTTCAGACTTTCTAACTCTTTCACATCCAGGGTAAATTGGAACATCTTCGATTACAGCAAATGGAACATCAACATCGTCAAATTCTTCTTCGATTTCAATTTCTTCAATTTCGACAATTTCCTCCTGGTCAGTTTCAGTTGATTCAATTACAGTTTCCTCAACTTCTTCTTCATCCTCTACTACTTCAATAACTTCAGGCGCAGGTGGAGGTGGTGGAGGTGGTGGCGGTACCTTTATTTGTTCGGTAATTGGAATATCTTCATCGTCATCCTCATCAACATTTAATGCTTCATATCCATAAATTTTAGAATATGTTTTCCACTCTATAGCACGCCAAGTAATTAACAAAATAATAGATAGCCCTATTACAAAATAAAGCGAGCTATTTTTAGAATGGTCAGCCTCAGGATTCTTTTTTGGTTGCATAGTATGGACTTTTCAAGATGCTAATCTAAAAAAAAAATGGAAAAAAAACGTCATTAAATTCTTCAATGTTGTAACAAAATCAATAGAAACAATTTATTCTCCCTTTAAAAGTCGTTCGTAAGCCTTAGAATCCAGAAGTGACGATAATTCTTGAGGGTTAGAAATTTTTATTTTAATCATCCATCCATCACCGTAAGGATCATCATTAATAATTTCTGGGGTATCCTCTAATTTATCATTAAATGATTCAATACTTCCAGAAACAGGCATAAAAAGATCAGATACAGTCTTAACCGCCTCTACTGTTCCAAAAACTGATTCAGCCTCAAGGGTTTCTCCTTGGGTTTCACATTCAACATAAACAATGTCTCCTAATTCACTTTGAGCAAAATCTGTGATTCCAATTTTTGCGTAATTGTCCTCAATTAAAATCCATTCATGGTCCTTAGTATATTTTAAATTTTCTGGAATATTCATCAATTAATTTTTAATAAGCAAATGTAATATTTTACACTATTATTTTTACTAATTTCCGAAATTATATCTGATAGATATTCCAGACCTAATAGTTGTTTGAGGAAAAGCAGTTGAGATAGCAAACTCAGAAAAATTATGATCATAAAATAAAAGAGCTGTTAAATTTCTAGAAACTGAATAATCTGCACTAAATTTAATTGACAACTGAGTTTGTCCTGCAGTGACTTGGTTATTATCATATTCCAAATTTCTCAAAACAGTCAGATTTTTTCTATAAGAAACATCTGCTTTTATGTTTAAATTTCCTTTTAAATTAGTTCTTCTTCCTCCAATTCTCGTTATCATTTTGACATCTTTAAATCTATATCCAAAACCGAAAATATATTCATTTCCATAGGACTCAGTCAATAAATTATTATCTAAACTCAAGGATAAGGCTCGATCCTTTTTTAATTCAGCAAGTATTCTAAAAGAATTTTTTAATTCAATATCTAGTCTTAAAAGTGGATTAAATTGTTCAACAAGATTAATATTTGAAAAAACTCTTTCACTTATTAAGTTACCAGATCCATCAAGTTGAAAATCAGATTCTGAATTAAAATCGAGATTTGACTGAAAATTGTTTAATGTATAGCTTGCCCTGTAAGCATGTGTTAGAGTAAATCTTTGAAAGATTTTTTTAAAAGATTTTAAATTATTTAAACCTGTAAATTTCATATTCCAATTTGGTAATGAATTTCTACTTACAGGGTCTAAATCAATACTATTTGGATTTTTTCCTGAATACGCTGAAAAAAATGCGCCTATCAAAACTAACTGATTATTTTTTCCATATCCTGATGGAAATCCATCGTTATCTTTATTTTGGCTTGGGGCTTTAGAAAGACTATTTAACCTCTCTGCAACCTCAATTCTATTATTTCTGAACTTATCAAAAATTGGATTTAGAATTCCATCTGATTTTTTAAATGAAGTGTTAATGAGGATTGTAGAGGTTCCATAATTTCCAAAGTAATTAGGATTTAAAGATAAATATTCAAGGTCTTGGATTATAAAATTTTCAGAATTATTTATTGAATAATTATTCTCCATATTTAAATCAATTGTCAAATATTTGTATGGAATCCATTGAGCTGACATACTTAATCTATTATTATGAATTTTGCTAAAAGGTTGATTGAAATTTGGAAAACTAGTTAACCATCCGTTTTTGGCAGCCTCATACCTAATATCAGCTTGATCTCCAAAAGTAAAACGTGCTGAAGGTTTAATTGTTCCCAATATTCCAGTTCCTGGAATATATCCAGGGAGAACAGTTCCATTATTCTCAGTGTAACTAAATTGGATACGTTTAAATGTACTTAGAAAATCTACAATGGGTTTTAAGCTTTTTTTTATACTGGATTTGGATTTATTAAGGTCTTTATTAGTAAGATCTTTTTGATCTGTCAATTTTAAACTTGAATACAGTTTTTGAAATGAAATTGCACCTGTTAAGGTTTTAGTATTTGCATTTTGAATTGTATTTAAATTTCCTAATCTAGTACCATCATCAGAAATAACATTTGAAAAGGCTCTTGATCCTCTTTGCCAATTAAAATCTCCAGTATATGTATAATTTCCGTCTAAAAAATCTAGAAAAGGGAAATATCTAAAAGGTAACTTATAATTTAATGTAAGTGATTGGCTATGATTATTAGTTTCACCAATACTCCATATATTACTCCACAAAGGGTTTTTATTGTTATTTGGAACATCATCAAAATCTCTAATTATTCTATTATTTGTTGCACTAAAACTAAAACGTAAGGATCTAGTAATGTTATGATTTATTATATAATTCCAATCAAACAAAAAATTTCTTTGCTCTAAATCTGGTAAGGATAATTGCTTAGAAGAATTAATTCCTTCGCTGTATACCTCTCTAAATCTTTGTGTCCTATATATTCTATTTATGTTTGAATTTATTGATAAATTATTAGGTACTGGACTTAAATTTAGATCCATTAACCATTTCCAGTATTGTTTTTGATTTAATTTTTTTGATTTAGAAAAAGGCTGAAGTTCTATTTTTTTGAATGAATATGCATAATTAAGGGAAAGAAATAAATTTTCATCTTTCTGATTTTCAATTTCGTAATCATGATGATACATTGAATTATATGCGTATGAAAAATCAAAATTTTCCGGACTATAGGGTTTTAATTTATTATCACCTGATTTTAGTTTTCTTATTCCAATTAAACTAATACTTTTCCTTTTGGTATAATCAATTGCTTGATTCTTTATAGAATCTCTTTGAGAGTCTCTAGAGGTGACATCTAATCTATCTTTTAGTAAAATATCTTGATAAAAAGGATCATATTCGGGAGTAATTATTGTTTCTCCAATCCCAAAATTTAATGGAATTTGTATTCCCCATTTAGTTGGTAAAAATTTTCCCATGTTTACCTCTGAAACCATATCATATTGAGAAATTGCCTCTCTATTACTTTGATTAGGAGATTGATCAATAGTTCCAAACCCAACTGTAGAATATTTTCCAGTGGCAGATATTGAAGCTAGATCTGATACGTTAGCATCCAAGGAGCCTATTGCAGCCCATCCTCCTCTTGAATCAATTCCAGCTATTCGTAATTCGTTAAACCAAACTTCGCCACAGAGAGTTTGTCCCAATTGCACGGAGGGGTTCTTTACACCTATCATTAGGCTTCTAATTTTTCCCAAAGAAGGATTTCCTTTAACTGCAAATTTATATTTTTTAGGGCCTGGTAAATCACTAATTGAACTAAACTCGCTAATTAAATTTAAGTCTTCATCGTAATAGCTAATTTCATTGAAACTTCTATTTTGTAATGATTTTGCTTTTAGTTTTGCTAACAAATCCAGAGAAACCTCAATTGAGTTTTGATCGGGGATCCATACTGCTTCAGCACTTAATTTATTTGAACCATTAGATTCATATTCTGATGGTTTTAATGGGACTTCAATTTGGTAAAAATTATCTTTATAATCAGTGCCTATTCTCAAAAAGGCCACAATTCTTTCATCATATGAGTCTAATGAACCGTCACCAGGTAACTTAATTTGTCCAGGAATTGACTCTGCATGCAAAAACATTTTGATTTTTTTATATTGTCTCATATCAACTTCTACATTTTTAAAAATTCCTCTTGAATCCATTGGTTGTAAATCACATACTCTAAATGACAGTGATTGTTCGTTTTGTCTTACTATAGTATTATTATTATTAATTTGTTCACGCTGAATTGTTGGTGGTAAAACATAATTTATAGGTATCCTGTTTTCATTTTCTAAAATATTTACAGTGCTTATATCAATTGTAGTGTTTTGATCCTCTACTAAATTTTCATTTATGTTCCTATTATACGTTCTCCAATCCCCTCGAACTAAATCAAGGGTTCCAAAACGAAAAACAACAGGCTTATCAAAACCTTTAATAGCCATTCTAATAAATCTAACTGATCTTAAATCTTGAATATTATTTACAGATTCAAAAAAGCTAGAGTATTTTGATGACTGGTAATACTCTTTTTTAATTGGAACCTTAAACTGAATCCATCTGGTATTCAATTTATCTCCATTTGGAAGATCAATTTTAACATTATCTCTTACATCAGTTATAAATGGGTGATTACCAACAGTCATTGACTGATAAATAGGTACACGATACTCAAAATAACTATCTATGGTGTTCATACTTTGATCTCGATTTATATCCTCGCTGTCAGGCTCGGTGGTGTTACCTCTATCAAAATCTGAAAATGCGATCGGAGAGTTTCCTTGGGTTCCGTTGTAATTTTTATACCTTTGTAAAACATCTCCTTCGGCTGCAACAAAAAACTTATAATTATCTCCAGCAGGATCCTCGTTTGATCCATTAGTAAATATCTCTCTTTCCTCTAAGTCATTCAATCCGTCTAATCCTACATCTTGAAGAACTCTATCCTGTTCTAGAGTATTAAATGCATAAAGAAGGGACTGTGTAGCAGGAACCTTTCCCCATGAAGTTTTTTGAATTAGTTCTGAAGAATTAGCTCCAGGCAAACCATTTTCGTATTGCTTTCTTCCATCTTTAAGTATATCTTCAGAGATATTTCCTAAGTGAAAAATTAATTCTCCCGAATTATTCTGATTTTGAATTTCAGTAAAAGTATCTAACAACCAAAATTCAATAAATTCAACATTTGATTGTTCAAAATTTGTAGAGGTCAAAGGCCTCATTATTGCTCCCCAATTTTTTGTTTTATCAATATTAAAGGGTTGATTCTTTGAATTATTATATGGTCCTTTTTCGTCAGGATAAAATGCCATATCAAATGTTTGCTGAATGGTTGTGGACCCCTGAACTAAGTCTTGCTCAGGAAATATTTCATTAATAAAAATTCTTCTTGTTGTATTTAATGAAATATCATTATTACTTATTCCCTTTGGACGACTGTTAGTGTAAAATATAGGGTCAATTGAGTACCATGCCAATTTTGCTCTACCAAAGCCCGCAGATAATTCATTATTTTGAGTACCTGATCCTTTAAAATTTTTAAAAGGAACACTCGCCAATTTCCATGATAAAAAACCCTTTATATCAATATTTGTTTGTGCTCCCTCAAAATCATCTATATATACATTAGCTTCACCATCAAGATTAGTATTCTTTGGGTTTCCAGAAATTAATGAAGCCATTTCTCCTCTAAATGATAAACTTGATGGAATATCAGATTGTAATGATTTAAACTTATTTACAAATCTTGAAACAAATGGTATTTTAGTGGAAAAATTTGTATTAAAACCAATCATGGTATTATTTACAGGTTCTGTTCCATAATTAGCTTTTTGAGTTAATGGCATCTCATTCAAATTCATAAGAGTTCCACCAACTGCAACATTTTGATTTATTTTGTGTTGAATATTGATCCCCGAAAACCTTTTATTTTGCTGATTAAAGAAAGTATTATTTTCTAAAGAAATTGAAATTGGAATATTAGAAGCTTTTAGACCTTGATCAAGAATTTTTACTCTTCCTATATCATAATTTACAGTATAGTCAATTCCCTCTTGCAATATTCTCCCTCCTGCAGATACTATAACTGAACCTCTTGGAATATTGAATGCTCCAACTGAAATACCACCCGCCTCAGTTGATGAGTACCTTCCTTTAAGTTGAAATTTATTTTTTTCGGAAACTTCAAACGCTGCTGCTTTTGTTAACGAATACATTTCTTTAAATACATATTGTTTTTGATTTTCATTAAAAGTATTTTCATTGTCATAATCCTCCATACCTTGAACATTTTTTAAAAGATCGAATAGGAAATTTCCAAAAGGCTCAACCTGAGGGAAAATTATTCTTCCAGATTGTGGATCAATTGTAATTCCAGGTATATAATCAAAAAATCCATCGCCATCTGGGACTGGATCTTTATATATATTAAGCTTGTCTAACCCAAATGTTTTAAGTAAAACCTGATTTTCTAAATTCTCAGGCCAAGAAGTCCTATCAACAGGGCTTATATAATTAATTGGTGATGGATCTAAAAATAAAATATTTAATCTAAAATTTTCCTCTGAAATATTAAATGCACCTGTACTGTATATATTTTTCATCATCAAATCCCACAAGGGTTGTGAGACATCAGTTAAATTACTCTTTAATAATTTTGTTATTAAACTATTATTCTCAAGCTGAATTTCTTGGTCATCTATACTTGAAACAGAGGTTCCAGGAACGCTTCCATTTGCAAACTCTCCAACCTGATATACTTTACCGTTATAAGTATATTGATACGAAACAGATAAAACTTCATCATTGCTTAACCTTTGATTTAATGATATATAACCTAATCTTGAATTTATACTATATTCATTTTTTTTTAATTTTCTTGCGCTTTCTAATACAGCATAATCAGTTCCTTCCTTAAACTTAACTTGTTCGTCTCCAAAACCTAATTTTACGGATGAAATATCCCTGATTTTTTTATTTAAAATTCCACCATTTTCAATCAAATTTGGATCAAGTTTGTTTGTCCCATTGTCTGGTAATACTTTGGGACCTTCACTAATAAAAAAATTTTCAATATTAGAGCCTACTCCTGTTTTATCTTTTTGGCTTTCTCCTAGATCTTGAAAAGCAATTATATTTCTTATATTTTGTGTTTGCGAACCTCGGTTAGTAATCCAAACTTCAATCCTTGTTATTTGAATATTTGAATTTATATAAGGATATGTTTTTAATGCAGAATCATATTGATCTCTAAAAAATTGACTCAAAAAATAATGTCTATCTTCCTCATAATCTAAGGCAAAAACTTCAAATTCCTGGATAGTACCTCCTCCCTGGGAAACAATTTGTTGAGATTGTGATCTTTGTTCTGAAAAAACTGCAGTTATATTTGTTTTACCAAATTTCAAATCTGTTCTAACACCAAATAAACTTTGAGCACCTTGAATCAAATTACTATTTAATGGCATATTTATATTTCCAATATCAATATTTTGAAGAATTCCATCCTCTGTAACCTTTCCGTCTAAATACTCAGCTACATCACCTCCAATTTGAGTTGGATCGTTTGAATATTGATCGACTTTATTTTTTAAATCCAAGATTTTATTTTTTGTATCATTCAGTTGATCCCTCGAATTATCCAATTTGTTTTCTATATCATAAAGTTTTTGTTTAAGATTGTTAACAGTATTCTTTTCATCGAGTCTGTCAAAATCAAATGCCTCTCTTACTTTTGGGGGATTAAATTGCACTTTAATTAAGTTTTGAAAATCAAATGTTGATTCTGTATCATAATTAGCAGTAAGTTGTAGTCGATTTCCAATTTTTCCAAGAAGGCTTAATGTAATTCTTTGATCAAAATCAAAACTTAAATTTCTTCTATTTCTTGGGGATGCGGCGGGATTATCATTTTTTTGATATCTCAGACCCAAATCTATTCCAATTGAACCCTGTGGGTTTATTTCAATTACATCACTTCCAAAAATACTTTGAAAGTATTTATTATTAATATATAATTCAGGAAGAAGATTCTTTTGAGCTTCTTCCAAGCCCGACGATTTTCCACTTATAGCCAGGGTTTTTTGTTTAAAATATGTTTTAATATTTTTTGATAATATCCATTTATCATATTGATCTGGTGTTAAAACTAAAGGGAAATCAATTGGATAATTTCCAATTGTTTTAGACAAATAATACCTGTTTGTTTCTGGATCGTAAATGTAATTGTCTTCAACAAAAGAAGACTCCGGAAAAGAAATAATTATATTTTCTTTCTGATCGTTTATTTGATCATCTTGGGCACGTAAACTATATCCCAAAAACAAAAATAGTATGAGGAAAAACAATTGGGCATAAGTAAACAACTTACTCTTAATCAAACTTATTTTAAAGTTTATTCAAAGCTAACTTTATCAGAGTCTCAACTGACCTTTCGGGGTCGCCTTGAATTAGGTTATCAATTACTTTTTCAGAGTTTCTTCGGCTATACCCTAGAACCTCTAAAGCTGATAACGTTTCTTCTTTATTTGTATTGTTTGATTTTTGGTAAATTTCATCAATCCCTTGTAAATTTTTTATTTTATCCTTTAGTTCAATAATTACTCTTTGAGCAGTCTTAAGTCCAATTCCTTTAACACTTTTAATTCTATCAGTATCATCACTCAAAATTGCATTTTGGACATCTTTTGGAGTTAGTGAGGATAACATTGTTCTAGCAGTGCTAGTTCCTATTCCAGATACACTAATTAATAATCTAAAAACAGCTCTTTCAAGTTCGGTGATAAATCCATAAAGTAAATGAGCATCTTCTCTAATTTGAAGGTGAGTGTAAAGTTTTATAGTATCTTCTTTTTTAATTTGACCAAAAGTAAATAATGAAATATTTACTTCATAACCAACTCCTTGACAATCTATAACCAGATGTGTAGGATATTTTTCTACTAATTTTCCCTTTAATTGAGTTATCATATTATTTTCTTTTTTGTTGAGAATCAACAACTGCGACTGCAGCCATATTTACAATTTCTTGAACTGAAGCTCCTAACTGAAGGATATGGATTGGGGCATTTAAACCCATTAAAATTGGACCAATTGATAAATTCCCATTTAGCTCTTTCATAAGCTTATATGTGATATTTGCAGAATCAAGATTAGGGAACACCAAAGTATTAACATTCTTATTGGTTAGATGAGAAAATGGAAACTTACTTTTAAGCATTTTTTTATTTAAGGCAAAATCAGATTGTACAGGTCCATCAACATTTATATCAGGATAATATCTATGTAAAATTTTTACTGCTTCAGAAATTTTTGTTGCCTCCAAAAACTGAGAAGATCCATAATTAGAAAAGGAAAGCATTGCTAAAACAGGCTGTAATCCAAACATTTTAACCGTCTGTGAGGTCATTTGGGCTATTTTAGCTAATTCTTTAGCATTTGGATTTATATTTAGTGAAGTATCTGATAAAAATATTGGTCCTCTTTTTGTGAGCATAAGATTTGTTGCAGCAACTCTTCTTACTCCCTTTGCAGGTCCAATTACCTCTAGTATTGGTTTTATCACTGCTGGATAATTTCTTGAGTAGCCTGATAACATTGCATCAGCATCACCATTTTTAACCATCATAGCCCCAAAATAATTTCGCTCAAGTAAAAGTCTTTTAGAGTCTTCAAGTGTTACTCCACTTCTTTTTCTATCTGTCCATAAAAATTCTGCATATTTATCTCTTGATTCTGATTGCTCGGTTGATTTTGGATCAATAATATTAATATCTGCCTCAAATTCAATTGTTTTCATCAATTTTTTAATTGCCACCTCATTTCCTAGAAGAACTGGAATAGCAATTCGCTCTTCATAAACTATTTGAGCAGCTTTAAGAACATCTAATTGATCTGCTTCAGCAAAAATTAATTTTTTAGATTTTCTTTTTGCCCTAGTATGAAGTAATCTTACAAGTTTTTGATCATTCCCTAATCTCAAAGCTAAATTCTCCTTATAAATATCCCAATCTTCAATTAATTGTTGGGCTACACCAGATTCAATGGCTGCCTTAGCAACAGCTGGTGGTATTTCAGTAATCAATCTTGGATCGAATGGCTTAGGAATAATATATTCTTTACCAAATGAAAGTTTCATTTCTCCATATGCAATATTTACCTGTTCTGGCACAGGTTGTTTTGCAAGGTCTGCAAGAGCTCTTACTGCAGCCATTTTCATCTGCTCATTAATTTTAGTCGCCCTTACATCTAATGCTCCTCTAAAAATAAATGGAAAACCTAAAACATTATTTACCTGGTTTGGATTATCAGACCTTCCAGTAGCCATAATTATATCATCTCTTGCAGAACATGCTGTCTGATATTTAATTTCTGGGTCAGGATTGGCCATAGCAAAGACGATTGGGTTATTTGACATCGACTTTAACATCTTTGTACTAACTATATCTGCTCTAGATAAACCAATAAAAACATCTGCGTTAACTAGAGCATCCTCAAGAGTTTTTAAATTTAAATGGGTAGAAAATTCAGATTTTTCATTACTTAAACCTTTTCTGTCGTTTCTAATAACACCCTTACTATCGGTCATTATTATATTTTTTCGTTTAGCACCAAAAGACTGATATAATCTTGTACATGAAATAGCTGCAGCACCAGCCCCTGATATCACAATTTTTACTTCTTCAATATTCTTATTTGCTAACTCTAAAGCATTAATTAGAGCAGCACAGGATATTATGGCAGTACCATGTTGATCATCATGCATTACAGGAATATCTAATTCTTCCTTCAAGCGCTTTTCAATTTCAAAGGCCTCAGGAGCTTTAATATCTTCAAGATTAATTCCTCCAAAAGTCGGAGAAATTGCCTTTACAGCTGTAATAAAGGCATCTGGATCTTTTTCACTTATTTCAATATCAAAAACATCAATATCAGCAAAAATTTTAAATAACAATCCTTTACCTTCCATAACTGGTTTTGAAGCATTTGGACCAATATCACCTAATCCTAAAACTGCTGTTCCGTTGGAAATAACTGCTACCAAATTACCTTTATTAGTGTATTTATATACGTTATTTTCTTCTTTTTCAATTTCCTTACATGGAACAGCAACTCCTGGTGAATATGCAAGAGCCAAGTCTCTTTGAGAATTGTATGACTTAGTCGGAACAATTGCTATTTTTCCTGGCTTGGGTTTTGAATGATAAATAAGTGAAGCTCTTTCTTCCTTCTTATTCATAGACTAAGATTTTAACAAATTATATACAAGTTAAATCTATATCATTAAAAAACTAGAAATAAATCTTAATTTAATTTAGTTTGGATTTTTTGGACAATATGTGAGCCAACTTTTTCTCCCTGAATGACTCCTTCTTCAATTGCCATCATGTAATGGATCCCTCCATATAATCTTGATATAGCCGCCTCTTCAGAAGCATGAATAAATGATTTATATGTTCTTTCGGGTAAACCATATTTTAATTCAGTGGTATCAACAAAACTGAAATTTTCACCATATAAATCAGTTAAAGTGACTGCTGCAGCCCGAGAAATTACAGAATGGCCACTTGTATATTCGGGGAAGGGAGGAGTTTGTAGCACAGGAACCCATTTATCATCATAATACTTATTGATCAAAGTTTCTGGACGAACTACTAGTGTTTTCCACTTGTCATCCCAACAAGCTATGAATGAATCAAATAAAGCAATTGATACATTTGCATAAGCGTTAACAGTTTCTAAAAAATCACTTTTATTCACTCTTGATGCTATTGCAGTAATTCCAATCCAATGGCCTCCAGGAGTTATTTTTTTAGTAGCAATCATTGCGTGTCCTGTGTGGTGCGTCACGTAGGGATTACAGTCCCAAAAACTTGCTTTTTTTAATTGCTCATCGGTTAAATTATCTCCAATCTCGAAGACCTGTTGAAGTTGAAGTTGAAAAGGACTACCTTTTGTTAAATCAAATTTTAATGGGGGTTTTGAAGAAAACATATTTGCAGAATCCAAAACCATGGTTCTTATTTTCCCCCAATGTGGCTCAATTCCATCCATGTAATCTGGAGGAGTTGGTTTCCAATAATGATCAGCTTCCCTAATTGAATACTTTGGATAGGTTCTTGTGATGTCGTAATTGTCTTTTTTTGCCCAATTAAGAATATGATTAGCTACATACTTTCCAAATTTTTTAGACGCTTTAATTGTTTTATAAGGAATCTTTAAATTCTTTAATTTTTTTTGGAAATCTTCATTTAAGAGTTTCATTCTTTCTTTAGAAAAAATAAATTTTTCACCTACTTGATTAAAAGCATACAAAGCTGCTAAATTTGAATTGATATTTTTATCCATTGGATAAACAATTTTTTCAAGTCCACTTATTTGACCACTAAGTGATTTGTAAGATTCGGGGTTTAAAAAACTAATAGTCTCATATGCTGCAATAGATGGATATACATAAATCCTCGATGCAACAGGAGGAGAAAAAATATCATATACTATGACATCCGTTAAATTTTGCATGGCTTTATGAAAAAGTTCTGGATCATTCAATTTTTCAATATTCCTGTTATCATTTGAACAAGAAATTATGGTTAGCGATATTACTAAAATTTGAACACCAAATCTTGCTTTTGAAAATAAATGTAATTTTAAGAATTTCATTAATTACTTCTTTTTTAAAGCCTAATCATTGCCTATGCAAAGTTAAAAACTCTAGACAAGAAAAAGGTTTATTGATCACTTATTTAATTATTATAAGCTATTTTTCTTAATTTTGAACCAAATAATTTGAATGAACCTCAAAACATCTTTCCAGATTCCTGGAAGAACTGAAAAATCACGTTTCGAAAAAATTGACACAAAAGTTTTTGGATCAGCTGAAATTGCTTCAAAAGCTGTTGCTGTTGAAATAGCTGAATTAATACAAAAAAATAAAAAGATTGTTCTTGGACTAGCTACAGGTTCTTCACCTATTGGTGTTTACAAAGAATTGGTCAAAATGCACAAAAATGATGGACTGAGTTTCAAAAACGTCATCACCTTTAATCTAGATGAGTATTATGGAATTAAAAATAAAGATTCACAAAGCTATCATTTATTTATGAATCAAAATTTATTTGATCATATTGATATAAATAAAAAAAATATTTTTATTCCTAATGGAGAAATTTCAGAAAAAAGTGTTGAGAAATATTGCATAGATTATGAAAAAAAAATAGATTCATTCGGCGGGATAGACCTACAATTACTTGGGATTGGAAGAACAGCTCACATTGGCTTTAACGAACCTGGATCACATGAAAATTCAGGTACTAGACTAATTAGCTTAGATCCAATAACAAGAGAAGATGCATCAGGGGATTTTGGTGGATTAAGCTCGGTTCCTTATAAGGCAATAACAATGGGAATTAGTACCATTATGAAAGCAAAAAGAATTATTTTGCTTGCCTGGGGTCACAAAAAAGCAAAAGTAATTCAACGCTCGGTTGAGCAAAAAATCGAAAGTAATTATCCGTCAACTTTTTTGCAGAATCATAAAAATTGCACTTTTGTAATTGATTCAGAGGCAAGTGCTGAACTCACAATTAATAAAACACCTTGGCTAGTTGGAGAATGTAACTGGAATAAAAGACTTAAAAAAAAAGCAATCTCATGGTTAAGTCGAAAAGTTTCAAAACCGATACTTAAATTAACCACTAGAGATTATAATGAATATGGACTTTCAGGACTTCTCGCAGAATTTGAGGGTTCATCATATGATTTAAACATATGGATGTTTAATCAGTTGCAACATACAATAACTGGTTGGCCTGGGGGAAAACCAAACTCCGATGACTCCAAAAGGCCAGAGAGAGCTAAACCCTCTAAGAAAAGAGTTTTAATTTTTAGTCCACATCCTGACGATGATGTTATTTCTATGGGAGGTACTTTTGCAAGATTAATAGAACAAGGACATGAGGTTCATGTAGCTTATCAAACCTCAGGTAATATTGCAGTTAGTAATGATGAAGTTCAAAAGTATATTGAAGTTGCTGGAAGTTTTATTAATAACCTTAGAAATGCAGATTCTGAAAGTTCTGTAACTAAAAAGACCAATTTAAAAATAAAAAGTGCTATAAGAAAGAGTGAGTGCGTTGGAGCAGCAAGATATTTAAATCTTCCAATTAGTAATCTTCATTTTATGAACCTTCCTTTTTATGAAACTGGAAAAATTACCAAGAATGAACCTGGTGATATTGATATTGGAAAAACTAATGACCTTATTGAAAAAATTAAACCACATCAAATTTTTGCAGCAGGTGATTTAGCTGATCCTCATGGTACTCATAGAATATGTTTAGATATTATTTTTAATTCTTTAAAAATAATAAAAGATAAACCTTTCATGAAAGATTGCTGGTTATGGCTTTATAGAGGGGCTTGGCAAGAATGGAGTATTGAGGATATTGAAATGGCGGTTCCGCTCAGTCCAGATCAAGTTTTACAAAAAAGAAATGCAATTCTTTTTCACCAATCACAAAAAGATAAAGTAATGTTTCAAGGGGAGGATAATAGAGAGTTTTGGTTAAGGGCTGAGGAGAGAAATCAAAAAACTGCCAAAAGTTTTAATAAACTAGGTTTTGCAGAATACCAAGCCATTGAAGCTTTCAAAAGATATCATTTTCATTAATTTATTTAGATTTAAACAGTAATGATCTATTATTGTTTTGAGTAACAAACAATGCATTTTTATCATTTATCTTAAGAGCTTCAATTGAGCGACCGTAGAATGGGACATCAAAACCACTTAACTTCTTTGGGATTATTTCAAAATTAAAGCCTTCTTTAAAACTGACCACTGAACCCTGAAATGAATTTTTTGGACCAGTAAAAACTTCATATGCATTATCGTTACCAATAAAAAAAATTTCCTTTGATCCATCATTATTTATATCAACAACCTTTGTATCAAAAATTGGAGAAAACTGGACTTCAACAGGTAGTATGTGTTCTATGAATTTTTCATTATTATTTTCATAAATAGTCGTATTGTAATTATGAACTCTTAAAGTTTTAGAAATTTTTTGTTCTTCTTTATTTAAAACTTTATTCATTGGTGCTTTTGAATATAACTCGTAATTTATAAAATCACTTTTCTTTTTTTGAATTTGATTTAAAAAATTATTTCTTAAATGAATTGGAAAATAATCCCCTTCACAATAATGAAAGACTAAAGGTTCTGGTCTTCCATTTCCATTAAAATCACCATATTTCATTAATAGGGGTTTTTCTTTTGAAATATTATAAGGTGTATTTTTTCCGTAGTTTCCAACAATTAAGTCTAAATCTCCATCACCATCTAAATCATTTGTTTCAATACTATTCCAAAAACCATTATTGTTTTCTGGAAAAAAGGAGTTATCAAGAATGAATTTATTATCATCTTGAGAAACAAGAATTTCAATACCCATCCATTCTCCACTTAGGATAATATCTGTTTTTTCATCATTGTTAATATCGATTATCTCAGCATCTGTAATCATTCCTAAATATCCATTATTAGGTAAAATCTGATCGGAAATATCTTCAAATTTTCCATTTTTATTCTCTAATAAGTATGACTTGGGAGAATCAGGGTAGCTATCAGGCTTTACCCTTGATGTTATAAATAAATCTATATATCCATCATTATCAAAATCAAAAGGAACCGCTTTTGAAGTTACTTGAT
>CENX01208966.1_pt1 | contig 24341 bp, 16 predicted proteins | sample 361321 | NCBI WGS metagenome assembly CENX01 (sample SAMEA2619678, study PRJEB7988) | marine metagenome | isolation source: saline water (ENVO:00002010), including | reverse complement strand
AAAATATACCCTCATCAAATGCTCCACTGGCAGAACAGGCATTGAAAATAAATTACGAAGCCACTGATGGCGTTGAAGTAGGTGTCCATAGTGGTGCTTATTATTTTACTATTGGCCAACGCAAGGGTTTGGCAGTGGGTGGAACCGTTGATCCATTGTATGTCATTGATACTGATGTAAATGAAAATGTGCTCTATGTGGGTGAAGGTAAAAACCACCCTGGGTTATTTAGAAAGGTATTAAAGGTAGCGCCTAAAGAGATTCACTGGGTGCGAGAAGATTTAACACTAAAAGCGGGGCAGTCCCTAAAAGTTGAAGCTAGAATTCGATATAGACAACCACTTCAAAAAGCTACAATCCATTCAATTGAGTCAGGTTATTTCGTCTCTTTTGATCAGCCTCAGTCTGCTATCACTCCAGGCCAGTTTATTGCTTGGTATCAAAAAAAGGAATTGCTCGGATCTGGTGTCATTACTTGATTTTCAAACTCTTCTAGCTGTTTTAGAGCCACTTCTACCGTGGTTTCAGGGCGTAGGCAGACATTGTTTTGACAAACGTAGATATAGGTTTCTTCTTCAAAATAGCGTTCTTTTAAAAGAGGCAAATCACTCGGAGTAGTGCTAAATTGAAATAGAACATTAACTAAATACTTTTTTTGAATTTCTTTAGCCATAGAATTTGCTTCTGGCCCTGCAATGATGACTTCATATTTAGGATAAGCCCATTTTGCAAAAAGAGAAGCCCAATAACTATAGTCACTTATACTTTCTTCTAAAATAGGATGAATGGCCTGTAACATTTTTTCAACCATATCTAGATAATCTTTTCGAGCTAAAAGATGACCTAAATCAGATAGAACATTTGCTAAGAAAGCATTAGCAGAAGGGATAACACCATCATCAACAGAAAGAATGGGAGACAACAAATAGTTTGACGATTTAAACGTAAAGAAAGGGCTATTAGTATCTTTGAAATCACTCATGGATTTTTCTACCAAAGTTTTGCTCCAGTCGAGATACTTTTTTTCCCCCGTGGTTTTATACAAAACTAATGCAGCACCAGCCATGTAGGCATAGTCTTCTAAAAAACCATCAATTTTTGGTATTCCATTTTGTAGAGTATGATAAAATTTACCATCTACAAAAGTATTTTTGACAAGAAAATTAAAGAGGGTTTCTGCTTCTTCTAACCAAGCTTGATTATCAAATGCTTGGGATGCTTCTACATATCCAATAATAGTCAAAGCATTCCATGAAGTAATAATTTTGGTGTCAATACCTGGAAAATTTCGTTGTGAAAGTATTTTTAAAATTTTCTTATCCCAATCCGATTTTATCTGATTCCATTCTACGGTTTTCAACATATGGGAACGTAAAAAGTAACCATCTGAGACAGCTTTTTTTAATATAAAAAAGTCCTCTTCAAAAGGATCGTCAAAGTCAATGCCATAATACTCTTTGAACAATTCAATTTGGTTGGCGGCAATTTTTTCAATTTCTTTTTTAGTAAACATATAGTATCGACCCTCTCCTGCCTCATTGTCAGCATCTATGGCAGAATAGAATCCACCTCCTTTTGCAGCCATTCGGTTTCTTAGAAATGCAATAGTTTCTTCAACCCTTTGACGATATAAAGGTTTTGCATCATTCTTAAAAGCCTCCGCATAAAGTCCCACCATTTGGGCGTTATCGTAAAGCATTTTTTCAAAATGTGGAACTTTCCAATACGGATCGACACTGTAACGAAAAAAACCTCCTTCTAAAGCATCATAAACTCCACTAGTAGCAATTTTTTGTAAGCTAGTTTCAATGTATTTATTGATCGAAGACTTTTTCGATAGTTTGTGATACTGTCTTAAAAAATGGAATTTTGAAGGTCTAATAAATTTCTGTTTACCAATTTCACCCCCATAAATCAAATCAAAATTCTTTTCCCATTGACTGACAGGTTTTTCAAAAAAAGTTTCATCAAAAGGTTTCGGATTCTCAGGAAGCTCAATAACATTTACGGCAGCAATTCCCTCAGCAACTTTTTTTGCCAATTCTGCTAACCGTTCAGGGTTATTTTCATAACGCTCTCGAACTTGTTCTAAAATTTGTATCCATTGAGCTTTTGTGTGATATGTCCCACCGTAGATAGGAGTTCCATTTGGTAAACAAACTACATTTAAGGGCCATCCTCCTCGACCAGTAAGAAGTTGAACAGCAGTCATATAAATATTATCAACATCAGGGTTTTCTTCCCGATCAACTTTAATATTGATAAAATTCTTATTCATTACTGCAGCTACAGTTTTATCCTCGAAGGTTTCTTCCTCCATAACATGACACCAGTGACAACTTGAATAACCAATACTCACAATGAGTAGCTTCTCAGCTTTATTTTGATTTTCATAGCGCGATTCATTCCAGGGCTGCCAATGAACTGGATTTTGAGCATGCTGAAGAAGATAGGGGCTTGTTTCTTTTTTTAAATTATTCTGATTAAAATTCCAACTTTCCTTACGGCTACATGAAGATAAAAGGGTCAAAAGGAGACAAATAAAGAGGCCTGTTTTCATCATTAGATTAATATTTCTTGACAATATTATTTTGATTCGGGTTTCCATTTTTGGATTCTATTATTCTTTGCATCAGCAATAATAATACTTCCAAGAGGGTCAAGGGCAACTTGATAGGGTTGAGAAAGTTTTTCATTTTCGTTGTCAAGTGAACTACTTGCCGCTACAATTTGAATAGCTTTCGTAGTTAAATCATATTCAAGAATTCTTTTTTGTTCATAATCTGTGACTAGCAATAAATTGTCGTCAACAAGAGAAATACCACTAAAATAGTGGTGTCTTATGTTATCCTCTAAATCATCTGCAGATAAGATGGTGATACCTTTTTTTGCACCTAGATTCCATTTCTGAATTCTGTGATTATAGGTGTCAGCCACATAAAGAGAGCCATCTCTACCCACTGCAATCCCAAGAGGAAAGGCTAATTGATTTGCACCATTACCTTCTCCATTGCCACCAGCTATCACTTCCCCTTCGGTAGCATCTGGTATCCATTTAGTTACACGATGATTTCCAATTTCAGACACATAGACAACTCCTTTGTTGTCTATTGCAATTCCAAAAGGCTTGTTAAGTTGGTCTTTTTGATTTCCCATACCCTTTCCACCAGCAATTGTTGATCCGCTTAGGGCAGCATGTTCCCATTTTTGAATGCGATGATTTCTTGTATCCGCAATGTATAAATTTCCCTGTGAATCAACAGTAATCTTTCCTGGTTCATCTAATTGATTAGGCCCGTTACCAAATCCGTTACCTCCTGCGGCCGTTATACCAAAAGTTGCCCCTGGACGCCATCTTTGGATGCGGTGGTTATACATATCACTAACATATAAATCTCCTGACGGATCTAATGCTATTCCAGTGGGATAAAAAAGTTGATTCAATTCACTTCCTTTTCCATTACCTCCAGCGAGAGTTCTAATTTTAAAAGTATCTTTTTTAAATACAGCGCGTATTGCATGATCTCTATAAAAAGAAATTTGGGTAGGATTTTCACTACCACCTATTGCTCCTTCCCAACGATCAAAAACCCAACCTGGATTTGGTCTAGCATAAATACTTTTGATTATATTAGAAGTGTAATTTCCAGCAACAGGTGTGATGGCACCACCTTCTTCGGGCCACAATTCTGTTTTAAGCTCAAATTGAACAATGCCTACAGAAGTTTCATTTTTTGAGCATGAATAAATTAAAACCAGAGCAAATAAACGACAAAGAATTTTCATCATCATAACATCGATCGTCTTCCAAAAGTGCAACTGAAATTGTAAATTGCAGCCTAAAAGTAAGAAAATTTAGTATTAAAAATGGTTACTCTTAGATATTGTTTGATTTTTTATTTATTCAGTCTAATATCCCTTTTGGGTCAAACATTGTCCTCGAAAGAATATAATTTTCAGTGGCAAAAAGCAAATGGAGATAGTTTCGAAATTGAGATTAAAAATAATCTTTCAAAACAGGTTGAACAAAAACGTTTAGATAGGGCATGTATGCAAATATTACTTAAAGCAATGCTTAAGAGCAATAGTTTTGAAACTTTCATTCCTGAAAAAATAGTTTTATATGAGGATAGTGTTAACAATGTAGCGGAATTATCATTCACTTTTATTGACCGACAAGATGAGGTGCAAAACCGTATTTATTATTATAGTTTTGATTACTATGGAAATGTATACAAGCAAATAGAATGACTATCTCACTCTCGTAAAAAAAGTTGACCCTAGATCATCCATTACTTTAATTTTATCGGGAGAATCAAAAATAATTTTAAAAAATGTGTTGGCTGGTTTTTTTAAGACTTCAATTTCAAAGGTATCCTTTAAATAACCAGTGTGTATTTCTTTAAGTTTCCATTTGCCATATTCAGCCAAAGAATCTTTTTCGTAACTAAAACTATTAAAAAAGTAGGTGACATTACCCCGCTCGTCAAATCGAATGAAGGACTGTAAGGTTGGATTTTCAATTTTCCAATCCCCTGAGAGCCTATTTTGAAATTTACTAACTTTAGAACTATTACAGCAACAAAGAAAAAACCCTAAAGCAACACATAGCGGTAAAAGCCGCATCTTAATTAATTTATTTTAATTTGTTGTATAGAGTTATTGTTTTTAGCAACCAATAGATGTGTTTCTGTTTCCACTTTAATTTTTTGAATGTTGCGAACATCGCCTACCATTACTAAGCCTGAGTTTCTTGCTAGTTGCGGATCAAAATTACCATTTCCATCTCCTTTAAGCCATAGACCGTAACTTGCGTCATTTCTGGGCGTTTCAACCTCGGAATTAAAAAGATTTCCACCGAGAACTACATCAAGATTCCCATCAGAATCAAAATCACCAACCACAAAAGAATTTATGTTAGAAAACTGTGCTTGAAAAGGTAGTGATTTGGCTTTAAGAATGCCATTTTCATTTTCTAAGTAAAGACTTTCAAAGGACGTAATTTTATAGCGTAGAGATTCTTCTAACATTTTGTCGGTATAAATTTCTTGTAAGGAAGCGCCAGCAAAACTGTTGTAATTTTTAAATTTTTCTTTTATAGCCGGCATCTGTTCTGAAGAACACTGCCTTCCTCGAACAGGATATTCTTCATCCTCTGTGCTATAACTTAATACAATATCGTATTTGGCATTTTGATCAAAATCATTAAGATAGATTTGAAAAGGTTTTTCTTTGGAAGCTTGATATTTATAATTTGTACCTAGATTTCCAACAACTAAATCAAAATCCCCATCATTATCAAAATCACCCTTTTCAATGGCAAACCACCAACCATTTGTATCATTTGGTAAAATTTGTTTGGTGATTTCTGAGAATGCCCCAGCATTATTTTTAAAAACTCTAATAGGCATCCACTCACCAATAATTACCAAATCATCCCAATTGTCTCCATCTAAATCAACCCACGTTGAAGCAGTAACTAACCCCATATTTTTAAGATTAGGTAATTTCTCCTGTGTAACATCAACAAATTCGATAGCGCCCTGTTCACTTCTATTTTCTAAAAGCCTAGAACTTGCAGGAAAAGGATATTTTTTAGCTACAAGCCTTCCACCCACAAATAAATCAAGATCACCATCGTGATCAAAGTCGTGTGAAGAGACTTCTAAACCACTAATTCTTGTTTTTGGGATGGCCTTTTGATTAAGCTTGAATTTTAAGTTACCTAGATTTTCATAAAAGCGATCCTCATAACCTTGTGAACCTTCATTGAATTCATTTCCACCACTGGCAAAGTAGAGATCTAAATCCCCATCATTTTCAGCGTCAATAAGTGCTATGCCTAAATCCTCATAAAACTTATCTTTTTCAAAAATAGGAACATATATTTTTTCAAAATTTCCATTTTTTTGTTGTATGTAAATAGCTGCCGGTTGACCAATAGCTCCTCCTACAACATAATCTTCTAGATCATCACCGTTCAAATCGCCTACAGCTAATGCAGGGCCTAGAGTTGAGTTTTTATGGGGCAGTAAAATTTCCTCTTTAAAATCGTCATAAGAGTTTTCTCGATGTATAAATGGGCTCTGCTGAACTAGAGTTTCGAATTTTTTAGGAAGTATTTTATTTTTTGAATTAGCTGGAAGCTTAGATTCTTTTTCATAAATGACTTTGAGATGCTGATTAGATTTTAAATTTTTTAGTTCGGTTTCTTTACCATCTGGCCACTCTATAACAATACGGTCAATTTCGGTATTTTCAGCCAAACCAAAATGAATTTTGGGTGAAACAGATGACATATAGCCTCTACTTAAATTATATTCTTGAAATTGATATTTGTCATCAACATAGCAATGAATTTTAGCACCCATAGGCATTTGATTGTCCTTTCCTGACAAAGAGAGTGTAATATAATTATTTACCGATGCATTATTTTCATAAATACTGGCCTTATCTTCCAAATTATTGATGACTAGGTCTAGATCACCATCATTGTCGAGATCGCTGTAAGCGACTCCATTAGAAAAACTTTTTTCACTAAGCCCCCAAGCTTCGCTTTTGTTTTCAAAACCTTTTTCTTGCAGATTATGAAATAGGTAATTTGATAATTTTTCTGATGGAATTTTTTCTAAATAGTTCAATAATTTGACTTCTTCCTCTTTATTTTTATAATTAGGATCATTTTCCATTTTATTAAAAAAGGCCCTGTGCTCATTGTAAAAATCCTTATTGTTTACATCACGTCGAATTCCATTTGTAACAAAAATATCTTTCCAACCGTCATTATCAAAATCGGCCATTAGGGCACCCCAACTCCAATCTGTTGATGAGACTTCACCCCAACGTGCAATATTACTAAATGATGGAATTTCTCCTTCCAAATTACCTTGATTGAGTTGAAGCGAATTTTGCATATATTGATAATTCAAACCCAATTCCACAGACTGGTAAAACACTTCTGGATTCATAGAAGACATGTTAGCTTTGGATCGAAAATTATCAGCGGCATTCATGTCAAGTTGAAAAAGGTCTACCCAGCCATCGTTATTGAAATCAGCTGCATCAACCCCCATACCAAAAAACGAGGTTTGTTGCACTGCAGGGCGAATGACATTGGAAAAAGTGCCATCTTTTTGATTAATATAAAGAAAATCAGGTGCGTTAAAATCATTTGAAATATAGAGATCTGGATAGCCATCATTATTTAAATCTGAGGCAACTACTCCAAGGCTTAAACCAAAATTACTTACACCCGCAATTTTTGTGACATCAACATATTTACCGTTATCATTTCTGTAGAGGTGATCCGAATCCCTTTCGCTATGATTTGTTAGCATGTATTTATAATAATCCACAGGAGCTGTAAAACTTGTTGGTGGATAATTGGCTACATATAGGTCTAAATCACCATCTTTATCATAATCAAAAAATGTAGTGTGCATGCTATATCCATTGTCAGCAATACCATATTCTTTTGCCTTTTCAGAAAACGTATTATCTCCATTATTTATATACAGTACATTTTCATTAGGTGCATTTTTGCCTCCCACAGCACAATAAATATCCAAATATCCATCTTGATTTATATCTATCATAGTAACTCCGGAAAACCAACGCTCATCACCTTCCACACCGGCTGAAATACTTATATCTTCAAATTCCATAGCACCCTTATTTAAATATAATTTATTAGGCACCATATTACCAGTAAAATAAAGGTCTTCTAATCCATCGTTATTGATGTCTCCCACCGCCACACCTCCGCCTAAATACATGTAGGGGTATGTGAAATAATTGTAGGTGTGGGTTTCGTGTAATTTATTATTAAAGGTAATGTTGGTTTTTGATGATTCTAATTTTACAAATGAGGGTTTTGTGTCTTGGCAAGAATACATCAATATCATAATTGACAAAAGGGAAAAATGCCATTTCATTTAACTAAAATTTATTTATAAAATAAAAAACCTGGTAATACACCAGGTTTTTTAAAAAAGTGAATTTAAACTTAATACCCAGGATTTTGGATAATTGAATTATCCCTATCTATCTCGTTTTGAGGTATCGGCATGTGGTAAACTTTATCAAGCCACTGACGATTTTCAAAAACAATGTCAATAGGTTTGTAAGAATAGTCAAAATCAGCAGAACTCTTTTTGTAATTTGCAGGTGTCATTGAACTCCCTGCCTTTTGTGTCGCCAATATTTGAGTTTTTTGAACCTGTTTATCAAGAGAATATGGTCCTTCTATCCATCTTTTCATATCAAATAAGCGAGCATCTTCATTGATTAATTCCTTATCTCTTTCTCTTTTGTAAAGCTCAAGTAGATCTGAACCTGAAGCAGTCACGGCTGGCAATCCATTTCTAAAACGAAGTTTGTTTAACCAATTTTTAGCTTCACCCTCATCACCAAGGTTAATATTAGCTTCAACATAGTCTAAAAGAATCTCAGCATATCTGATGTACGGAGCATCAATTTTTTGCAGATTACTTGGCCATGAAGCCGGTAAATAAGGATCAGCAAATTTCTTGAAGTAATATCCAGTTCGTGATCCATTCCAGTCCTCAATAGGTCCTTGTCTAGTATCTACGCCGTTAACTATAGTTCCATCTGAGAAAGTATAATAACCAGTCTGTAGCTCATTAAAATTATCAAACTTTACAACATCACTTGTTCTTTGTTTCCATGGTGCTCCGTCAAATAAAAATGTTGAATAAAATCTTGGCTCACGATTTGCATAAGGATCAGCCGCATGATCTGGATTATTCCAATCAAACTCAGTTCCGTCAGCCAAATTATATTTCATAGCTGCAGCTTCTGTTGGTGTAGTTCCAGCCCACTCATGGTATCCATTAGGTCCATGATATAGCGCGACCATACCAGGACCTTGTGACCAACCATTCCCACCGGGGTAAGTTCTAGAGCCATATCCAAATGATTCTATGGATCTTCCCCAGATATAGTCCTGGTTTTGATCTCCTTGGTACCAGATGTCCTCATAATTTTGAACAGCCTCATCAAATGGGGCTGGTGCAGAATAATCTAACTTATAACCTGTAGTTGCGTCAAGTAATGCTTTTGAGGCAGCTTTAGCAGCTTGCCATCTTGCAGCCTGAGAACCACTTGTATAACTCACTAATTCTTTATTTGAATAACCAGCTATAGTAGAAATAGATGAATTTTTAGATGGTTCATATAAATCACTGGCAGCATGGGTTAAAACTCTTGCTTTAAGAGCTAAAGCAGTAACTTTATGAGCTCTGGATTTATTTGCAGGAGCATCAGCTAATAAAATTAATGATTGATCTATATCAGAAATAATTTGATTTACTGTTTGCTCGAAACTTGCTCTTGGGTTAGCTGCTTCGTCCTCAAGTGCGAAGGGTGATAATGTTAAAACTACACCACCAAATTGCCTCATTAGCTGAGAGTAAAAATAACCTCTCATGAAATAAGCTTCTCCTAGGAGTCTATTTGTAAATGCGCTATCAAAACCTGCTTCATTTTCCGTAAGCTTAAGGATTGCAAGGTTAGCACCTCTTATGAATGGATAAATTTGGGTCCAACTAAACCATTGCATATCCATATAACTACCTGCTGGATTCATCTTAGATTCAGTATATCCATCCACACCTCTACCAGGGTGAGTAAATACAGCCTGGTCAGTGAAAGCATCTGTTGTCTCTTCTCTAGTTAAAGTACCAGCCCATGTACCTTGGTACAAGTCCAAAACTGCAGCTTCAGCAAGGTCCTTTGATGTCCAAACATTTGATTCTGCTATTTCACTTAAGGGTGTCGTACTTAAAAAATCATCTTTACAGCTTAATAAAAGCGATGTAGACAAAATTGTAATAAAAGTTCCTAATAAAATCTTCTTCATTTTCTACGTATTTTAAATTAAAAAGTAATTTGTATTCCTGTTATTAGCGTTTTCAGTAAAGGATATGCACCTCCATTAGCAGTTGCTGCTCCTGTAGTAGTTCTTGTATTAGTTATATCAGTTCCTCTTTCAACAATTTCGGGGTCGAAGGGAAAATCTGTAATAGTAACTAAATTTGTTCCTGTAACAGACAAGCGAATGCTTTCGGCTTTAATTTTACTAGTTACACTTTCTGGAACACTATAACCAAGCTCAAGAGTTTTCATTCTGAAAAAATCTCTTGTCAAAAGATATGCGTCTGTATTCATTGCATACCACTGGTCTGCTCTATCAGGAAGTCTTGGTCCGTAAGCATTTGGATTGTCAGGAGACCATGCCCTCTCAAACACATCTCTTTGAATATTAGCCAATGTTCCAGACATAAATGACCATTCATATCTATTGTAACCTCCAGCAGCACCATTCCAATACATATTGAAATCAAAGTTTTTGTAAGTGGCTGCAACATTAAGTCCAAATTGTGAGTCAGCGAAAGGACTTCCGCCTACTCTTGTTTGGTCAGCTGGTGTAATTGCACCATCACCATTAATATCTCTTACTCTTGCATCTCCAGGTTTAAGTAATGGAGCAACTGCACTATAATCTAAGGGCTCAGCATCAATATCCGCCTGTGTTCTAAAAACACCTGTAAATTCGTAAAGTAGAGGTCTACCTAGCTCTCCACCAGTCTCTCTTTGCCATGGTCTATCAGCTAAATCAGGCTCATCAACAAAAACTAGCTCATTTTCAGAATCACTAAAATTAAAAGTAAAGTTATAAGTTAAACCTGAGTTTGTTTCACCATTAAAACCTGCAGTTATTTCGTACCCAACATTTTTAAATTCTCCAATATTTTGAGCTGGTGGGGTAATTCCACTGTAAGAAGGCAAAGTTTTATTTGGTAAAGTAAGTATGTCTTCTCTTACATTACTGAAATATTCAAATCCAAAACTTAAACGATTATTAATAGCCCTGAGATCAATTCCAATGTTTGTAGATGTTTGTGTTTCCCAGGTAATGTTTGGATTTGGCACTTTAGTTTCATAAGCAGTGGTCACCACATTACCTAAACTTGTATTGGCTAAGCCATATGAAGCCAAGAATTGAAACGCAGCAACGTTATCGTTACCTGTTTGGCCCCAAGAACCTCTGATCTTTGCAAAGTCTAAGAAACTAACAGAATCAAAGAAAGATTCTTCTGAAATAACATATCCTGCAGAAACTCCCGGGAAAACACCGTATCTAGTTTCTTCAGGGAAAAGGTAAGAACCATCGTAAGTGACAACTGCTTCAATAAGATATTTTTCTTGAAAATTGTAGTTTAAACGACCATAATAATGAATTCGAGCAATTTCATTTCCTGTTCCAGTACTATATTGACCGTCTTGTCCTCCAAAGCTTAATTCGTCAAGATCTTTTGAAAGAAAATATCTCTTAAAAGCGCCCATATTACTTATATCGGTCTCTTCTCTTGTTATACCTCCTAAAATCTTAAAGTAGTTATCACCAAAATCTTTCTCATAAGATGCATTAAATATAGCTGTAAGATCCATTCTCTGATTTGATGATTGGAGTAAACTTGGATCTCCAGGACCTCTGTCAGCAGCTGTAAGGCCAGATGAGTCTCTATTAATTCCGTCCCATGTGTACAATTGCCACGGTCTTTGCCATAATTTTCGGTTAAAATTTTGTCTATCGTAAGAAACGTTACCTCTAATAAGAAGTCCTTCTACTCCTGGAACATTGATGTTTAAACCTATATTACTTTGAACATAATTAGTTTTTTCATCATTATAACCTGGCTCGTCGGTTACTCGAATAGCTGGGTTATTACCATTTTCGATATCTGGACCAAATTCCCCTGTTGGCCAATATGCTGGGAACCAAGGGTACTGCCTTACTAAATCGTTAAATACACCAGAGGGTGAATTTGTTGATCTGAAATTATCCTCCTGTCTAGAATATAATCCAAAGTCTAAACTTATAAAGTCATTTATTTTAGCATCCAAATTAAGTCTTAAATCATATTGAGTAAAACCCTTAGGAGCATTTTTAAAATTTACATCTTGTCTTAAATATCCGAGGGAAGCTAAATATGTTACATTATCGTCTCCACCCGTAATTTGAACATTTTGTCTTGTAGTAGGGGCATTTTTTCTTTGTACTGCCTCCATCCAATCGGTGTCTGGATAAAGCCAAGGGTCTTCTCCCAAACGAGTGTTTTCAATCCTATCATTAGGGTAAGTAGGATTCAGTACTTCGCCGTTAGGTCGAGTAAATGGTGCACCTCTTACTGCATTTGCCGCCGCCCACTCTCCAACAGGTAATTTGTAAACATTGAGCAAGTTAACAGCGTCCATATATTCAGCTCCAGTCAACATATCTGGAACTTGTGTAAAGTTTTGCCATCCGTAGTTGGAAGTTATTTTGACTTTTGCTCTTCCCTTTGTCCCTCTTTTGGTAGTTATTAAGATTACTCCATTAGCAGCTCTAGCACCGTAAATTGCAGCAGATGCATCTTTAAGTACAGAAATACTTTCAATATCAGCCGGATTAACTCTAGTTAATCCACCTGCTCTGTTTGGTATACCATCAATAACAATTAAAGCACCAGCATTATTGAATGTATTAGTACCTCGAACTCTGATCGCAGGATCATCCGCTCCTGGTGCACCGTTTCCCTGATCAATAAAGAGGCCGGGAACTTTTCCGGCTAATGCAGTTCCAAGGTTAGGTGAAGAAGATCTTTCTAAAGCTTCACCACCAATAGCAGCGACTGAACCTGTTAGGGTAGCTTTCCTCTGACTACCGTAACCAGTAACTACAACTTCTTCAAGACCTTGCACATCGTCTTTTAGTTGGATGTTTAAATCACTGCCGTCTCCTGCGGCAATTTCTTGTGTCAAAAAACCTAGATAGGAAACTACAAGTATATCTGATAGGTCAGAAACGTCTATAGAAAAATTTCCGTCAAAGTCGGTTACTACACCATCTGTAGTCCCTTTTATAATAATACTTACACCTGGCAATGGTGCAGATCCGTCAGTCACATTTCCCGTGATTGTTTGCTGGGCACTTAGACCCATACACAAAATGAATAAAATTCCGGTTGAAACATACCGAAATAATAAATTTAGTTTCATAATTTTATGGTTTTGTTTGCTTTGTTTAATGATTAAATAATTAACCAGGGCTAAAACTATAAAAAAATTTTTTTTTATCAAAAAAACAATAACTTTTTTTAACATTTAGTTAGTATTTAATTTTAAGTTTATCTTCGACAAATTGGAAATAAATTTTTCTTGTTCTACTTAATATCTAATTTTATTTTTTTTTTTACCTTAAAAATTTGAATTTAGCGATATGAGAATAATTTCATTAAATGTGATGATTTTAATTAGCGGTTTGTTGTGTAGTCAGAATAATTACATAGAAAAATTACCAAAAACTAAATCTTCAATTCCAATGATATATATAAAAGGTGGAAATTTTCAAATGGGAAGTCCTAAAACTGAAGTAGGACATTTTGGTGATGAAGGACCACAGCACGAAGTTCAAGTTGATGATTTTTGGATCGGTCAGTTTGAAATTACATGGGACTTATATAATCTTTTCATACAAGGTAACATAGATGCTGCTCAACCGACACTCAGCCCCGATGATGAAGTACAAATTGAAGTCGATGCCATATCTCGTGCCACTCCACCCTACACAGATATGAGTTTTGGAATGGGGACCGAAGGATATCCTGCAATATGTATGACTCAATTGGCGGCAGTTAAATTTTGTGAATGGCTATCGGCGATGACAGGAAATTTTTATAGATTACCCACAGAAGCTGAATGGGAGTATGCATGCAGAGCAGGAACAACAAAGGCTTATTCTTTTGGCGATGATACATCTTCTATTGAAGACTATGCCTGGTTGCAAAGCAATAGTAACGACAAATATCAAAAAGTGGGACAAAAAAAACCGAATCCTTGGGGTCTATATGATATGCATGGAAATGTTGCAGAATGGACATTAGATCAATATCTTCCCACAGAATATAGAAAACGAATTGGTAAAATAAATAACAATCCTTTTGTAAAACCCACAAAAACCTATCCACGTACCGTTCGTGGTGGTTCATGGATTGATGGGTCAAAGCGATTAAGAAGTGCCGCACGGCGCCCATCGTCCAAAAAATGGAAACAACAAGACCCCCAAATACCTAAAAGTTTGTGGTGGCACACAGATGCTGACTTTGTTGGTTTTAGAGTTGTGCGTCCAAAATCAATCCCAAATCTTTCAGAACAAAAACAATATTGGAGATATGAATCAACTAAATAAATAAATATGAAAAACAATCAAAATTTAAAAAATGAAGGTCAATCAAGACGATCTTTTGTGCAAAAAACAGCTCTCGTAACAGGAGGTTTAGTTTCGGCGCCCATTAATCTATCTGGGATGGCTAATGTGTTTAACGAAAAGAAATTAAAACTTGCACTTGTTGGATGTGGAGGTCGAGGAACTGGAGCTGCGGTTCAAGCGTTAAATGCTGATGAAAATGTTGAACTTGTTGCCATGGCTGATGCCTTTAGCGATCGTTTAGAAAAAAGCTTAAAAAGTATTCAAAAAAACTTTGATGGTGAAAAGAAAATCAATGTAAAAGAAAAAAATAGATTTACTGGTTTTGACGCATATATCAAAGCAATTGATTTAGCCGATGTAGTAATCCTTACGACACCTCCGGGCTTTAGACCTTATCATTTCGAGTATGCAATTAAAAATGATAAACATGTTTTTATGGAGAAACCCTTGGCTACAGATCCTGCAGGTGTGAGAAAAGTTTTAGAGATGGCCCGTGTTGCAAAGGAAAAGAAATTAAATGTAGTCGTTGGCTTACAGCGCCATTATCAAAAACGTTATGTTGATCTATTAGCTAAAGTGCGTGACGGTGCGATTGGTAAGATTACAGGTGGTCAAGTATACTGGAATAATGATGGTGTTTGGGTTAATAGACGCCAAACGGGACAAACCGAATTGGAATACCAAATGCGAAATTGGTATTATTTTAACTGGTTATGTGGAGATCATATTTTGGAACAACATATCCATAATATCGATGTTGCCAACTGGTTTTTAGATGATTATCCAGTTTCAGCTCAGGGCATGGGTGGACGTCAAGTTCGAACTGGAAAAGATCATGGTGAAATTTATGATCATCATTTTGTTGAATTCACTTATGCGAGTGGTGCTGTCATAGCTAGTCAATGTAGACATATCCCAAATTGTATGCGTCGTGTTGATGAAATTTTTCAGGGAACAAATGGAAGTTTAGAAATTGGACAAGGAAAAATTAAAGATCTCGGTGGTAATGTAGTTTTTCAATATAGCGGAAGGAGAGATCCTAATCCTTACCAGGTTGAGCATGATAAATTATTTGCTTCCATTCGAAATGGGAATGTAATATCAGATACTGAAAATGGAGCAAAATCAACTTTAACAGCAATTTTAGGAAGAATGGCTACCTATTCAGGTCAAGTTATAACTTTTGACCAAGCCTTGAATTCTGATTTGAAGCTCGTACCAGAATCTATGGGCTGGCAAAGCACGCCTCCAGTTATGCCCAATGCTAATGGGGATTATGATATTCCAATGCCAGGAAAAACAAAATATGTTTAAGATGAATAGAAGAGTTTTTTCAAAAACTATAACTGTTGCAGGAATGGGGGCCGCCTCTACAGGCCCCCTCTGGGGAGCTTCTTCTAGCTTCTTTTCAGCACATAAGTATAACCTAAATTACGCACCGCATCTTGGCATGTTCAAACACCACGCTGGTAATGATCCCATTGATCAGTTGAATTTTATGGCGGATCAAGGATTTACTGCCTTTGAGGATAATGATATGCGAAAGCGACCTACAGCAATGCAAGATAAGATGGCCCAAACCATGACTAACAGAGGGTTGAAAATGGGTGTCTTTGTGGCTCATGAAATTTATTGGAGAAAACCTAATTTAGCTAGTGGAGACCCTAAAATGAGGGCAGAGTTTTTAAACTATATCCGCACCGCTCTTAATGTTGCAAAGAGAGTCAACGCAAAATGGATGACTGTAGTGCCTGGCTTTGTAGACCTGCGTCAAAATATGGCTTTTCAAACTGCTCATGTTGTGGAAAGTCTCAAACAAGCTTCGGCTATTCTTGAACCACATGACCTGGTTATGGTACTTGAGCCTCTCAATTTTAGAGATCATCCGGGTCTTTTCCTTTCCGAAAGTCCGCAGGCTTATGAAATTTGTAGGTCTGTAGATTCTCCTTCCTGTAAAATTTTATTTGACATTTATCATCAACAAATTCAAGAAGGTAATTTAATTCCAAATATTAAAAAGTGTTGGGATGAAATAGGTTATTTTCAAATTGGCGATAATCCAGGACGCAAAGAACCAACCACGGGTGAAATTAATTATAAAAATATATTCAAATTGATACACTCCAAAAAATTTCAAGGTATTTTAGGCATGGAGCATGGCAATTTTAATTCTGGAAAAGCTGGAGAAGATGCTTTAATAAAGGCCTATCAATCTGTAGACCAATTTCTATAAATGTGTCCCCAAATCCTCTTACAAAACTTTTAGGTATTCGTTATCCCCTCATCCAAGCTGGAATGGTTTGGGTGAGTGGTTGGCGTTTGGCCAGTGCCGTTAGTAATTCAGGTGGTTTAGGTATACTTGGTGCAGGCTCAATGTATCCTGAAGTGTTGCGTGAACATATTCAAAAATGCAAGGCAGCCACCACAAAACCATTTGGTGTGAATGTGCCGCTAATGTATCCAAATATAGACAAACTAATGTCTATTCTCATTGAAGAAAATGTGGCTGTAGTGATTACTTCAGCAGGGAATCCAAGTTTGTGGACAGCAAAATTAAAAGCTGCAGGGTGTATCGTACTTCATGTGGTAAGTTCTTTAAAATTTGCCCTGAAAGCTCAAGAAAGTGGTGTAGATGCAATTATTGCAGAAGGTTTTGAAGCTGGAGGTCATAACGGAAGAGAAGAGACGACAACCCTAGTTTTAGTCCCTTTATTACGTAAATATATTACGACCCCTCTTGTTGCCGCGGGTGGAATTGCCACGGGTCAAGCTATGTTAGCAGCAATGGTTCTTGGAGCTGACGGTGTTCAAGTGGGCTCTCGTTTTGTGGCAACCCCTGAGGCATCTGCACATGATAATTTTAAACAAGTGGTTGTAGAGGCTACACAAGGGAGTACTGTTTTAACTCTAAAAGAACTAGCACCTGTGCGAATGATTAAAAATCCTTTTTATGCTAATTTGCAAGTACTGTATGAGAAAGGAGCTTCACCCGAAGAACTAAAAAAAGCACTAGGCAGGGGACGAGCTAAAAAAGGAATGTTTGAAGGAAATTGGGATGAAGGCGAATTAGAAATTGGACAAGTGGCAGCTCAAATTGACACCATCACTCCAGTAGCAGAAATAGTTCAAGAATTAGTTGAGGAGTATACCAAAACCCTTGTCTCTATTAGGGGAATTGACCCCTAGTAAAAAGAGATGAGGTTTTTAAAAATCAATGATCAGGAGATAAGCTTTTCTTTTAAGTTAATCAAAACCTGATTCTGCATCAAGTCCTCAAGAGTTTCTCTTTTTCTAATAAGGTGAGCTTCACCTTCATACCACAAGACTTCAGCTGGTCGGTAGCGAGAGTTGTAGTTGCTAGCCATTGTGAAGCAATAAGCTCCTGCATTTTTAAAAGCCAATATATCTCCCTCAGTAATTTCGCTAATTTTTCTATTGCTAGCAAAGGTATCTGTTTCGCAGATATAACCTACCACAGTGTAAAAACGTTCTTTTCCCTTAGGATTAGAGATGTTTGTGATTTCGTGGTGTGAGCCATAAAACATAGGTCTAAGGAGGTGGTTGAAGCCACTGTTGACTTGGGCAAAAACAGTAGATGTAGTTTGTTTAATCGCATTTACTTTTGTGATAAAGAATCCCGATTGACTCACTAAGAATTTACCAGGTTCAAAAGTTAGTTCTAAATCACGACCGTAAGTTTGACAAAAGGATTGAAAACGTTTTGACAAATGCTCGCCTAATTCTTCAATGTTTGTTTCTATGTCTTCCTTGGTATAAGCCACCTTAAAACCACTTCCAAAATCAATAAAATTCAAATCTTTAAATTGTATAGCGACGTCAAATAATATATCGGCTGCTCTTAGAAAAACGTCGATGTCTAAAATATCACTTCCAGTGTGCATATGGATTCCATTAATATTCATCTTTGTGTTCTCAACAATTCGTAAAACGTGTGGAATTTGATGAATTGAAATCCCAAATTTTGAATCAATATGACCCACAGATATTTTTCGATTGCCACCCGCCATGACGTGTGGATTAATGCGAATGCAGACAGCAATTTGGGGGTGTTTCGTTCCGAATTGTTCTAGAATGGAAAGACTGTCAATATTAATTTGAACTCCTTTTTGTGCCACCCTTTCAATTTCTTCAAGCGAAACACCATTGGGCGTAAAAATAATTTCATGAGGAGCAAACCCGGCTTGAAGACCTAGTTCAACTTCTTGAAGTGAAACCGTATCAAGCCCCGAACCCAGATGTTTCATGAACTGGAGCACAGATATATTTGATAAGGCTTTGCAGGCATATTTAATTCGTAAAGAGGCAACTTTTGAAAAGGCCTCTGTTAGGCGCTTATATTGAGCTGCAATTATAGCTGTATCATAAACATAGGTTGGTTCTCCATGAGTTTGTGCAATCGCTATCAAGTCCTTTGCTTTCACAATTTAAAATTGATGCCTAAAGTAGAATAAAAACCCCTGAAGCCCAAGGGGGCTATAAAATTGTTTAAAATCACTGTGAACTGTTATGTATATAACATTAACTTCAAAAGTTTCTTAGATCAAGCTCTTTGGAATTCTTATTTTTGTGTAAATTTTTGAAATCATATTATGAATTTACATGAATATCAAGGAAAAGAAATACTGGCTGAATATGGAGTCGCCACACAACGAGGAATCATTGCTAAAACAACTGCTGAGGTATTGCAAGCCGCAAAAGAGTTAACCGATCAAACAGGAACTGATTGGCATGTTATTAAGGCACAAATTCATGCAGGTGGAAGAGGAAAAGGAGGCGGAGTTAAAGTAGCTAAATCCCTTGAGGAACTCGAGACCCAAGCGCAGGCTATTCTTGGTATGCAGCTTATTACACCACAAACCCCCCCAGAAGGGAAAAAAGTCAATCAAGTGCTTATTGCTGAAGATGTATATTATCCTGGTGAAAACGAGCCGAGCGAATATTATATGTCGGTATTATTAAATCGTGCTTCTGGGAAAAATATGATCATATATTCGACTGAAGGAGGAATGGATATTGAAACAGTAGCCGAACATACCCCTCATCTTATTTTTACAGAAGAAATAGACCCTGCATTGGGATTACAAGCTTTTCAAGCGCGAAAAGTGGCTTTTAATTTAGGGCTATCAGGAAATGCCATTAAAGCCATGGTGAAATTTGTCTCATCGCTCTATCGCGCCTACATTGGTGCAGATGCCTCTTTATTTGAAATCAATCCTGTATTAAAAACTTCAGATAGTAAAATTATAGCTGTTGATGCCAAAGTTGCCTTAGATGATAATTCGCTTTTTCGTCATAAAAATTATGAAGCACTTCGTGACTTAAGTGAAGAAAATCCTGTAGAAGTTGAAGCAAGGGAAGTGGGATTGAGTTATGTTGATCTTGATGGAAATGTGGGTTGTATGGTCAACGGTGCGGGATTGGCAATGGCAACAATGGATTTAATTAAACAAGCGGGAGGAGATCCTGCCAATTTTTTAGATGTCGGCGGAACAGCTGACGCGGGTAGGGTAGAAACTGCTTTTAGGTTAATTCTTAAAGATCCAAAAGTCAAAGTTATTCTAGTAAATATTTTTGGCGGAATAGTGCGATGTGATCGAGTTGCTCAGGGAATTGTGGATGCTTATAAAAATATGGGTGATGCCATCAATGTGCCTTTAATTGTTCGCTTACAAGGGACGAATGCGGCTCTAGCAAAAGAGCTAATAGATAATTCAGGATTAAATGTACTTTCAGCCATTGCTTTTCAAGAAGCAGCTGATAAAGTGCAAGCAGCACTAATTTGATGACAAAATGACACAAATTAATTTTAATATTATGACAAAATGACAATATTTTAGGTTGGTATCGCTTTTGTTATTGATAAAGCATGTTTAATCAAAAAAATTGTATTATGAATTTAGTTAAAAAACAAACCCCTTGGTTTCCCTCTCTTTTAGATGAATTATTTTATTCTGACTGGAACACTCAAGTGCCAGCTTTTAATCAGGTACCTCCAGTAAACATTATAGAAAATGACAAAGATTTTCTAGTTTCCTTAATGGTCCCTGGCAAAACAAAAGATGATTTTGAGATCACGGTAGACGAAGGGATTCTCAGTCTGGCTACCAAAGAAAAAGAGGAGAAAATTGTAGAGAAAGGAAAGTTCACACGAAAAGAATTTGATTTTAACTACTTTAAAAGAAGCTTTTCACTTCCAGATAGTGTTGATCCTACAAATATTGATGGTCGTTATGAAAACGGAGTACTGCAATTAACCTTGCCCAAGTACAAAGAAGCGCAGCCCCAACCCAGAAAACTAATTTCTGTAAAATAGGGAAATATCAATTATTTGTTTTTGTTTGAATCGGCTCCATTGGGAGTCGATTCTTTTTTTGGCTCACTTTTGAAGTTTCTAAGGGCCTGATTGGGTTCCATAATCAATTCACCTTCCCAAAACGATGGATCATAAGCATTTCTTTTTTCCGGAATTACTTGGTGTTTGAATTCAAGTTTTTCAAAGTTAGATTGAGTAAACGTTTCCTGATCAAGAACAACTAAATGTATTTTTTCATTGGTAATGAAATGCAAATCTGCATCAAGTGCCAATTCATTTTGTTTTCTTCTACCGCGCACGTTTTTATTTTTTTCAATGATGTTGATTGGTCTTCTCATTCCAGATTCATAACCTGATTCATTTTCAAAATATTGGAGTGCATAACGACCGTTTGGTAACTTCTTCATTTGAAAAAGTATTGTTTTTAAAAACTCTTTATAAAAAACATTAAAAAGTTTAATTGATTTAATGGGTATGACGTTTTTGTATTCTATTCTGACCAGGGCAAAACGGTCTGCATCAACAAACATTTTTCCTTGGTAGTATCCCTTTTTTTTTGGTTCAAAATGGATTTCATAAACAGGGGTTTCTCCCATAAATGTTAAACCGATTAATTCAAAATCATAATGACGCTTTTTATCTAGAACACTTATTTTATGCTTTTCTTGGTCATACAGGCCACTCAAGATATCTTTCAATCGGTTGAGCGATCGTTCCATGTAATTGTTTGCTTTTTCTCCTTTACTTTCTGCATCTATTTTAGTAGAATCGGCCAACATCGCTTCTTGCAGTTCACCGGACCCAATTTTTTGACTTATCAAACCTGAGCGAACTTTAAAATAGGAGTCCATTTTAATATTTTTTAAAAGAATTTGATTAAATAAACGGTCCATATCTTCAAAAACTAAATCATCTTCATCGGCTAACTCTAGGGCTTTTTCTACTTTCAATTTTTGATTTTCCTTTCCATGATCACCATAACTGCTAGCCAAAAACTCCTCATACCATGTTGCTTTTGGCGGAATGGTGGGGAGTAGACTATCCCAAAAAGATTGCCCAAGAGCAGGAATAGAATTGCGCCTCACCATTACTAAAAGTTTTTTAAATTCCTGAGTACCATACTCTCTAAAAAAAACTCGTTTTTTATTAAAATCAAAATCATATTTGAGATGAACATCAACTTCTAGTTGGTCAATAATATCTTCCACACTTAAGTTCTTATTTGTGAGAACAACTTCATCAAGCAAAAATGGTTTTGGAGATAAAATAAAAATAGAATCCTTAATGGTATGCAAAGCATATTTTATAGAATTATACCCTAAACTTGAAAGAAATAAGGTGTCTTTTGAATCAAGACGAGTGTCTTTAGGGAATTGAAATTGGCCCTCATCATTAGTGACCCAGCCCTTTTTGTCATTCAGCATTATGGTTGCAAAGGGAATGGGATTCAGAGTCAAACTATCAAGAACGATAAAATAGTTTTGAGCAATGGAAAATTGCACTATGAAAAAGAAAAGAAGAAATAAGTGGAGCGTATACTTCAATAAGTTTTTGGTCTTATCAAATCGTATATAATGTTTTAATGGGCTAAAGCTATTCTTTCTTTTTAGCATACATTTAAGAGGTTCTACTCAATTGTTCTTGTAAATTCTTAACTTCATCACGAAGCCTCGCTGCTTCAATAAAATCTAAGGCTTTTGCTGCGACTTCCATCTCCTTTCTAGTCGTTCTAATTTTTTGTTCAATTTGAGGCTTGGTCAAATAACGTGTGGCCGCATCTGCCGCTTTGCGTTCATTTTGTTCGGTGGCATAAGCGGCTATGTAATTTTTAGAAAGAGCATAATCTAAGGATTTGTTGAGTGCTTTAGGAATAATTTTGTGCTTCACATTATATTCCATCTGTTTGTCCCGACGATAATTTGTTTCATCAATAGTCTTCTGCATACTTTTTGTGATTATATCAGCATACATAATAGCTTTTCCATTTATATTTCTAGCGGCTCTTCCCACTGTTTGCGTTAATGATCGATTAGAACGTAAAAATCCTTCTTTATCCGCATCGAGTATTGCTACAAGAGATACCTCAGGAAGATCCAGACCCTCTCTAAGTAAATTCACACCAATTAGCACGTCAAAAATTCCTTTCCTCAAATCTTGCATAATTTCTACTCTCTCTAGGGTATCAACATCACTATGAATATAGCGGCACCTAATTTGAATTCTACTCAAATATTTGGTGAGCTCTTCCGCCATTCTTTTCGTTAGTGTTGTCACCAATGTCCTTTCATCTTTTTCAACTCGTTGTTGAATTTCTTCAATCAGATCGTCAATTTGATTATCACTAGGGCGCACCTCTATTTCGGGGTCCAGAAGGCCAGTGGGCCGAATGATTTGTTCTACAAAAACGCCTTCTGTTTTTTGCATTTCGTAGTCAGCAGGGGTGGCACTGACATACAGCACTTGATTTTGAAGATTTTCAAACTCCTCAAATTTTAGGGGCCTGTTGTCCATGGCTGCAGGGAGTCTAAAACCATATTCAACTAGATTTTCTTTACGACTCCTGTCTCCTCCATACATAGCGTGAACTTGAGATATTGTCACATGGCTTTCATCCACAATCATAAGATAGTCTTGAGGGAAATAATCTAATAGACAAAAAGGCCTAGTTCCAGGTGCACGACCATCCAAATAGCGTGAATAGTTTTCAATTCCAGAACAATAGCCTAACTCTCTAATCATTTCTAAATCAAATTCAGTACGCTCTTCCAGGCGCTTTGCCTCGAGGGGTTTCCCTATCTCTTTGAAATAATCAACCTGTTTTACTAAATCGTTCTGAATTTGTTCAATGGCCTGCTGCACGCGGTCTGGAGAGGTGACAAAAATATTTGCTGGATATAGATTGATCTGATTGAATTGTTCTAAAATATTATTTTCAATTGGATCAAAAGATTCAATGAGTTCAATTTCATCTCCAAAAAAATGGATCTTAAAGGCAATATCAGCATATCCAGGAAAAATATCAATCACATCTCCATGTACCCTAAAATTTCCTCTAGTAAATTCACCAGTCGTTCTGGAATAGAGACTTTGCACAAGACGGTGCATTAAATTTGTCCGTGAGATTTTCTGATCTTGAACTAATCCAATGACATTACTTTTAAATTCTTGAGGATTTCCAATACCATAGAGGCATGAAACAGAAGCAACTACCAACACATCCCTCCGACCAGAGAGTAAGGAAGACGTTGTACTCAATCGTAGTTTTTCAATTTCTTCGTTAATAGAAAGGTCTTTTTCGATATAGGTTCCAGTAACTGGAATATATGCCTCAGGCTGATAATAATCATAATAAGAAACAAAATATTCAATGGCATTATTAGGAAAAAATTGCTTAAATTCTGAATAGAGTTGAGCCGCTAAAGTTTTGTTATGGGCCAAAACTAAAGTGGGTCTTTCAAGTTCGTTGACTGCATTGGCCATGGTAAATGTCTTACCCGAACCAGTAACTCCCTGCAGAGTCACATATCGCTCTTTGTTTCTGAAACTTTCTAATATAGAAGCAACAGCTTGTGGTTGATCACCTGTTGGTTTGAAATCTGATACTAATTGAAATCCCATCGATTTTAAAACCCAAAAGTAAGAATTAATTTAGCTTTTCTTTCGTCTGATATATGAAGCTTAGTATACAAGGCAAGTTGAAATTAAATGAAATGTAGTATTTTAGAAAAAAGTCAA
>CENX01057751.1_pt1 | contig 24396 bp, 20 predicted proteins | sample 361321 | NCBI WGS metagenome assembly CENX01 (sample SAMEA2619678, study PRJEB7988) | marine metagenome | isolation source: saline water (ENVO:00002010), including | reverse complement strand
AGAAATTCCAGAAATTCCAGGAATTTGCGGAATTGCTCACGAATCAGTTCTACCAGGTCATTATGGTTTAGAAGCAGGGCAATCTGCTGTTGGTGATATATTTAATTGGTACGTTAAAAAAATTCAACCAGGTGAAAAATTAGATTTAGAAAAATTAAATGTATTAGCAGAAGAGGTCAAGCCTGGCTCTTCTGGATTATTAGCATTGGACTGGAATAACGGAAATCGTTCAGTCCTAACTGATCCACTTTTAACAGGATTATTAATTGGCACAACTCTACGCACTAAACCGGAAGAAATTTTTAAAGCGTTAATTGAAGCAACTGCATTCGGTGCAAAAATTATTATTGAACGATATAAGGAGTATGGAATATCAATTGAACGTGTTATTAATTGTGGTGGTATTGCTGTTAAAAGCCCATTAACCATGCAAGTATATGCAGATATTTTGGGCTGCATAATGGAAGTTTCAAATAATGAACAGAGTTGTGCATTAGGCGCAGCAATGGCGGGTTCGGTTGTAGGTGGCGTACACAAGGATTTTGAAATTGCAAGGCTTAAGATGACAGGAGTAAATGAAAAGGTGTATAAGCCTGTTAAAGAAAATCAAATGATTTACGATCAACTATTTAAATTGTATAAACAGATACATGATGGATTTGGCTTAGAAAAAAATAATAAAAATATGTATAATGTGATGAAAGACTTACTTAAAATTAAAGACTATGTTCATAATGGAGATCAGATATGAGAACACTAATATTATGTCTTAGTTTATTTGTTTCAAGTAATTTTACATATGCACAAAAACACATTCCATGGAGTTTAGATGGCGCTGAAGAGCGAATTGAAAAATTCCGTAAAGGAAAGGTAGATTTAAAAGTATATTTACCTAATGGCTCATTGCTTCCAGCCGGATCTTTAGTTGATATTGAACTTCAAAAACATGAATTTAATTTTGGTATTTCATTAACACAAATGCATGCAATATATGACGAACCTTTTAGAGATAAAATGTTAGATTATGTAGATGACTTATTTAATTATAATACGGTTGGATTTTATTGGAGTGCAAATGAACGTGAAAGAGGAAAGTGGAATTTAAGAGAGCATTACCAATTTGGTCTTGATTGGGCAAAAAAGAATGAAAAAATTATCAGAGGCCACCCGATTGTTTGGCATAATTCAGCACCAAATTGGATTAAAAGTGAAACTAGAGATGTAGAATTAATTCATGATGATATTATGATTCACGTTGAACGCCTATTAACTAATTATCCTGAAATTCATGAATGGGATCTTTATAATGAAGCGCCGTCTGTTACCGAAATTCGAGATTATATTGGCATAAATAATGGTGTAGCAAGATGGGTAGATTCAAGAGGCGGACAAGGTCCTATTATACAACTGCTCTCAGATAAGCTCCAAGAAATTCGTCCTGAAGCGAAAGGTCTTATTAATCACTTTCAACATGAACATAAAAGCTATCATGATCTGATCGAATATTGTTTAAAACATGAAATACCTATTAAGAGTATTGGTATTCAGGCTCATATGCAGGAAGAGTCATCCGTTTGGAGTGAAAATCAAATGTGGGATTTGATGGAGGATTATAGCCAGTATAATATACCAATTGATTTTACTGAAATAACTATTTGTAGCTGCGAAAGAGTTGAGGGTTGGAAGGAAATGAGAGATTGGCAAGAATCAATAAAAAATGCGCGAATAGATGGAAATCCAAAACCTAAAAGAAAAACATCATCGGAATACGATAAATATCAAGCAGACTATGCGCATGATTTTTATACATTAGCATTTAGTCATCCTTCAATTAAAACAATTGTTCTTTGGGCTCTATCTGATAAAGGAAGTTGGAGAGAATTTCCAGCTGGAATATTTGATGAAAAAGGGAAACCTAAACCAATGTATTATACTCTAAGTGAGTTAATTAAAAATAAATGGCATACTCATGCGAAAGGTAAATTACCACGTGATGGAATTATTCCAGTAAAAGGATTTTTCGGTGATTACTCCTTAAAGGTTAGGTATAATGAAAAAATGTATGAAACGACATTCACATTAGATAGAGATAAAAACGAACTACTAGAAATATGGTTATAATTAAAAAATATATTTTAATATTTTTATTTTGTCTCGTATCCATTTCCTCTTGTGCATTTAATAAACCAAATATTATTTTTATTTTATTAGATGATTTAGGGAAAGAGTGGATAGGCTGTTATGGTGCAGAAAATATACAAACACCAAATATTGATCAATTAGCATCATCTGGAACAAAATTTTCAAATGTCTATTCAATGCCCCAATGCACACCAAGTAGAGTTTGTTTTTTAACAGGTCAGTATCCATTTCGCAATGGTTGGGTAAATCATTGGGATGTCCCAAGATGGGGTTTGGGTTATTTTGATTGGAATATGAATCCTTCTATAGGAAGGGTTATGAAATCTGCCGGATATAAAACAGCTATTGCAGGAAAATGGCAAATTAATGATTTTCGTATTCAACCATATGCTCTTATAAAACATGGATTTGATGAATATTGTATGTGGACTGGAGGAGAAACAGATCCATTATCTGAACACCATACAATTATCAGCGACGAAAGGTACTGGAATCCGTATATTCACACTAAAACTGGGAGTAAGACTTATTCAGGAAAATTTGGTCCAGATATTTATAATCAATTTATTTTAGATTTTATTTCTGATAATAAAAATAATCCTTTTTTTATATATTATCCTATGACTCTTCCACACGGTCCGTTAGTACATACCCCTCTAGATATGAAAGCTAAAACAAAATTAGAAAAACATAAAGCGATGGTTCATTATATTGATTTTTTAATTGGTAAGTTAGTTCATCATTTAGATGAAAATCGACTCACCGAAAGAACACTTATTGTTTTTACTTCAGATAACGGAACCGCTGGAAATATTTCTAATAATCGAAATGGCGTTCAAATTAAGGGAGGAAAAATGAAGACAACGGAAAATGGAATTAATATGCCATTTATTGTAAGCTGGCCCGGTCATATTCCCGATAATGAAAACAGTGAGGCATTGATTGATTTCTCAGATTTATTACCCACATTTGCTGAGCTAGCGGATGCAGAGTTAGAAGAAGGATATACATACGACGGTATTTCTGTTGTTAGCTCTTTGTTAAACCCAAAAAAAAATACTTCAAGAAATTGGATACTTGCAATGGGATCTCATCCTGCAAGGGGAACGGTTAGTGGTATTGAAAATACCCATATTTTTAGAGATAGAGTTCTTCGAGGAAAGCAATATAAGTTATTTGTAAATTCTGATGGAAAACCTCAAAAATTAGTGAATCTTTCAGAGGATATTTTTGAAAATGATAATTTATTAGAAGATTTTTTAGATGGTAATATGCTAGAAATTTTTAATGATGCACTTTCGAATATGCCAAAACAAGATAATGATCCGATATATGAACGTATTAAAAATTATCCAGTTTACAGAGAGGGAGAAATCCCGAGTCAGGATCATAAAAAATAAGTTAAATTATGAAGATTATATTAATTAAATTTTTAATTCTTTTTATTTTAGGTAATTCATGGTCTGAAGATGAAAAGAATTTAAGTATAAGTAAAAACCCTAACATAATTATTATTTTTACGGATGACCAAGGGTATCAGGATCTAGGATGTTATGGTTCAGAAAACATCAAGACACCAAATATTGATCGTTTGGCTAGATCAGGGATGAAGTTCACAGACTTTTATGTCGTATCACCGGTTTGCACACCATCAAGAGCTGGTTTATTAACGGGTAAATATCCTAAAAGATTGGGTTTAGCTAAAGGTGTATTGTTTCCAAATTCAAAAGATAAGGGACTCGCTCCAATGGAAAATACCATCCCAAAATTTTTAAAAAATAAAGGGTATAAAACTGCTTGTATCGGAAAATGGCATCTAGGGCATCGACAAAAATATCTACCAACATTAAACGGATTCGATTATTATTTTGGTGTACCATACAGCAACGACATGTGGATTGCTCCAGAATTAAAATTAGATCAAAATATCTTGCTAAGAGAAAATATAAAAGAAGATGATTTAAAAATAATGCGAGAAGTCGGAGGATTAAATTCCTGGGCTGAAGCAAGGATATATAACAATCGCGTTCCGTTAATGAAGAACGAGTTAGTAGTTGAGTTTCCAGCTAACCAAGCAACATTAACGAAACGATATACCGAGGAATCTATAAAATTTATAAGAAAAAATAATAATGATCCATTTTTAATATATTTGACTCCAGCTATGCCCCATATTCCATTATTTGCCTCTGAAAAATTTTTAGGTAAAAGTGAAGCTGGTTTATATGGAGATACAATTGAAGAAATAGATTGGGCTATAGGTGAAATAATAACTGCATTAGAAAAACAGAATTTAATAAAAAATACATTAATTATTTTTACTTCTGATAATGGACCTGCATTAAGATTTAATGAGCATGGTGGACACGCATTTCCATTAAGAAGTGGTAAGGCAACAGTTTTTGAAGGAGGTATGAGGGTCCCATGCATCATGCATTACCCATATATGATACCTTCAAATTCTATATGTAATAATGTAATAACAACTCTAGATATATTTCCTTCGATTATCGATTTATTCAGCGATGAAGCGGACAATTCAATAGATGGAAGGAGTTTTATTCCATTATTTAAGGATTTAGAATTAATAGATGATGTTCCATTTATTTATTACTCCACTCAGGGTAAGGCTACTGCAATTAGATTAGGTTCTTGGAAATTAATTTTTTCTATTCCTGTCGGAGATTATGCAGAATCGAATGAGGTAAATAAGTATAAAGGAAAAAGTTTCTCCCCTGAATTATATAATCTGAGTAGTGATATTAGTGAACAAAATAATTTGTATGGCTTATATCCGAAAGTAGCTGAAGAGTTATTCAAAAAAGCTATCCAAAAGATAAATGAAATTGAAAGATAATATATTCAATTTAAAGAGTTATATGAAGCCAATCTAATTGAGCTCCTGATTGTTCGATTGCATATATTCTTAAATCATTAGATTCACCGGCCTCAAAATCTACCAATATCTCAATTGTATTCCAGCTACCCAATCCACCTGTTGAGGGGAATAGCTGTTGGGATACTAAGCCAGTTTGAATTGGTTCTAATAGAGGATCAGTATTTGGTTTCCTGCTTACAACCCTAAGGATTTTATCCTCATCAGACGCGTAATGTATTTTAATTTTATAGGTTCCAGTTTTTGGAACATAAATACTATTAATTTGTGCAAAAACAGTGAATCCTGTTTGATTTGATGGATAGTCAGCATAACCACTTCCACTGTAACCCGGATTATTAGAGTTGTATTGAACGCCTCCTCCTGTATTTCCATCTTCAAATTCATACCTTCCAATTAATGCCTCTACAGGATCTAAATCAAAGTATCTATCTTGCATATTATTGGGTTGAGTTGTTTGCCAGTGAACCCATTCCCATGGACCCATTCCTTTTGCCGTATCAACATTTGAGTACATGTTCCAGTGAGCCCAGGAAAACCCTCTTTTTTCTGCCTGCATTCTGATCCAGCTCAACCATTTTTTTCTATCGGTATGATGATTATCCGCCTCATTATCAACTCCAAATTCTCCCAGATAAATAGGGAGTGGTTGCGTATTATTTCTTAGAGCCCAATCATTATTAGCGGTAACTACTGCATCAAAATGAGTCTCAACAGTTCCAAACTCTGTATCCGTTCCCCAATTTAGTCCAGGGGTGAATTGAGATGTATCTCCCTGCTTCGTGAAAGCAAATGGATCATAGTAATGAAATGTACCAATTAGATAATTATCATCCACGGGTATGTTATTGTTGTCGAATTCGTCTATAAGGGCTTGACGAGTTGAAAAACCATCTCCGCAAATAATAACTATTCGTTGTTCATTTCCAGCGATACTTCGTACTGCTGCTAAACCTGTTGCTATGATCTCTTGTGCATTATGAGTTACAGTGGAATTGTCTCGTGGTTCATTAACTATTTCAAAAAAAACATTATCTAAACTATCATTAGCAAATTCGGTAGCTACTTGTAGCCAGATATTAGATAATTTTTCTAACTCAACTGATTGATCAAATGGTCCACCTTCAGAGTCATTAGCCATCCAGTTATGAACGGGATCAACAATAGCTATTAATCCCATTTGATTACACCAATCGACCATATCCCTAAGATTATTTATATCTGTTTCTGGTATTGTATAGGGTGATGTTGATAAAGCCCTCTCATCCATTTTATAACCAATTCGACAATGACTAAAGTGATGTTGATGTAAGAGTTCATAATCTTGTAATTTACCATGACCATTTATAGCTTTTGCAGCCATAAAATTATTTCCTCTTGCTAACCTTCGATTCTTTTCATGCGCAACAGCTCGCATTGCTCCAGCTCCGCCTCCGCTAAGAGGATAGGTTAATTCCACGTTATCTATCCAAACGTCGTTTACATCATCGCCAACACCAATATGTATTCGTGCTTCGGGATCCGTGGGTGAAGACATATTAAAGGTATAACTATATGAACTCATAGAAGTACCTATGTTAATATTACTTTGTTCCCAATATTTAGTACCACCGCCTGAATTAATTCCAATGAAAGCGTGAATCGTTCTCGGTGCTTCTGCGCGTGCTTCAAAACTGAGAGTATAATTAGTTCCATTTACAATATTTAGATCAAATTGTCTTAAAAATGCATGATAATGACGATCACCGGGAGAATTTATATCAAAAAACATTTCTTCATTTTGAACTACGCTTGTTCCAGATGCTGTACTAGATGCGCTATACGCTGCAACCCAGTTAGTTGAGCCATTTTCAAATGTACCATTTTTTATAATATTTGTTGTTACAGCAGGTGTTGGCGGAACATTTGTAACCGAATTTTCTACAAGTTGAAAAAATTGATTATTATCATTCATTGGACTCCACCATTGATTATTTGGTGGAGTTGCCTGAATCGTATTTGTACTGTCAAATCCAGATAGTAGATTAGTTGAGGATAAAACTTTGTAGGTTTGGTGAACACTACTTGTCCATGAAAAACGAACTTCGTTGTTAGAATTAGAAAATAAAACAGATGATTCTATACTGTAGACAACAGTAGAACACATGATCAATAATATGATTAAGCATTTTTGTTTCATTCTTATTTCTCTCATTGATTGAATATAATTCCAAGAAAGCTAGCGTATTTTATATCATAAATGTTTCATATTATCTATATTAATCCGTTAAAAAGGTAACTGTAAATTATGGCCGTGTTATTTAAATATAATATAAACATCATACTTATATTTTTTTTAATGAGTAATTTTGCCTTTTCGCTAACATCCTCATTAACAAACGGATCAATGAATCTAAGTTGGAATAGTGAAGAAGGTAATACATATCGCTTAATAAATTCTACAAATCTTATAGATGATTTATTCAGCACTACTATTGCAAACGATGTAAATGCAACACCACCTACAAATCAATTAAGTGTAATGATGAATAATGATGTAGGCTTTTATAAAATCGAACCCCAATTAATATTAGAGAATGATTTTGATATTATTCAGACTTGGTCTCAAGAAACAAACTATGCAAGACCTGTTAAGGTTGCTATTCCGAACGGATCCGGACCATTTCCTGTTGTTATTCATTTACATGGTAATGGCGGTTCAGGAAATGTAGGCGCGATTGGGTATTTAGATGATGTGATCCGTGTAGCTCCGGATGGATATAGAAATTCTTGGAATATCGGTAGAGAGCAAAGTAAGGCTCCAGATGTTGATTTTATTCGGAAGATTATAGAGCATCTAAAATTACATAGTAATGTGGATGGTAGTCGGATTACAGTAATAGGTTCTTCTAATGGCGGTGCACTTGTTAATTTACTCATGATTGAATTAGAGGATAACACCTTTCAACAAGGCATAGGATTAGTAAGTAATATGATAACAAATATGTTTGATGGAACAAATTTTAGATATGATTCTAATTCAGAAATGATGCAGTATGATGAAGTGATAATGCCTGTAACAGGAAGGCGTATGTTAACAATTTGTGGTGAATTAGATCCAGTCGTTCCTTACGAAGGAGGAACAGGTGTTTTACAAAATCAATTTTATGCTGCACAAGAAAGTGTTTTTATATGGGCAAGATACATGGGCTATGATGGGGAACAAATTCTAGATAACGAAGGCGTTCCATACATTAACTATAATGATTTAGTAGAATATAGTTATTTAAACGGGGATATAATGCATTATAAGCATCTTGGGAAAGAACATAATGCCGGAGGGGGAATACATGTCCGAGATGTCATACGTGATTGGATAGGATATTGATTTTAAAAAAAAGATTATGAAAAGAATTACTTTAATATTATTTGCATTCGTATTTTTTAGTTTCGGGGAGAAGGTTGAAAATATTCTTTTTATATCTGTTGATGACTTAAAACCATCCATCGGATGTTTTGAAGATGAAATAGCTATAACACCTTTTATGGATGAGTTATCTGAATCCGGAACAGCTTTTCTTAATGCACACTGTCAACAAGCTATCTGTGGTCCAAGTCGCGCGAGTGTAATGACAGGGATGAGACCAGATAATACACAGGTATTAGATCTTAAAACTAAAATGAGGGATAAAAATCCAGATATCTTAACTATTCCACAATATTTTCGTAATTTAGGATATGAAACTGTTGGGATGGGAAAAATTTTTGATCCGCGTTGTGTCGATAATAAAAATGATCAACCATCCTGGTCACAGCCTTACACTCGCTTCCATGAACTCCCAGCCATTAAAGGTTTAAAAGGAACAGTTATAGGTCATTTTCAATCCGATAAAGCACATGATTTATTAGAAGAGGCAAAAAATAAAGGTTTAACAAAATATGCGGACCAAAAAAAATATCTCCATGAACGAGGTGGTAATCAAGTTGTTGAAGCAGCCGATGTTCCTGATGCCGCTTATGAAGATGGTACCTTGAATGAATATGCAAAAGAAACGCTAAAGAAATTAAAAAATTCTAATAAACCATTTTTTCTAGCAGTTGGATATAAGAGACCGCATCTACCATTTACAGCACCAAAGAAGTACTGGGATATGTATAACAGAGATGACTTCAAAATCCATCCATATCAAAAAAAAGCAAGAAATGCTGCTGAGATTGCGTATACAAAAGTCGGTGAATTAAAAAGTTATAATGGTGTCCCAGATTATGAGAGTCATTCAAAAGATGCATCAAAACACATACCCGAGGATCTTCAATTAGAATTAATTCATGGTTATTACGCGTGCGTATCGTATATTGATCAGTTAATCGGAGATTTGGTTAATGAGTTAAAAAAATTAAATCTTGATAAAAATACAGCAATAGTAATTTGGGGAGACCACGGCTGGCATTTAGGTGATCATGGACTGTGGTGTAAGCATACTAATTTTGAACAAGCTACTCGATCACCATTAATTTTTATATCACCAAATATTAAGGGAGGTAACAAAACTTTTTCTCCAGTCGAGTTTATAGATATTTTTCCAACCTTATGTGATTTAACTGAACAAAAAATACCAAATCAATTAGATGGAATGAGCCTAAAACCACTTATGCTAAATCCAAATCTTATGATTAAATCATCCGCATTAAGCCAATGGCCTAGCGGAAATAGAATGGGGTATGCGATACGAAACAAGCGCTATAGATATGTGGAGTGGGTAACGGGAGATACTCGACAATCTTATGATAAAATAACCGTTATATCTCGTCAGCTTTTTGATTATAAAAAAGATCCTTTGGAAACCATTAACTTGGCAGATGAAAGCCAATACGAAGAAATAGCTAGTTATCTTCAAAAAGAATTAAAAACATATTTTAAGAATTAGCCTAAAACTCAATATTTAATCCACCGAAGAATGAGATTCCAAGTGTATTGTATCCTCTAACAATAGTATATTCTTCGTCCAACAAATTTTTAATATTCATGGTTAAATAACAATTTTCGTTAATTTTATTTCGCGCATTTAGATCTATGATTTTATAGGGCTTAAAGTTTCCAGAGGAATCCTCACGACTACCTATATATTTAATTGAAGAGTTAACCATTAATTTATCCGTTACATCCCACTTAATAGAGGAATTAAATTTGTGAGTTGGTCTCCTAATTTCAAATGAACTATCTAGGCTATCGTTATCTAGATAACTATATGATGATCTAAATGTAATTTTATCATTTAAATACAATGTTCCGCCTAACTCTAAACCGTTACTTTCTGCCTCATCCACATTATAGTAATTGTCATCAGAACTATTTAGGTAGGATCCATCTAGTTCATATTCTTCATAATCAGTATCATTATTTAAATCTAAATATGATATAAAATTATCATATTTTTGACTAAATATTGAGAAATCTATATACAAATTAAGTTGATTAATTGGTTGATCAAAACCAATTTCCCATCCTTTACTTTCCTCTGGATTTAAATTCGAATTTTGAGCTAAATAATAAGATATTGGAGCTTTGAAGCCCGTTCCATATCTTGCTCTTAATTTTGTTTTAGTCGAATCAATTGTATAAGCTAATGAACCTTGGTATGTAATAAATTCATCAAATTTACTATGGTTATCCTGACGAACAGAAGAATTAAGAATCAGATTAGAATTCCATTTATATTGCCATGAACCAAATAATCCGGTGTTTTTTAATTTACCCGTATTTAATCCCATTCCCTCATCATAGGTATATTCATCATATGAAGAATCAACTCCTGTAAAAAATTTTGATTTATTATTAAAATCATAAACTACGTTAAAATCATATGATTTTGTCTCAGATTCATAATCATATCCATATATTATTCCGTAATCTACTTCTTGATATCTATTAAGCTCAAAATAAGACGCACCAAGATTATAAATTATTTTTTCATTTTTACTTTTTGTAGTGATTTCGAAGCGATTAACTAACTGATCTTTTTCAGAATTACTACTAGATGGATCATATTCGTTCTCAGCAATTATTTTTCTCAGTGATAGCGACCAATCGGTTAAATCATTTACTTTACTACCAAATTTTGTATGTAATGATTTATTGAGTAATCCATCATCTTCTTGATTATCACTTTTTGCTGAGAATCCATCTTGTTCGAAGTAACTCGCATTAAGATTAAGATAGAAGTCCTCTGAGGAATAACTTTTTTTAAAAATAGAAGAATGAGTTCCATATGAACCAATTTGATAGTTTATAGAATTTTTGTTCTGATAATTTGTATCAGTTATTATATTTATGACTCCACCCATAGCATCCGAGCCATAAAGAGTACTTTGCGGACCCTTTAAGATTTCAATACGATCAATCGAGGCTACGTCTACATTAGCTAAGTCATAACCATTAAGTCCTAACTGATCAACTATTTTAACACCATCTAAGTATAAAAGTGTATGTTGAGATTTAGCACCTCTTAAATAAACTGATGTACTTTGTCCAGGACCCCCATCACGAACAATTTGAACTCCAGATAATAATTCTAATGCATCAGATACAAACACTTCCCCGCTATCAATTAATTGATCTTTAGTGATGATATCAATCGATGATGTCATTAGATCTAAGGGAGTTTCAATTCTAGTGCTCTTAACAATTATTTCTTCCATAGTTTCAACAGGTACAGCTATAGATGAGCTAATAACGCATAGAGTTACAAAAGCAATTCTTATTACTTTCTTCATTTTTTCTCCTTACCCAATCGCGAGGTATTAAAGTTATGTTTTAAATTAAGGAAATGTTTTCTGACTTTTACATTAGTAATTTACAGTTGCGCGACAGTGTCTGAATTAAACAGAACTTACCAATCTCCTCATAATAAAATATTAATTATTTTTTTTTTAAATAAGCAATAAAATTTAATCAATATTTATTGCAAGCATAGTCATATCATCATGCTGTGGAATATTACCTGCAAAATCTAATACTTTATTTTCAATTTTTTCTAATAAGTCAGTTGCAGAATGCTTATTATTTTCTTGGATTGTATTTAATAATTCGTCTAATCCCCATTCCTCTTCCTTATCATTCATTGCTTCAGTAATCCCATCTGTATAGGTAACAACTAAATCTCCGGATCGTAATTGGATATTTTTTGTTTCTGTAATTGACGAGAATGTAGGTGTATCAACAAGACCAATGGCGATACCATTAGATTCATCACGATCTACTTTTTGGTTATCTCTATGAAGAATGATTGGAGCCTCGTGACCAGCTCTTGAGAAACTAAGTAGATGTGTTTCAGTATTAAGAACCATGTAGAGCATACTGATAAACATATCCTCAGCTAAATTATCTGATAAAATATCATTCAGCGAGCTTAACATACTAGCTGGATCATATTCATTTTTTGCATTAGATTGCAAAACGCTCCTACATACTGCCATCATTAATGCACCACCAATTCCTTTGCCGCTGACATCAGCAATTACTAACCCAATATGTTTTTCATCAATTTGAATGACATCATAGTAATCTCCTCCAATATCTAGTGCCGGATGACTGAAAGCAGCTAAATCAATACCAGAAAAATTAGGTAATTTTTGAGGTAATAGGGAGCTTTGAATTTGCCTTGCTATTTGCATATCACGATCAAGCTGCCTTTTTTGATCTAATGTCTCTTGCAGGTCTGCATAATGAATAGGAACAGAGGCTTGTCCAGCTAATGCCTGAGCAAGATTTAGATCTGATAAAGCAAAACGGTTATGCCCAGTTTTATTAGCTAAAATCATTACGCCAATAACGTCATTACCAAAACGCATTGGCACTAATATAAGAGACCGAATAAGGAGAAATTCAATTGGTAGTTGTGGTACGCGTATATCCATCTCTGCATCTTTAATATGAATAGAGTGACCTTGTAATGCAACCTCTCCGATAAGAGTTTCACCCATAGATAATTCACGCTTTTTGATAATCTCGTATAATTCTTCAGAGATGTTAGAGGATGTATCTAAAAATTTATGATCTAATTCAAATAGCGGGGGAAAAACACCAGAAAGACAACGCGCATTTAATTTATTTTGATCGTTTCTTAAATATACGGCACCCGAAGCAGCCTTACAGGTTCTTACGGCATAATGTAATACGCGTTCAAGAAGTACATTCATTTCAATATCTTCAGAATCTGTAAAAACTTCTCCAACATTTTGAACAAATCCTATAGTCGCCTCTTTTTCTTGTAGTAGGGTATTTCTTTCAAGCTGAAGACGATTGACTTTTCTTTTTAATACAAAAATAGAGATAATAGTAACTAAAAAAAATAGTCCTAATGGAAACTTCCATCCAATAATTGTTATAATCTCTACCATTTTTTATCTTTAGATTTTTTTAAATCTTTTTCAAGTAACTCTATTACTGATTTAAATTCTTTTTTATTACTAGGATCAATTTCAATTAATTTTTTATGCGCATCTAGGGATACTTGCGTAGTTTTATTTTGATTAGAGGGTAAAACTAATAAATCATCTTCATCTATCTTTTCAGAGATAGAATTACTCTTTTTAGATGTATAATTTAAAATTTTACTGACTCCTAAAGTAATCAATAACTTTTCATTTTTTTTTGATAAATTTATAAGAGAGAATGAATGTCGACTAGTTTTTTTTGTCATGCCAGCCAAGCCGGCTAAAACTCCCATAAATGTACTATCCATTCCAACGCAACAATTCATATCAATTAAAATTTTCTTTGTGGATTTATTAGATAATTGTTTTTTTACATATTCTTTTAATGCAGGACTATTTCGGAAAGAACCTCTGCCATTAACACGAATATATATAGAAGAATCAACTTCTGCAGTTGTTAGGTTATTTTGATCATTAAAATCACTCAATGTTATCTCCACCATACTAACAAATAAATTGTATCACTAGCATTAAGGAGGTCAACGAGTTTATGAATACATTAGTAAAGCTAAATTTTATTTAGGCATTAAAATGACTACAATCTCTCCCTTAACTTTTCTATTTTCATATGAACATAAGATTTCTGAAGGTGTTCCATGTGAGCATTCTTCAAATTTTTTTGTTAGCTCTCGAAAAACAAATAATTTTGTTTCTTTACCAAGATATTTTTCTATTTCATTTAATAATTTAATAAGTCTATATGGTGACTCATAAAAAATAACTGGTCTATCGCATTTCATCCATCGTTCTATCTCCTTTTTTCTACCACCGCTTTTATGAGGTAAAAAGCCGCAAAAAATAAAACCATTTTTATAATAACCAGTCATTGCTAGAGCAGTTGTTAGTGCAGTAGGACCAGGAATACTCGTTATATTTACTCCTTCCTTCCTACAAATATCGATTAGTCTTCCCCCAGGATCTGATATATTTGGCATTCCTGAATCCGAGACTAGAGCAATAGATTTACCATTTTTTAATTGAGTAATAATTTCGTTTGATTTTTTTACTTCATTAAATTTATGACAACTCAAAAGTTTAGTTTTTATTTTATATCTTAGAGTCAGCTTTTTTGTATGCCTTGTATCTTCTGCTAAAATTAGATCGACATTTTTTAGAGTATTAATCGCGCGAAAAGAAATATCTTCAAGATTTCCAATGGGAGTGCCTACGATAAATAAACCTGAATCTATTTCCATTTTAATACTTCTCCAACAATAGAATCAAAATCTGGATCTCTAATAAGAGAAAAATAGTTTTCTCTATTAAGTAAATTTTTTGCTCTTAAATTATCCATATTCATAAGAATTTTTTTATTTTTACCAATTTTTACCAATTGATTGATTAAGATATAACGATTAATTCCTAACACTTCAAAACGTCTCAGAGTTTTTGTATCCTTAAGCATAGATTTAATACTCTCATTATTCTTAATATTCTCTTTGTTCCCGCTTCTAATATCCGTTCCAATATTTGGATCGTTAATTATATTTTGGATAACAGATGATGATAAGATAATTTGTGCTCGGTAAATAAATTTTGCTGGATTACTCATGTTTAAAATAAAAGAATCATTAAGTTTATTTTTAGTAAGAATTTTTGTTGATTTAAAAATTATTGGTTGTGCATAATTAAATGCATGAGTTTTTTCAATTATAGTTTCTTTCCCATTAAAAATACCTGATATAAGACTACAATTCCAAATTATGAACATTATCAGTGTACTTCCTGAAATAAATCCAAATAATATACCAAACAAATTAACCTTATTTTTTTTCTTTTTTAGATGACCTTCGTGAATTTTAGATATCAAAATATGAAAAATATAGCAGGTTATAGAACCACATAATATTATTGAAACGGGGATTGTAATAATACGAGGTCGATTAAAAAATTCACCTATGAAGTTTCCGAAGTCAATACCAAGGGATAAGCCTGCCATAATTGACAATAAAATTTGAACAATCTTTAGGAGTTCAACAAAAGGGCCTCTTTTTGAACCCTGAATGATAAAAAAAAGTAAAACTAGTAAAAAAAATATATCTAATAAGTTTATCATATATTAGTTGTTTTTATTATTATGTGATTATAAGTGTTTTTTTTATTATGTCTAAATAATAAACCATTGAAGGAAATAAGTATTATGAGTTTCAAATTTATTTACGCTAAAGAATTAAAGAAAGATTTCAATTGTTATGGGCATTTTTACACAATTAAATTTTCTGATCAGACTAGAATACCCTGTCGAAGCGTTCTTGAAATCGTTGATAGATCAATAAACCAATCAAAACCAAATAATTTATGGCATCTTAAACCAGACGCAATCTGTATAATGATGAACCCGGGCTCATCTTATCCTATCACAAGGGAAATAGATGATGTCCGATATAAAGATAGTGATTTCAGCAATCTAAAAAATCTTGTTTTAACTAGACCAGATAATACGCAATATCAGATAATGAGAATTGCCAAGGAGTTAAAATGGTCTCATATTCGAGTTATAAATCTATCCGATATTCGTAACTCTCGGTCAAATGATTTTATTTATCAGACAAAACAGATAAATGAACAGTTTAACAGTTATCTTCATAGTATTTTTTCTAATCAGAGAATCAAAGAGTGTAACAATGCATTGAATTCAAAAAATAAAAATGTAATTTTAGGTTGGGGTCAAAATAAAGATTTAATTTCATTTGCTAAAAAATGCTTTGAAAGAATATCTAAGCATAACGTAGTATCAGTTGAATCTAATGTTCACAGATTATTGAATTTACATCCAAGCCCTATGCTTCAGAAAAAAAAGGAAGAATGGTTAAGAGAGATAATTAAACAAATTTAGAAATGTTATTATGATTAAATCTGTACAAAAATATCACTCAAGAAATCCCGAGGAAACATGGAAGATCGCAGCGGAATTTTCAAAAACACTTGCTAATACTGAAGTGATTGCATTACACGGTGTTCTGGGTGCTGGAAAAACATGTTTTATTCAAGGATTAGCTCTTGGGTTGGGTGTAAGAGAGCCCATTACAAGTCCAACCTACACATTGATAGATGAGTATGTAGGTGAAAAAAAATTAGTTCATATGGATTTATATCGTCTTTCTAATTCCTTAGAAGCTGTTGGGATTGGTCTAGAAGAATATTTTAATAATGAGGTAATAATTGCAATAGAATGGGCAGAAAGAGCCGAAGATATTTTACCTAAAAATGTAATTCATATTTACATAAAGTATATTGATGGCTCTGACGAGAGAATAATTGAAATACAAAGATAAAGGGTTTTATGAAATTAATTGCATTAGAATTAAGTACGCGAATGGGAAGCGTTGCATTATTAGAAAATGGTGAAATAAAAAGAGAAATAACATGGGAAGAGAAGTTTAAAAACCGACAACAATTATTCGATGCCCTTAAAGAGTTGGATGTCGATTGGAATTCAATAGATACCTATGTTGTTGGTCGAGGTCCAGGATCCTTTTCTGGATTAAGAGTAGGTTTTTCTGTTGTAAATTCATTAGCTGCACCAAATAAATCGAATGTTTATGCGCATAATAGTTGTGTCGGATTTAGAAAATTTTTCTCTGATCAAGAGATTACTGTTGTTGGTGATGCAAGAAGAGATCAATTATGGATAGGTAGTTTATTTAATGAAAAAATTTTAACAGATTTTAAATTAATTAATCACCATGATTTATCCTCATATGTATCCGAAAAGACCTCTTTAATTAGTCCCGATCAAAATCGTTTAAGAGAATTACTAACTCCATTTCAAGATAAGAAATTACAAAAATCATTTTATCCTAATGCAAGTGATATTGGTTTAGTTGTATATAATAATATTTTAAAGGGATTAGAGTGTGAAAAATTCGAACCATTATATATGCATCCACCAGTATTTATTGAACCAAAATATAAGTAGTTTTTTATGTATCCAATTGAAATTTATAACCCTTGCACTCCTACTCAAAAAAATTTATTACCATTAATAACTATTTTAATAGTATTTTTTTTAATCGGAAAAATAAGAAATTTTATGAAGAGAAAAAAATAAGGAATAAAGATAAAATATGAAATATTATCTTCAAATAATCATAATCTGTATAATTCATTTAACACAAGCATCTAAACAGCCAAATATATTATGGATTACTAGCGAAGATAATAACATATCGTGGATTGGTGCTTACGGAAATAGTCATGTTCAAACCCCTAATATTGACCAGCTTGCAAAAGAGGGTTTTAAATATACTGAAGCATATGCGAATGCTCCGGTTTGCGCACCTTCTCGTTCAACATGGATAACTGGAATATACGCATTATCGACTGGTACTCAACACATGAGAAGTCGCAATATCATTCCGCATAACCAAATTTCATATTATCCAGATATTTTCAGCGATAACGGATACTTTGTTGGTAATGCAAACAAAACAGACTATAATATAGGAGGAAGAGATGATAAGGATTGCTGGGATAATCCTGAAAATTTAGATTGGGAGCACCTCAGTAAAAATCAGCCTTTTTTTCAAGTTGTTAATTTTTACGAATCCCATGAAAGTAGAGCACAGGGAAATATAGAAAATACGCTATATGATTCCGCTAATGTAATCCTGAAGAGTTATCATCCAGATATTCCAAAAATTCGTAAAAATTATGCAAAATATCATGATGCAATAACAAGAATGGATAATCGTATTGGAGAGGTTTTAAAGAACCTTAAAGAAGTAAGTTTAGATAAGAATACAATCGTTATTTATACTTCTGATCATGGTGGTGTTTTACCAAGAAGTAAACGGTATCTATACAGCAGTGGTTTACATTGTCCTTTGATAATAAGAATCCCAGAGTTATATAAAAATTATTGGCCAGATGAAAAAATTGGTTCATCTGTGAATCGTCTTGTTAGCTTTATCGATATGCCAAAAACTTGGTTATCCCTAGCAGGAATTACTCCTCCTAAGCATTTTCAAGGAAAAATATTTTTAGGTGAAAAACAAGAAAATGAACAACCTTATCATTTTGCTTTTCGAGGTAGAATGGATGAGCGTTTTGATGAAGCGCGAGTCGTTCATAATAAAAAATTCTTGTACATTAGAAATTATATGCCTTGGGCTCCATGGATCCAACATTTAGAGTATCAATGGAAAATTGAAGCTCAGGTTGCGTGGGAAGAGTATGTTAAAAAAGGTTTAGGTAATACCATCCAAACCCTTCCGTTTTCTCCAAAAAAATTCACAGAAGAATTATATGATATGAAAAAAGATCCGGATTGCGTTCATAATTTAATCAACGATTCATCATATTATGAAATAAAAGATGAATTAAGTTTAGCATTAAAAGAATGGCAATTAGAAGTTTTTGATTCTGGTTTACTATTAGAATCTGAAATGAATAAAAGAGCTTTAAGAAGTAATTTGACTATTTATGAGATGGTACGAGATCCATCTATTTATCCATTAGAAACATTAATTGATAGTGCAGATTTAGCACTTGAAAGAAATGAAGCTAATATACCTAAACTAAGAGAATTATTAAATAATTCAGATTCTGGAATTAGATATTGGGGAGCAGTAGGATTATTAATTTTAGATAATAATCAAGATGCATTTCATCTTATAAAAGATGAATCACATGAAGTCAGATCTATCGGAGCTTGGATGCTAATAAATAACGGAAATAATTCAGGCTTAGAGGAGTTGATGAGAATGCTAAAAGAAAATTCATCAGTATCTTTATATATTTTAAATATTTTAGATTGGATAGGAGATGATGCAAAATTTTTAAAATCAGAGATTATGAAGTTAAATTATTATGAAAATAACGATTTAAATAAAATGAAGAAGTTTTTGATAAAAAAATGGAAAGAATAAAATTGGTGGGCGAGGCGGGACTCGAACCCGCACGCGGTTAAGCACCAGAACCTAAATCTGGCGTGTCTACCAATTTCACCACTCACCCAATGAATCAAAGAAAGTATCAATAATTTAATTCGGTACAAGTTCAAAAGACAACTGCTTTACCAGTTTTCTTTAAAAGATCTTATTATCTTTTCAGGATTTTTTGAATCATTAATAGCGCTTAAAACACAAAATCCACTTGTGCCAATTTTTTTAACATTTTTGAGATTTTTTTGGTTTATTCCCCCTATAGCAAAAGAAGTGCATTCACATTCATCATTTATTTTTTTTGCACTTTTAATACCTAAAATAGGATCTAATTGCTGTTTTGAGTTTGTAGCGTAAATTGGTCCTATACCAATATAATCTGCACCTTTTTTAACAGCTTGTTTAGCTTGTTCTAAATTATGTGTTGAGACACCAAAAAGTTTTTGCGGATTATTCCATATTTTTTTTGCTTCTATTACAGGTGTATCATTTTGTCCTAAATGAACTCCATCAGAATTAGATTCAATAGCAAGTTGAATGTCATCATTAATTATAAAAAGTGTTTTACTGTTATTTGTAATATTTCTTATTTCCTTAGCTATTTTTAGTTTATTCGAGTTAGAATCTTTTATCCGAAGTTGGATAATAGGTACTTCACAAGAAACAGCAATTCTAGTTAATTCGGCGTACCCAATAATGGGATTTGTTATTATTAAATATAAACCATTCATATTTCATTTAAAATTAATTCAACATCTTTGATTGATTCGCTCTTCATTAATTTTGCTCTTATTTCTGCGCAACCTGAAAATCCTTTACAATAAATAGAATAATATCTACGAAGTATATGAAAGTTTTTTGTTTGTCCCCATACACGATCAAAAAGTTCAGTATGTTTCCAAAGCATATCAAGCTTCTCACTTTGGGAACGTTCACGCTGCTCTTCCATAAAAAGCCAGGGGTTATCAAATATACCTCTTCCAATCATAGCTCCATCCAGTTGAAAGGTATGACATTTTTCTCTAGCCTCTTTTATTGATTTTATATCTCCATTTCCAATAATTGGAATATCTAAATGTAATTCGTCTCTTAGCTTTGCTACTTTTGCTATTTCCTCCCAATTAGCTGGTCCGATAGACATTTGTTTTTGAGTGCGCCCATGAAAGGTCAGGGCAGCGGGTTTTGTTTCAAGAAGATGTTGAGCCCATTCTTCTGTGACAATAGATTTAAGTCCAATACGCGTTTTTACAGATACCGGCAAAGCAGACGCTTCTTTTGATGCATATATTATTTCTTTTGCTAAATTTGGATTTCCTATTAATCCTGAGCAGCTACCTCTTCTAACAACTTTTGGAACAGGACATCCCATGTTAATATCGATTCCATCAAATTCCATTTCATTACTTATATCTTGTATAACTTTTACATAGTTTTCTGGTGTATTTCCCCAAATCTGAGCAACAATTTTTACTTTTTTTTCTTTTAATAATTTTCTTTCTTGATCGGTAATTCTTAATCGATGGATAATACGCTTTCTTGCTTTTTTGTGAACCAAACCATCAGTAGATGCAAATTCAGTCATTACAACATGTAGTGCACTTGGATCTGCAATACTTAAGATTAGCTCTCTCATTGCAGTATCTGTTACATCTTCCATTGGAGCCAATGCAATAATTGGTGATTTAAAAGTATTCCAAAATGATCTCATACAATACTACGCATGATTTGGGTGAAGCAGAGGTATTTTTTTCTTACTTTGAATTTGCTCGGGTATTTTATCATTCATTTCAACTTCAAATCCCGCGCTTTCAATCATTTCCTTATCTGTTTCATAGTCTTGACCACCTGTTGTCAGGTAGCCAGCAGTAAACATTGAATTTGCAGGATAAAGCGCCATTGCTTGTAAATGTTTTAATGTTGTTTCTCTTCCACCTGCAATTCTAACTTCTACATTTGGTATTACAAAACGAATCATTGCTAATGCTCTTAGACAGTCGTTTGGAGTAAGAGGATTAGGTTTTCCGTGGAATGCTGTTCCGGGTCTAGGATCAAGAAAATTAACTGGAACAGAATCAACATTTAGTTCTGATAATGCAAATGCAAGATCAACTCTATCTTGCATAGACTCACCCATACCAAAGAGACCTCCACAGCATAGATCTAAACCAACTTTTTTTACAATTTTTGCAGTATTTACACGATCATCAAAATCATGAGTAGTAACGACTTCTGGGAAAAAATTTTCTGAGGTTTCAAGGTTATGATTAAATCGGTTTACTCCCGCTGATTTTAATCTGATAGCTTTTTCTTCAGTAAGCATACCCAATGATGAGCATATTTCTAGGTCGGGATATTTTTGTTTAATTTGGATAACTGCTTCACAGATCGTATCAACTTCATTAGGTGATGGTGATCTGGTACTCGAAACTAGACAATATCTTTTGGCATTTCTTTCAACCGCAGCGGTTGCTCCATTAAGAATTGTTTCAACTGTTTGCATATCATATCGTTCAACATCATTTATTGCTTTTGTAGATTGAGAACAAAAAGAACAATCTTCAGGACAGACTCCACTTTTAACATTTCTTAATAGGTGTAAGGATACCTTATTTCCGAAATAGTGATGACGTATTATATAGGCAGCTTGTAAAATATCTAGTAATTGATGATTTGGCGAATTTAATATTTCCAACGCTTTATTATTGGAAATTTTGGTTCCATTAATTATATCTTTGCTTAAATCCTTCCAATTCATTTATTACTCCGTAAAATATAGTAAATACTCTACAAGTATATATTACTTTTGTAAATAGTCAGAATAAAAAATTGATAAGAAACTTTGAAATAAATTGACTCACAATATGATTAATCTAATGTATATATATCGCTAGGGGTGTTCATATTTAAAGAACTGAGATAAACTCTTGGAACCTGTTTGGTTAATGCCAACGAAGGGAAGCGCTCAAATGGTTCCATGCGTATTTTATTTAAAGGAGCTATTAATGATACAATCTAAGAATTCTTACAACGATTATGGTGATAATTATCCTAACTCAAGAAAAATTTATATAACTGGAAGTCAATCAAGTATTAGAGTTCCAATGCGTGAAATTAAGCTTTCAGATACTAAAAAGTCTGATGGCTCAACTACTGAAAATGAACCTGTTATTGCTTATGATACAAGTGGTCCAGCAACTGATCCAAGTATTGACATAGATTTAGAAAAAGGATTACCTAAATTACGTCAGAAATGGATTGAAGATAGACTAGACACCGAAGAATATGAATCACGAGGTTATCAGCCAGGAGATGATGGACTAAGACAAGATCAAAACCGTATTCCTTTTTCGGATAAAAAAAAGGTTTTAAGATCCAAAAATAATTCAAATGTTTCGCAAATGCATTATGCTAAAAAAGGTATCATAACCCCAGAGATGGAATTTATTGCTATTCGTGAAAATATGGGAAGAGCTCAAGCATTTTCAAAAGTTTTCTGTAAATCAGATCATCAATCAGGTCTATTAAAAGAATCGCAATCATCTGCTATGCGCCATGAACGACATCAACATCCTGGACAAGATTTTGGTGCTGAAATTCCTAAATTTGTAACACCAGAATTTGTTAGAAGTGAGGTCGCATGTGGTAGAGCAATAATTCCCGCAAATATTAATCACCCTGAATCTGAGCCTATGATTATAGGTAGAAATTTTTTAGTTAAGATTAATGGAAATATTGGAAATTCTGCAGTTTCTTCAAGTATTCATGAGGAGGTTGAAAAAGTTCAATGGGCAACACTTTGGGGTGCCGACACAATAATGGATTTGTCCACGGGAAAAAATATTCATGATACAAGAGAGTGGAACATTCGTAACTGTCCTGTCCCAGTTGGAACAGTACCAATTTATCAGGCACTTCAAAAAGTTGGTGATAAGCCAGAGGATTTAACCTGGGAATTATTTCGTGATACATTGATTGAACAAGCAGAACAAGGCGTTGATTATTTTACAATACATGCTGGCGTTCTTCTTCGATACGTTCCTGTAACAGCTCAAAGAGTTTGTGGAATCGTTAGTAGAGGGGGTTCAATTATGGCCAAATGGTGTGTGGCACATCATAAAGAGTCTTTTCTGTATGAAAATTTTGATGAGATTTGTGAAATCTGCAGTAGGTATGATGTTTCTTTATCGCTTGGAGATGGATTACGACCAGGTGCTATAGCTGATGCAAATGATGAAGCGCAATTAGGTGAATTAGAGACTTTAGGAGAATTAACAAAAAGAGCATGGAAATATGATGTTCAAGTTATGATAGAGGGACCAGGGCATGTTCCCATGCAATCTATTAAAGATAATATGGATTGGGAATTAAATGTATGTCATGAAGCACCATTTTATACATTAGGACCTCTGACAACAGATGTAGCTCCTGGATATGATCACATAACAAGTGGAATCGGTGCAGCTAATATTGGATGGTATGGATGTGCAATGCTTTGCTATGTTACACCAAAAGAACACCTTGGTCTTCCTAATAAGGAGGATGTTAAAGCAGGTGTTATAACTTACAAGATTGCAGCACACGCTGCAGACCTAGCTAAAGGATTTCCTGGTGCACAAATAAGAGATAATGCACTAAGTAAAGCCCGATTTGAATTCAGGTGGGAAGATCAATTTAATTTGGCATTAGATCCTATAACAGCCAAATCTTTTCATGATGCTACGCTTCCAAATGATGAAGCTAAAACTGCTCATTTTTGTAGTATGTGCGGCCCAAAATTTTGTTCAATGAGAATTTCCGAGGATGTTAGAAAATATGCAATTGAGAATGGATTTTCTTTAGATCAAGCAATTGAAAAAGGTATGGAAAGTAAATCAAAAGAATTTATTGATCAAAAATCAGAGTTATATAATTAGTTTATTATTTTAATACTAAAATAATTTAAGGAGAGAACAATGGTTAGTAAAGATAGTACTTATGTTGTAATGGGAGTGTTAAATA
>CENX01073575.1_pt1 | contig 24427 bp, 20 predicted proteins | sample 361321 | NCBI WGS metagenome assembly CENX01 (sample SAMEA2619678, study PRJEB7988) | marine metagenome | isolation source: saline water (ENVO:00002010), including | reverse complement strand
ACTAATTGCGCGGCTATCACTCCAGAGATTCCTATCTTGGTGATTAACACCCCCAGGACCGCTCCTCCGAAGATGATTCCGACCCTCTTTGCTGCGAACATGAGCCCGTTCACCCTGGCTACCTCATCAGGCTCTAGGACCTCCACTGCGAGAGCATCGGTTGCCACGTCCTGCAGGGACGAGAATATGTTGTGGACGAATAGTATTCTCGCAACTAGGTCGATCTGCCCGTTCAAGTCCGGAACCAGGAGCAAGGAGCCCAGAGTGAGTGCCATACCGGTTTGGGCGAATACGATCCATTGCCTCCGGGGTCCGTACTTCTCGATGTAAATTGAGTCGACCAGGGGCCCCCATATCCACTTGAAGGTCCACGGGAGGGAGACGGTTGCGAACAGAATCGCTATTTCGGGTACTGAAACCCCATTTGCCACGAGATATGCTGCAAAGGTCACGCTTGCGAAACCCTGTGGCAAACCCTGGGCGAAGTAGAGGAGGCAAAGGGTCAGTACTCTCTTGATGGGGTTCTCGGTAATTGCTCCCCCCTTTCCTAGCTCGGCTACATTTTTCGACATCCTCTCGGACCAAGACAAGGTTTCCTCTGGCTCTGTGGACAAATCTGCGTCTTCGTGAGTTTCGTCGGTTTGAGAGTTCGGGGTTTGGAGCCAGTCTTCCCTCCTACCGACGAACAAAACCAGGGCTATTGCCAGGAGGAAGGGGACTAAGAAGGCGATTGGACCTAGGTTAGTCAATCCCGAGGAAGATGATGATCCCGAAAATTGGGCATCTAGCAGAATTACTCTCCTAGCGTCCACTGGAGAAATGCTCTCATCCGAAACTACCAGCCTTGCATAAATCGTCGAGTTTCCGGATTTGTCATGAGGGTCTAATTTTATGCTCCAAGATGACCAGTCTCCATCCTTGGATAGATCGGCGGCTCCAGACCAAATGCCTCCACCTACCTTGATCTCAACTAGACCAGTACCTGGGGCGGCTCCACTGGAGGTGCCTGTGACATAACTCTCGTTCCCTATTTCTTGAAGGGTGGATACTGCCATTGAGACGTTAAGGGATCTATCTATGCTCCCAGCCGCCTCTACGAAGGCAGTTGGATCTGCCTGGCCGAAGCCGAACTCGTTGTCGGGACGGGTTTCTAGGACGCTGCAGTCGTTAAATCCTGGGTCGTTCAAGAGTTGGATATCTCTCTCGATGGAGTGGGCGGAGATGATGTCCTTGAACTCTGTAGGAGTCAAATCGGGATTCGCTTGAACCATCAGTGCAGCGATTCCGGCCATGAGTGGCGTGGCCATGCTAGTTCCTGACTTGCTCGTGTAACCATCCTGAGTCGCTGCATCGGGAGCCATGATACTGGAGCCTATGGTAGCGACGTCTGGCTTGACTCGGAAGTCAGAAGTATACCCACGACTGCTGTAAATCGCGAGGCCTAGGTCCTTGTCAAGGCTGGCCACTGTGACTGGTAGCTCTGCGTCTCCTGGGCTGTCGATTGTATTACATCCAGCAAGGGTCGCTCCACCGAATTCGTTACCTGCCGAGAGGGTGGTTATGATTCCGGCCTCGACGACCATATCCATCTGACGGCTCCAAGCGGAGCTCCCGTCATTATCGATGTGAACCTCGAACTGCTGCTCCCCCAAGGAGGAGGTGACTACGTCGATACCATACTTGTCCCTGTTGTCTATGGCCCACTGGGCACCCTGCATCACATCCTCGATATCGCCGTCACAACAACCTAGGATGTTGATCAGATAGGCACCAGGAGCGGCTCCGACATACCTCAAACCGGTTCCAGGATCTGTCTGCCCCCCGCCGGAACCAGCGGCAATTCCTGCCACATGGGTGCCATGAGTTCCCGAATCATATGACGTGGAGGGATCTTGTTCTTCATCGGTGAAAACTGCATCAAAGAAAGCAATTATTTTCGGATCACAGTCCGAGGGGATTGGCTGCGGCTCTGGATCAAGCGGATCTGGCTCCGGAGGATCATCGATACAGGTGAAGGGATCATCATCCATATCGTTAAGCCCCTCGTGGTCGCCGCGAACTCCGGTATCGAGAATTGCGATTACAGAGCCTGTTCCGTCTAACCCAAAGTCATTCCAGACTGTGTCAACAGCCATGATGGGGACGGCTTCGTTCATGTTTGTCTCAGCCAGTCCGAGGTCCTCGACCATCACAACCCCACTAAGTGATCTGATTCCATTTTCGTCTAGTATAGAGGATACAGGTGAGGTGGCCGAGACAGTATTGAGGTATCCGAACCTGAAGGTAACATCGACCCCTAGTGACTCTAAGGCAGAGATGTCTGCATCTGTTGGGTGGTGGTCGTAGTCTACGAAGATCCTAGCATGTCCTTCCGGAGCACGCCTCCACCAATCCCTCTTGACTTCCTCCGGTTGCTCAATCAGCCATTCTAGTCTATCGTCAATGGAGTTAGAATCCTTGTCTCTGCTCCAATGTGTCCACCATTTCCAATGTATGTCTGACTCCACTGACGGGGCCCACTTTCCTTCGGCATCAAAACCGCCATTAGGGATTTCTTCTACCCAAATTGATGAAGACGCCATCGGCGCTATTAGGACCAAAAGGGCCAGGGGCAAAAACATTGAGCGGCGTCCGGCCATAGGTGGTCGGACAATTGGTCATGTTTGAGATTTAGTACTACAAAATTCATCCATTAACCTGTACCCCATGCTCCTCGAAGTCCCAATCCAGAATTTGCCAACCCTCGTTCTCGATGTACTGAGTGGCATATTTCTTGCCAGTAGGTGAGCAAAGCAAAGCTGAACATCCCCCTCCACCGGCCCCTAGCGCCTTCCAAGCCACGATCGATCCTGACTCAATCAGTGACGTGACGATACCGCGAAACGGATCGTGTATAGTTGGGTCGATCATATCGACGCCCTCGCAGACTGTTCTCAATGCGGAAACTACCAAATCTCTCCTGTCCTGTTGTAGGCCGTTTGCCATTTCTCTTGCGGAACTCCTTATCTTGTGCAAACCTTGGATTACTCCCTCATCTCCATTTGAGTATCTGGACCATACCGACTCCTGCATTTCCCCTGAATTCCTACTAATTCCCGAGTAAGCAATTACCAGGTGCTTCTTCAGCCAATTCAATGATGACTTCATTGGTTCGAAAGGCATTCTCTCGACCGAGTCTCCGATAAAAAGAAGGTGATTGAATCCGCCGAAGGCAGAGGCCCAATGGTCTTGTCTTCCGCAACGATTTTCTTTTGACTCCGAAAGGAAAGCCTGCTCGGCTATTTTCTCGGGGTTCTCTGCTTGACTGGACGAGTTTAGCGCTGCAAGTGCAACATTCATCGCCGAACTGGTACCCAGACCGGAACCGCGCGGTACTGGAAAGTCGAATTCTAAATCAGAATCTGCCCCTTCCTCATTTTTGCATACCCTAACTCTGTGCTTGATCGCGAAGTTTACTACCTCTCCTCCAAAATCTGTAGGATAGGGGCGTACATCAGTCCAACCCCCGGCTAAATCCACCCTTAATGGGGCTGTGGATTCCGATGTGCTACTCACATGACAATGCGAGAGGCTCGAAGACATCACTTTTTCTAGACCGAAAATATCGGATATCTATGCCCCCTCCGCGTGACATGGACAAAGAGGTGGGGAAGGCAATATCTGCCTTCAAATCTGGAAGACCCGTGATGATATACGACTCAGACTACAGAGAGATGGAGACCGATTTGCTTTGGCATGCAACAGCGGCGACACCGGAAGTGATTAGAAGGCTCAGAAACGACTGTGGCGGCCTCCTATTCCTTGCCATAGGTAACGAAATTGGGGAGATGTTCGGCCTTCCTTGGTTACAAGATATTCACTCTCACGAGTCTTTGGTGGAAGAGAATCCTGTTCTAGGCCATCTAATAACAAACGACCTCCAGTATGACTCAAGATCTGCGTTTACCCTTTCTCTAAACCATAGGGAGACGTACACGGGAATTACGGATAGCGACAGATCCCTAACAACAAGAAGATTTGGAGAATTATCCAGAGAACTGATCGAAAAGGGCGAAGATGGGGCTAGGGCGAAGGAAAGTCTTGGGAAGGAGTTCAGAACTCCTGGCCATATCCCAGTATGCAGAGAGTCTCCCGGCGGTCTAAAGACGCGACAGGGGCATACCGAGCTTGCCGTATCAATTGCCAGATTGGCTGGTTTGGCGGCTTGTACGATCGGTGCGGAGATGCTCGAACCGGAAGGAGATGGCGCGTTGTCATTGGAAGGTGCTAGAACATACGCGAATAAGCATGGGATTCCAATGATTACAGGCGAACAGATTTCTAAAATTTTCAATGAAAAAGATTAGGCGAGGCACCAGAGGAGGATGTATGATGACTAAGGTGATGGCAGTTGGGATATTCGATTTGCTGCATGCTGGCCATCTGCACTATGTGGAGCAGGCGAAATCGCTTGGAGAGGAACTAGTTGTCGTAATCGCACATGATGAAACGGTAAGAAAGCAGAAACACGAGCCAGTTACAGGCCAGGACTTGAGGAGGAGGATGGTGGAAGGCCTGAAACCCGTGGATCAGGCAATAGTTGGAAACCCCCCTGGAGTGCCTATTTTCGAGATTCTGAAGCAGATTGATCCGGATTTAATCGCACTGGGATATGACCAGAAGCATTCTATTGATGCAATTAGAAAGGGATTGGATAACCATGGTTTCGAAAACGTAGAAGTAACACGTGTGGAAGGCCTATCTGACGATCTGGACGGGACTAGGAAGATTATCGCAAGAATACTTGACCTTTGGCCCGGGACAGAGGGCGGACCTTACGAGGAAGATTGAAAATGTTCACCGGAATTGTTGCAGGGACTGCTCCCATAGTGGAGATTGGTGGTGACGATGCAGTGCGTACATTTTCGGTGGATTTGAACGGATTCGATAATGACCTAGAGATAGGTGCAAGTGTATCACTGGACGGAGTTTGTATGACAGTGGTGAGTTTAGAAAATGGGATAGTTTCCTTTGATGCGATTTCTGAGACATTAGGTCGAACTACCCTTTCCAACAGACTGGTGGGAGACTTGCTAAATGTCGAAAGATCTCTACGTCTTGGGGATGAGTTGGGCGGCCACATCCTCTCGGGACATATTATCGGTACGGCAGAGATTCTCAAAAGAGAAGAGATGGGGGATGGAGTGGATTTTCTGATTTCAATTCCAGAAGGGTGTAACCACTTCGTTCTAGAGAAGGGTTACATCGCAGTTGATGGTATGTCTCTGACAATAGGAAAATGCGATGAAATTGGTTTCTTCCTGCACATTATCCCTGAGACACTTAGAATAACTAGTATTGGAAAGAAATCTGTAGGAGATTTGGTGAACATAGAGATAGACTCCAGGACACAGGCAGTGGTAGAAGCAATGATGAGGATGGGTGTTGAATCTTGAATCTAGGCATTGTATGTGGGTCTTTCCACAGGGAACAAGTGGAGAGGATGCTGAAATTCGCCATTGATGAGGCGAGCTCGAAAAATTGGGAGGTTTCTGAGGTCGTATGGGTTCCTGGATCGATGGAGGCTCCCTTGGCCATAGATAGGATGCTTCAGAGTACCGAAGTACAAGGGGCAGTAGTATTGGGAATTATCGAGAGGGGGGAGACCGACCATGGCCTAGTTATGGGGCAATCGGTCACAAAGTCCGTTATTGAACTACAAATCAAGCATAACAAGCCCATAGGATTAGGGATAATAGGTCCAGGGGCGGAGCCTGAGCATATTGAGCCCAGACTTGAGCCCCATGCTAGATCGGCAGTTGGAGCTGTAGCGGCAATGTCTGAGTGAAAGATGACTTCACTCGCCTGGGAGGCTCATAGAAGGCAATTCAGTAGAAGTGGCTTCGTCCATATCCTCTACGGTGATAAGAGGAGTCAGCTTTCCATTGAAAACCCCAGATGCTCCAACGTGGAGGGAGAACTTCACGGCCATTGCCTGTGGGACATCGGCGATCATCATGAAATCCATCTCGCCGAATGACCAATAGTAGGCTTCTAGTGACCCACCCATGGCTTCAACTATCCTCATCGCTTCTTCCTTCCTTGCCTTGCCGCCGTCATTTAGTAGGCCAGCGGCGCCTTCTTTAGTGTAGTTTCCAGAATACATGTATTTTGGCATAACCTTACCGCATGATAGTTGTTATATTACGATTTCTTTCTCTCAAATTATCAAAATAGAGCGGGATTTCTGACTGTCAAGATTCAAAGGATGCCTTACACCTCGATGACTTATGGGAGAGGATGTCAGAAGTGTGATCATTGTCGGTTCTGGCCCTGCGGGATACACTGCAGGCCTATACACTGCTAGAGCCCTGCTGAATCCATTGATGTTCGCAGGTTACATGTCGGGTGGTCAACTAATGTTAACATCAGATGTTGAGAACTTCCCCGGATACCCCAAGGGAATAGGTGGGCCCGAAATGATGATTGATATGAGGGAGCAAGCCGAAAGATTCGGTTTGGAGGTTCATGACAAGAATGTCGAAAGTGTCGATCTTTCCGAACGACCCTTTCGGGTTTGGGTCGAAGGAGAGGAGTTCAGGACGCATTCATTGATTATTTGTACAGGTGCAGAGGCAATTTGGCTTGGAGCAGAAGGTGAAGAGGAGCAGAAAGGACGTGGGATTTCCACATGTGCCACATGCGATGGTGCTTTCTTCCGAGACGAGGAGATCATTGTTGTTGGAGGAGGAGATTCAGCGATGGAGGAGGCTACTTTCCTGACTAGGTTTGCAAGCAAGGTTACTGTCATCCACAGGAGAGATGTTTTCAAGGCATCAAAGGTAATGTACGAAAGAGCGGATCAGCATCCTAAAATAGAAATCAAGACATTCAGGCAAGTGAAAAAATGGATTGCAGGCGAACACGGCCTTACTGGAGCAGTACTCGAGGATCCACGAGATGGTTCGGAGGAAGAAATTAGTTGCTCTGGTGCATTCATTGCAATAGGACACAAACCAATCACTCAATTCTTAGGGGAACAGATTGAGACAGACTCTGAGGGATATCTAGTCCACAAGGAGAATACAATGACTGAGATTCCTGGAGTCTTTGCTGCAGGGGATGTCGTAGACAAAAGATATCGTCAAGCAATTACAGCTGCAGGCATGGGGTGTCAAGCTGCGATTGACGCCGAAAAATGGTTGGAAGCGCAAGATTGAGGACCGAAGGTACCTTGATTGGACCCCCTTTCACGATAACAATGTCAGACTCACTGAGTCCGGATCAGAAAGAGCGATATGCACGGCACCTGGTCCTCCCTGCAGTAGGTTCTGAGGGCCAGGAAAAATTGCTGAACTCGTCTATCCTTGTAGTGGGAGCCGGAGGACTAGGATCACCGGCATTGATGTATTTGGCTGCTGCCGGAGTGGGCAGAATAGGGATAATTGACAATGATAAAGTCAGTTCATCAAATTTACAGAGGCAAATAATACACGATAGTTCTTCTATTGGGAGTCCCAAGGTTAACTCTGCATCCAATTGGATTTCTAAGTTGAATCCGGACATATTCGTTGAAGAAATTGAAGAAAAACTGACCCGGGAAAATTCAATGCAGATTATCTCCGGATATGACGTAGTTATTGATGGTACAGACAATTTCGAATCACGATACCTGATTGGTGACACGTGCGAGATTCTAGGTAAATCTTGGATTTTTGGAAGTATTCACAGATTTGAAGGTCAGGTATCAACATTCAATTTCAAGGGCGGCCCCAACTACAGGGATTTGTTTCCAACCCCCCCTCCTCCAGAATTGGCTCCTAATTGCTCGGAGGCGGGAGTTCTTGGAATTCTTCCCGGGATTATAGGGACCATCCAAGCTACTGAGGCGATCAAGATTATTCTTGGTATTGGAAACTGTCTGTCCGGAGAATTGCTAGTAATCGATGTCTTGACTATGGATTTCAGGAAACTTGTCTTTTCATCGGACTCCGAACGGGAAAGGGTGACATCTCTCGAAAAGAAGCAAGAAATGGGGTTTTCTGAGATAGGTGTGAAGGAATTCTCCAGACGAAGAAATGAGGGATGGACTCCGTTCCTACTTGATGTTAGAAGGGCCGATGAAGAACAAATCTCGTCGATTAAGGGTACTGATTCCAGAATAATGCATCTAGAAATACCATCCAGATTAGAAGAATTGCCCTCACAAGGCGATATTGTGGTCTATTGCCGAAGTGGACAGAGGTCTGATGCAGTAGCCAGGTTCATTGTAGATTCCGGAATTTGCAATGGCACAATCTACAACCTATTGGGGGGAATTAATGCCTGGTCGGATGAGGTAGACCCTAATGTTGTTAAATATTAATGTGGTAAATATTATTATAGTATCCTTTTTTATTGTGGTAATTAATCATAAATATAATTTAATTTTATAATTATTCATTATATGTGGTAAATATATACTGAATAATGATTATAATTGTGGTAAAAATAATATTTTCAATTATTTAATACCACATAATATTACTAATTGTGGTAAAATATCAAAATCTAGGCCAATATTGTTGTACTAGGCTCATTCGTGAATCAAAATATATGGCGAGAGTTGGTATTTGGAAGTGTCCTGAATGTCAACTTCACCAAATCTGGAAGACTAGGTCAGATAAGTCGAACAAATTGGATCGGAAGTGTACGGGATGCGACAAAAGGGTTAGAACGACCCTCGATAGATCTTCATCAGGTAAGGGCAGAGTGAGGAACGTCGAAATTTGGGAAAGGAATCCAAAGGACTTGTTAGCTCTAGAAGAAGAGGTTCGGAGAAGGAATGAGGGGTCTATTGCAGATTCCGTCGCACCTGACATTGCGAATGAAAATGAGAACCTGCAATCCAATGTTCCCAAAATCTGGGGAGTAGGGTGGATTCCTAAAAATGCATTGACTTTTCCATCAAAGCTGGAATTAAAAGGAGCCAAGAAGAATTTGCTAGAATTTGTAGCAGAGAGACATGATGGTCATCTAAATTCTGTTTCAGATTGTTGGGATTCAATGAAATGTAAAGGGAAAATGACGGGCGAAGAGTTTCATGAATTCTCTCATGAATTGATGTCAGTAATTGAGGAAAAATATCTGGAAAGGACGTTGGAACCTGATCTATCTGGACTTGCAAAATCAGAAATCATACCAATGAGGCAGGGTGAAGTCTTCCTAAAGAGGAGATTAGACAGGTTGTTAATTGATCTAACTCTTTGCATGAGAAGAATTGCACACTATGCTTCGATTACTGTGGAAAATAGAATAGAATGGCAGAGAAGAATGATTCGGACAAGATTAGTAGACGAGGAGTTGAAGGACCTCTTTACGAATGGTTTACCAACTCAAGATGGAGGAAGTTTTGGTGGGAAGGGGTTCCGATCAACCTGGCAGGAAGGTGTGGTAGCTTGCGCTACGGCTATGACTCGCGCAGTTGATTTGCCCGAAGAAAACCGCCAGAATGCAGACATTGTAGCCCCGATGATCAGAGATATGGGCCTAGCACTTGCAATGGGGCAGACTCCGATAGAGGTTTTTTCTGCCCAAATGGGCAAGGCAGAATCCTACATGGACGGTGGAATCCAAGGAAGCGGCGGGAGAGACCTGCATATAGGCAACTGGGAGAAAGGAATCCTGCCCCCTACTGCACCATTGCCAATTGCAAGTGCAACAACCACTGGAGTGGCCCTGGCTGCAAGTAGGCTAGGAATTAGTAGATTCCACTTAGCCCCTGTTGGAGAAGGTTGTAGTAGTAGCGGAGAGTTCTGGGAGGCAATGAATTTCGCTGGAGTTCGTGGTTTGCCTATTTGCTTCATGATACAGAATAATCAGATAGCACTTGATACGCTCAATTCGGCCCAATCAGGTGCAGAGACGTTCGGCGACAAGGGGCATGCAATGGGAATTCCCGCCTGGACTATCGATGGATCTGATCCGGCGCTATTCTATGCATCTACTGCAGTTGCTAAAGAGTTCGCCAAGGATGGCTGTGGAGCAACTCTGATTCACGTGGAAACCATGAGGGGTTGTGGGCATGCTCATCACCATGATGATTTGTATCTTGGAGCATCAAGCGGTAACCCCCCAGGTTATGTTGATAGGGAGTTACTGAGATACTGGTCCGAGAAAGATCCTCTCCCAAATCATAGGGAGTTATTGATCAAACTCGGAGTGGGCGAACAAAAACTCAACGGCATACAGATGGAAGAAGAAGCAAAGGTGGACTTAGCCAGGAGCCAATTGGAAGATATGGAGTGGCCTGAGGGAAATTCGGTTGTCAGAGGAGTTACATCAATCTCGGACGCGACAAGCCATGAGAAGCAATTACGGAGGATTGACGGAGCGGGGGCTATTTCGGGTACTAGTTTAGGCTCTGGGGAGCTCTCAATAGAGTTCTCCGATGCTCCCAATTCTTGGAGTTACAGCAGAGCAATTCAGAATGGCATGGCAGCGCTTGCAGACCAATTCGGCAATCAAATGGTGTTCATGGGAGAGGATATGGAAGTTGCAGGTGCATTCGGTATGAATTTAGGGCTCAAGGCTAAGGGTCATCAATCAAAACTTCTTGATATGCCATTATCTGAGGCCATTATTATCCACTCAGCTACAGGAGCAGCCCTAGGAGGGATGAGGCCACTAGCAGAGATACAATTCGGAGGGTTTGCAGCACTAGCAATGAACCCTCTAGTCAACAATGCGGCCCAATTGAGATGGAGATGGGGTGCAGAGGTACCGATGACAGTACGAATTCCTCTGGGAGCTAAGACCAGGAGTGGGCCATTCCACGCTAACATGATTGAATCATGGCTAACCAACGATCCAGGATTGATCATTGTGACTCCAAGTAATCCTCAGGATGCTTATGACCTGCTTATTGAGTCACACCATCTACCCGATCCTGTGGTTTACCTAGAGCATATTGGCCTGTACGGACTTAGGGGGGGCATTACTGGCTGGGGCAAATCAATAAATCAAATAGTGGACACTGGGGCCGTAGTGAATAGGCTAGAAAATGGAGATAGCTCAATTGGTAAGGCCAGAGTAGTCAGAGGAGGCGAGGATCTCACAATTGTAACCTGGGGTGCAATGGTACACGTTGCACTTGATGCAGCAGAGAATATGTCGAATAGGGGGATTGAAGTCGAAGTAGTGGATCTGAGAACTCTAGTTCCCTTTGACTCTGAAACATGCATAGACTCCGTACTCAGGACTGGTAGACTTATTGTTCTACAAGAGTCGCAGTGGACTGGTGGTTTTGGGCATACGGTTTCTAGCAGGATCATCGAAGAGTCGTTCTGGAGGTTAGAAACCCCTCCCGTAGTGATCGGAGCATTGGATACTCCTGTTCCTTTCTCACCAACACTTGAGGACCATACTATACCAAGTGTCGAAGTTGTTTCCAGACATATCGAGAGAGCATGTACAAAATGAAACCCGACGAATTGTCTGGAAAAGAGTAAATTGTGAAATGTCTCAGGAGTAGAATATGGATGAGACTGTGATTGACGTAACTTTCGTCCTTATCGGATTTGCTTTGCTAATGTTAGGAGGAGAGGCTCTGGTTCAAGGAGCTACTAGGATATCCCAGAGCCTCAGCGTATCTCCTCTAGTAGTGGGATTCACAGTCGTAGCAATTGGAACATCACTACCAGAACTGGCTGTTGCGATTGAGGCTATTGAGAGTGGAGTACCAAATATTGCAGTTGGAGGAGTCCTAGGTTCTAATGTCGCGAACGTAATGTTGGTTTTGGGGGCTGCAGCCGTCTTAGGGGCTAAATCTGATTCAGAAATAGAGGTAAAAAGAGATTCTTTTGCAGTAGTGGTAGCCACTCTATTCATGGCAATATTCGTTTATTTTGGAAAAGTTCCTCTTCTAGGGGGAGTCGTGATGTTGACATGTCTGATTGGCTACTACTACTACACCTACTCAGTTGCAATATCGGGGGAAGATGAGTATGAGTTCGAGGACTCATGGCTACCAAACAAAATGTCCCTTGCTATCCCATTCTGTGCTTTGGGTGGTGGGATGATATGGTTTGGCGCTGAATTACTTGTTTTGGGCTCAACAGGTATTGCTGAGACTTTCGGAGTCTCGGAGGCCGTAATTGGACTAACAGTGGTAGCACTGGGGACTTCATTACCCGAACTTGCTGTAACACTGGTAGCTGGGATTAGGGGGCAAGGAGGTGTTGCTGTAGGAAACGTACTAGGTTCCAATGTGATGAACATAATGGGGATAATTGGAATAGCAAGTATTGTTGGAAGTGGAATTCCTGTCGATGTAGAGTTCCAGAGAGACATCTTAGTGGTGATGGCAACATCGGGATTCGTAGTATGGATGCTCATATCTGAAAAAGAGTTCACTAAAAATATTGGAACCATGATGATCATTACCTACCTATTCTACATGACATACCTGGGTGGTTTCCTAGACGGATTATTTTAGCAGGATAGGCTAGTCTGGCATTGGGGGCGATTGTGTGGAATGCGTCATTCTTGCGGCTGGTTCAAGCAGTAGACTTGGCATGGATAAGGCATTGATCGATGTTGGCCCCCAGAAACTGATAAGTTGGATTTCACAAAGATTGTTTGGTCGGGTGGCCAATATCACCATAGTTGTAAACGAAGCGAACTTCATGGAAATTTCTGAATTAGTGAGTTATGCAAATGTAGTTCTAAACCCAGACCCACACAAAGGTAGAACTGGATCTCTCAAAGTAGGGATTGACAGTATTGATTCCTCTGGAAAAGTGGATTACGGGCTGCTTGTGGTTCCTGTGGACCGGCCGGGATTCTCAGATTCTACTCTGGATCGGCTGATCTTTTCGGACGAGACCTGTTGTCCGATGAAGAAGGGAAGGGGGGGCCATCCTCTGGCACTGACTTTGGAAGATGTAGACAAGGTAAGGAAAAGTTCGCCAAATTTACCATTGAGAGAAGTAATCGAAGCGAGTAAATTCGAAGTTCTAGACAGATTTCTAGACCTCAATATAGATACGCCAGATGACATAAAAGACTTGGCTGAGAAATTACGAACGGTAAATCAAAAAACTTGAAATGCAGGATTTTGGGGCGAACATTGTGAAGGTCGAGGAAGTTTTTGACGGTCTAAGCCCAATTGAGCAGGCACTGTTAGCTGGCTTATTCACTTGGTTCATGACTGCAGCAGGTGCCGGACTAGTTTTTTTCTTTCAAGAAATACACAGAAAGGCCCTAGATGGAATGCTAGGATTCGCTGCTGGGGTCATGATTGCAGCGAGTTGCTTCGGACTCCTAGGTCCTGCAATCGATCAAACAGATGGCGAGGGATTGTCTAAAGTCCTTCCAGCGGCTATTGGTTTCATCTTTGGAGGAGTCTGTATGAGAGTGGTTGACGCTTTTCTCCCTCACCTCCATCCAGGAGCGCCACCTGAAGAGGTAGAGGGAGTGAAAACTAGTTGGCACAGGAGCAAACTTCTGATTTCTGCGATAACCTTGCACAACATACCAGAAGGATTGGCTGTAGGAGTAGCATTCGGGGCTGCTGCATCAGGAGATGGATTGGGTGCGGCTATTGCCTTGACGATTGGAATTGGGATCCAAAACTTCCCTGAAGGTGCTGCGGTATCAGTACCACTAAGGAGGGAGGGTTTGACAAAAAAGGAGAGCTTCTGGTGGGGCCAACTATCTGCGATGGTGGAGCCAATATCTGCAGTAATCGGTGCAGCTGCAATAGTCTACATGACACCAATTCTTCCCTACGCACTTGCGTTCGCTGCGGGTGCGATGATTTTCGTGGTTGTAGAAGAGTTGGTCCCCGAGGCACACAGAGGGAAGAATGGAGACATAGCTACAATGGGAGTAATGATTGGTTTTACCATTATGATGATGCTTGATGTGGCTCTTGGTTAGGCATCGCAACCCCAAAGGACGAGTGACCCCTCAGGAAGGCGTGACAATAGCGGTTCTATCTTGGGCTCTCGAAAGGGCGAGGTCGGGGGAAAGAGTAGCTATTGCATCCGTAATTGAGGCGAAAGGCAGCGTTCCCGGAAAACCGGGTGCAAGATTGGCAATTGGTTCATCGGGATCAAAATACGGAACGGTCGGCGGAGCAGGTTTGGAATTGAGGGTGGAAAGAGCACTTGAAGAAATTCTTGATCGAGATATCTCATACATCAGGAAACGGGGAGGGAGGGTAGAGAAATTCCTTTTGAACAGAGATGGAAAAGGAAAGGAGGTTTCTTCGCTTGACAGTCTGTGCGGGGGTCAGGTGACCGTAGCTATGGAGGTGATTGAGCCAATGCCCAATATCCTGATTGCGGGAGGCGGGCACGTGGGACTCTCCATTGCGAGGGTGTGTGATTCTCTTGATTGGCCATATAGCGTATTCGATATCAGAGAGGAATACTGTAACGAGCAGCGTTACCCGGATTCTAAGGAATACTTCTGCTCCTCTGTTGAGGATTTTCTTGGCAAGGAAACCAAGGAGTCCCTAAGCCGTTTTTCCGATATTCTTCTTTTGAGTCATGATTGGTCTGTCGATGAGGAGTTGCTCGTAGGATTACTCAGAGTTTGCAATGAAGGTGTGAGGCCGAGGATTGGAGCTATCGGATCTAAGAAGAAATGGTCTGCCTTTGAAAAGAAGGCTATTGAGAGTGGAATAGAAAAGAGTTTGATTGAATCTGTTAGATGTCCGATTGGCCTAGACATTGGTGCTGATTCACCAGAAGAGATAGCAATTGCAGTTTGTGCAGAAGTTCTATCTCTAGAAAGGAAGGACATCCCTACCTAAGTATCAAATTAGGTGATAAATTCGGGTACTCGTGAAGGTCCCCCCTGCTCTGATTTCTATCCTCGTAATTTCTGCAAGTTTGGTCGGCTGTATCGGCGAGGGCGATAACGAGGAGGGCACCGTTGTTTTGGAGGAGACATTCGGAGCCTTCAGCGTAGTAGCCCCGGTAGATACAGGAATTAACGTGTACCATAATCACTTCTCAATGAACGAGTCTTACCCCCAATGGCTGCTGGATCAGTTGGGAGTAAACAAGGTATGTGAAATTAGCAAAAACGGAACTTGGGAAGAGAGATACGAAGCAGATAGGGAGAGTTGCTGGGACGTCATTGGTTCAGGAGACATAGTGTGGTTCAAGGGTTCGAGAATAATTGGGACTACCCCGGATGACAATACCGATATTCCAATTCTGGACGATCCTAGCGATGGGCATGGGACTGCAGTAACTGGAGCAGTTATTGATGCGAATCCAGACGCGGTTATCTTCTTTGTAGAGGGTTTCAGTGATGCAGCAGTACTGGCCGCTGCTAACCAACCTCTGGTGGATTTAATCACAACTAGTTTCGGACCTATTCTCTCGTTGCCCGTTCCTGGTATCGAGGATGCAACCAAAGTAGCGGTAGTACAGGAAAAGAAAATCCATACTGGCGCTGCAGATAATTCCCCTTCTCCTGCGATCCAAGACTCCACAGCAGGACCCCCTTGGAGCATTGGTGTTTCGGGATATGCTGAAGAGGACGATGATCAGAAAGAGACGATGAGCGGATCTTACCCCGACATAGCTGCAGACTGGACTCAAATGCTTCCTAATCATGACGATATTGATGGATACCATCAGACCTCAGGGACCTCGTTTGCCACTCCAAGAACCGCAGGACTACTCTCCAAAGTATTAGTCTCTCTTAGATCGGAATTCGGAGATTTTTCCTCTGGTGCCGATCCTGAAGATAGGATGGGACTGATGGTCAACGGATCGAATTTTTCTCTCACCAATGATGACATCAGGGATGCATTGAACCTCTCGGCGTGGTATCCTTCATTTTCTACTTGGGATCCTCTCTCGGGCACAACACCAATGTCACCTTTAGCACCCTGCACCCAAGTAGGATGGGGAGTAGTGAACGAAAGCAATGTCATCCCAATAATTGAACACCTAAATGGGAGCAGTTCAATGTCTCAAAGACCGTTTGACGTGGAACTGTGTATGGAGTCTAATCAAGATATTAGAGAGGCTTATTGGGACTAGGGTGCCCTCTAAATATCAAGAATAGGTTCCGATTTTTATGAGGAAGGTCCTCCTAAGGTGGAAAGTTTCCTCACTTAGCGGGATAGATGAGATAGATGAAATGATGGACATCTGTCAGAGGATAGAGGTCCTGGGACACCTATCCACTGATCGGAGAGGAGTAACCCAACTGGTAGAATTGAAGATTAACAAGGGACGGAATCTGTCTGAAATCTCTCAATTAGAGAGTTTTGAGGTTCTTGAGATACATGAAGAAGATGATGCAGGAATATTGGTTAGCATTCGTTGCACTCACCCACTAGCACTTTCGGCATTGGAGTTGTCGAACATTTATGTTTACCCCCCATATGGAATCGATGCCAAAAACGGTTTAGAGTTCAGAATCTTCGGAATTTCAAGTTCCATACGAAGTTTCTTGGAGTTTGTCAGAGAAGTAATGCCACCGGACACAATTAGTGTTCAGACAATAAAGAATGGGTCTTCTAAAGATCTCGATTTCCTAACAGAAAAGCAGAGAGAGGTGCTAGAACTAGCTGTTAGCAGGGGTTACTATGAGGATGGTAGAGAAGTCACATTGAAGCAACTCGCTGATGAGATAGGAATAGCCAGAAGTACCACAGGAGAGCATCTGAAAAGGGCAGAGTCTGAAGTTCTAAAAAGAGCCGTCAAGGATTTTCAATAGTTAACACACGGAACCGAATGCTCAAAGGATGAACTCGATTGGTCATTATGTGGTGCAGTTCCGGCTACCTATGCTCCCCCCTTCTGATGGGGTCGAATGGAATGTCAAGGTGAACGGCGAAGAAGTATCCATTTTTATCGAGAGCAATGCTATTCTTCTTGACGTATTGAGGGACCAAGTCGGGAGCCTGGGGACAAAACGTGGATGCGACATGGGAACCTGCGGATGCTGCTCTGTACTAATTGATGGAGAACCGAGATTGTCCTGTCTTACTCTTGCGGTAGATACTGAACAAACCGAAATCACAACCGTAGAAGGACTGGCAGACGGACACCATCTGCACCCAATCCAGCAGACCTTCGCGGAATGTGGGGGAAGTCAATGTGGATTCTGTACGCCAGGTTTCTTGGTGGTAATTACTGCATTACTATCTGAAAACCCTAAACCCAACGACCAAGAGATAAAACAAGCAATAGAGGGAAACCTGTGTCGGTGTACCGGATTCCAGCAGATAGTTGACTCTGTCAAAGCAGCTTCAGAAATCCTGGTCTCGGGAGAGGCAGTTAGCGACTCGACCCTATCAAAGAGTGATCCTCATCCAGGATTTGGTGGGGATTAGTATGGCTGAAAAAGAGGATGCTCCGAAGGAGATAGTCGGGTATAGGCAACAACCCGGAAAACTACCCTTTTCCAGACCTGGGTCTGGAGGAAAAGGAAAATTCTCAGAGTCTACGGATCAAGAAATGATTCCTGAATCTCAGGGAGGGAAGCTTGAGCAGGAGTGGGGGCCACATAGACATGATGAGCTCATTAGCGGCAGAGTGATTGGCAAATCTACTGCGCTTGTGGATAGTTCTTGGAAGGTAACCGGGCAAGCGCATTACGGAGACGATGTCAGGCTCCCTGGAGAGTTGATTGGGCGAATTGTCCGATCGCCTCATCACTATGCCAGAGTTCTATCTATTGATTGCACAAAGGCCCTAGATTTACCGGGAGTAGTCGCGGTTGCAACTGGCGATGATGCGAAGAATCGGTTCGGAGTTCTACCTGTGACAAAGGATGAGCACGCTATGGCTGTAGAGAAGGTTCGTCATGCGGGTGATCTTGTTGCATGTGTAGCGGCAGTTGACGAGGCTACGGCTAGGGAGGCGGAGAGGCTAATCGAAGTGGAGTATGAATTAATCGATCCGATTCATGACATGAGGAAAGGACTCGATGACAGTGGAGACCCCATACATGACAGGGGAGATTACCACATAGGAGAGTCAAACGTCCAGAAGAGGGTATTCCAAGAATTCGGAGACATAAAAGGAATGAAAGAAAATTCTGTTGCTAGTCACAAGAAGAATTGGTTTTTTGCCGGAGTTAACCACGCATTTACAGAGCCACATGCAGCGGTGGCACATTGGGACCCAACTGGAAGGCTCACACTATACACGCCTCAGCAGGTTCCGCACTACGTGCACAGGGCACTAGCCGATGTGTTGGAGATTCCAATGCACCAAATCAATGTGCACAGAACATTTGTAGGTGGTGGTTTTGGCGGGAAGTCCGACCCATTCCCGCACGAAATGTGTGCGGCGATTCTCGCAAGGAAGTCTGGAAAACCCGTTCGAATAACTTTTGATAGGGAGGAGGTTTACTGGGTAAACAGAGGTCGTCATCCTTCGCGAATTGAGATGAACCTCCATGCTGATGACGAAGGGAGAATATGTGGGATCGAGACTGATGCTCTGATAGATGGAGGGGCATTCGCCTCTTTCGGACACGTGACAACCTACTACAACGGGGTACTACATACTGCTCCCTACGAAATTGGTGCTTTCCACTACACCGGGGCTAGAGTTTGGACGAACAAACCTGCCAGTGGTGCTATGCGCGGTCATGGAGCGGTGAATTCTAGGTGCGCGGTAGAAGTTGGTCTGGATGACTTAGCAGAGAAGTTGGGTGTAGACCCGATATCATTGCGTTTAGCAAACCTCCTCCCTCCACACTCAGCAACAATTACGGGATTCAGAGTAACAAGCATAGGGATGAGGGAGTGTCTAGAGAGGGTCAGAGAAGATAGTGACTGGGATAGAAAATTCCGCAAGCTTCCTCTTGGGAAAGGAATCGGCATTGGATGTGGTTTCTTCATTTCAGGAAGTGGCCTACCCATCCACTGGGATCCGAATAAATTCCCCCATGCAACCGTTCATCTGAAGATCGATATGGATGGCGGAGTCACCATCCACACAGGGGCTGCAGACATAGGGCAAGGTTCTGATACAGTCGTAGCTCAATCTGTAGCAGAGGTGCTCGGGCTACCCCTAGATATGATTAGAGTGAAATCGAGGGATTCCGATACTTCTCCGGTAGACTTGGGGTCTTACTCGTCCAGAGTGACCTTCATGAACGCCAACGCGGCTATTTCGGCAGCCATGCAAATCAGAGAGGAGTTGCTTGATGCTACTGTTGAGATCACAGGAGCGGAAAGAAGTGGTTTGATTATTGGGGATCGGAGAATCTTCCTAAAGAAGGACCCAGCGGTTGGGGTCTCCTACCTAGAAGCTCTTCACAAATCACAGGAAGACAGGGGAGCCTTAGTTGCCTCTGGGGCATACAGGACCCCTCCGATGGGGAAGATGCACAAGGGAGCGGCAGCTGGACTGGCTCCAGCATACTCTTTCTCTGCATATGTGACAGAAGTTTCTGTCGATGTAGAAACTGGTCAAATCAAAGTAGACAAGGTATGGGCGGCTCACGACTGTGGAAAGGCTCTGAACCCATTGGCTGTGAAGGGGCAGATAATCGGATCTTGTCACATGGGCATGGGACAAGTTCTATCAGAAGAAATGAGATATGGAAGAAGTGGCAATCTGATGAATCCAGACCTCCTAGATTACAAGATTCCAAGCATTCACGAAATGCCTGAAGTAATTCCCATAATAGTCGAGTCGAACGATCCAGAGGGTCCATTCGGGGCCAAAGAGGCAGGAGAGGGGCCACTTCTTCCGATTCTGCCTTCTGTTTGTAACGCAGTTTACGATGCAATAGGAATCAGAACCTCAGAGTTACCAATGTCTCCAGAGAAGGTACACAAAATGATTGAGAAGCGTTGCAGAGAAGAAGGGGTCTCTGATCCGAATAATCTCACAAACCCATCTCTTCGACACTCGGACCTCCAAGGAGTTCTAGAAATTAGGTCCAGAGACCATAGAATAAGGGACAAGGATAGGAGACTGGATGAGGACAGGCCGGATTATCACAATGGCGCATTATTCGGCCTGGACCCCACAATCCCTCCGGACGAAGTTGATCCTAGGTGGTCAGTGAGGGTGACGCCCGAAGAGGAATATCTGGAGTCTCCTAGACTCGCAGGTAGTGCTTGGAAGCATACAGAAAGAAGGCATTCGGAGGGTCACAAATGAGGATGCCCCCCTTCCGCGTTCTTACACCGAAGAGTTTGGATGAGGCACTAACAATGTCTAGAGAACTTTCAGAATCTGGAGAAGAGTTCGACTGGGTTGCTGGAGGAACTGACCTACTTCCAAACTACAAGTGGCACATCAACGTGAAGGGGCACGTTATCTCGCTTTCTTCCATAGCCGAGTTGCGGGAAATAAGCGAGGAAAGTATTGGCGCTATGGTCAGTATCAATGAGTTATCAGAGCACGAGTCTACCCATCCTGTGTTGGCCAAGGCAGCAGACTCAATTGCCAGTGTTATGATTAGAAGGTCCGGGACCGTTGGCGGAAATATTTGTCTGGATACTCGGTGCTACTGGATCAATCAGTCGGAAACATGGAGAGAGTCGATTGACTGGTGTCACAAATGTGATTGTGGCACTGGGGCTGATTGTAGAGTAATTCCGAACCAAAACACACTTTGCGTTGCGACCTATCAAGCAGATTTGGCCCCTGTACTGATGTGCCTAGGTGCCAGAGTCCATCTAGCATCACCCGAAGGAAAGCGCTCCATGCCACTATGTGATTTCTTCAAGTTAGACGGAATGACCCGGAATGTACTCGAACCCGGAGAAATGGTCACTCACATCACTCTTCCTGAAGACTCAGCAGATTGGAACGGAGACTATCAGAAGCTGAGGCAGCGTGAGTCCTGGGACTTCCCTGAAGCGGGCGTAGCTGTTCTATGGAAAGGAGACGAAGGAGATGGCCCGTCGAGTCTGAGAGTGGCAACCACTGGCCTAGAGTCGATTCCTAGCTTGCATTCAGAAGAAGCAGAGGACGCACTGGAGAATTGGAGCGGAGTGGAGACCGTTGAAATTCTATCAGAGTCGATTAGAAAGGCAGTAAAGCCAGTTCAGAACACCTGGTTCTCCCCATCTTATAGAAGGAAGATGGTGAAGGTCTTAACGAAAAGGGCGTGTAGGAAGTTATTGGTGAGTTGATGGGTTTGAGAGTTCGCTCTGTGATTATTGGGGCCATTCTCGCTGCGTCTCTTATGGCGGTTCCCTCTGCCTCGGGACAGGACTTAGATTCGTGGGAGTTGGGAATAAAATATCCTGGAGAGGACGCCACCAATTCTTTCCTCTTGTCTGATGATGGTTCGATTAAGGTCGAGTTCTTCGTAGAAAATTCAGGACTGACAGAGATAACGGTGCAGTTTGAGTACAATATACCATTCGGAGGAAGTCATGAAGGACCTGAGGAAGAGTCCATTTCCTCCGGTGCGAACGATACATTTGATCTGAAGATTAGCGGAATAGATGTACTATCCCAAGATGCGGAAAAGAAAGAGAAATTTTCAATCACTGCGACGATAACTGCTAGGCAGGGAATTCCCGATCCTCTATCCTCTTCTCAGAACAGAGAGGGGGACTTGGAGATACCATCGATATTTGATTTGGTCGTGGATATTTCTGATCCATTCGGGCCGATGAACGCTGGCTCTGACACGATACTGACCGTGACCGTTAGAAACAACGGAAACGCACAGGATGGAGTGGCAGAAGTTGACGTTAGGGATGATTGCCCACTGTTGACCACCGATAATGGACTAGATGCCCTCCTAAGCGGCAATATAGAATCCGGAAGAAGCAAGGATGCGGATCTCAAGGTTACTGCCTCAGAAAGCCACCCAAAGAGACACTGCGACATCACGATATCTGTGACATCGAAAAGGAATGGGGCATCCGGTGCATCGGAAGACGAAGTAAGGGTGACCGTGGAACCTCCACCAACGGGGGATTCAAGCTCTGGAGGTCAGGATAACGATGTCAGCGGCACAGAGGACTCGATAGAGTCCAACCTTTCTGCACCGGGTTTGGGGGTGCTATCCTTTGGACTGCTTGCAGCATTGGCCTATGCTAATAGGATTGAAGATTAAGTGGTAAATCTTCACATCCAACATGATAGTCGAACTATGCTCAGCAACATATAACCGTGAATTAATTGTCGGACAGTTGTTGCTTGGGCCTACGGCCCAACGAAAAGGGAGTATGAAACCATGGCGATTGACATGGATAGTGAAGCGAGATTCAACAGGAACGTTTTGTATTCCTTGGTAATTACCTCAATATTGCTCCTAGTTTTGCCAATGTTCTTTGTAGTCGGAAAGTCATCAAATTATTCTGCTTACGATACCGATGGCTTGGGCCAGTTATCCGATATGAGGGAAAGTTTCGAGGGAGAGTATGTTGAGAATAGAGACTCTGGTTACTATGTTGCAAATACTATGTCCACTCCAATGCTGGTTAATGATTGGAAGGATCCGCATCGAACACTTCTGACCATCATTGCTCCTGAAAAACCGATTGATCAAACCGAGGCAGACGAAATTTTCAGATTCGTCACTGAGAAGGGCGGCAAGGTAATCGTCGCGGCTGACAATACTCAGGCGCACAATCTGGCAATACTATTCGGCGTCAGATACATGGATGCTCCACTACTGGATGATAAGCAGCATTGGGTATACACACAACAGTCACAACAGACCGTCGACTGGGGCAATGTTTGGAGCGCTTCACCGGTCAATCAAGACATTGAGGATATGTCTCCTGGAGCACTGATGCAAGGTTGTACTGCATTCCAAATTCAGAATCCCGACGGTCTGAACGATTGCAGACTTCCTGTAATGTACAGAGGTCCGACAGGGATGATGTTCGAACCCACGGACAAAGATATCGAAGACCCCAATCACAGGAGTATAATGACACTTGGTACCGCTTCACCTTCCGCATTCATTGACAGAGCCGGAGATGGAGACCCTACCAATCCAGCCAATCCTGCCACTGGAGATCTGAGGCTAATGATGAGATTCGATTATCCCGGTATAAAGGTCCTGGACAAAGTGGCGGATGAAGGCAGGGGAGCGTTTTCAGCTGGTGTGGGGGAGTTGGAAGTGACGGGGAGTATTGTCTTCGTAGCGGATGACGAGGCTTTCTCGAATATGCTTTGGGAGCTAGCAGTCGCAAAGGACCAAGGCCTTAGTCAAGACTGCTCAGCAATTGGAGATTACACGCGAAACAACTGTTGGACGCAAGAGATCCTCAACAACAATGAGTGGAATGGTAATGAGAGGTACTTCAGACTACTCGCGTACGATATGATGGAGTTTGACAATGTAGATCTAAATGCTCCTATTCGAAGCGATCCTTCTAACTTCCAAATCGTTTTCGACGAGAGCAGGCACGTGACTGGAGTGGTCTCCGAACCATTCGTTCAGACTATGGGGACCGTCGTCCTACTGACATCGAATCAATTCCTAAAGTGGCTAGTAGTTCTGAACGTCACCCTTCTACTACTAGTAGCCATGATGGTAGTACCTGAAAAGGAGAACTGGAGGCACGTCTTTGATCTGACGAAATTCAACCAGCGTCCAGAGAAACTAGACCCTGCAACATACAGAGATAGAGTCAGGAAATCGCTTCTCACAAAGGTCAGGATACACCATGACCTTACCAGAGATGAGATGGCAATGACTCCTCCGCCTGAAGTTCAGGCGATGATCGGGGATCCGCGTCTCGTGGAATTGGCTTATAGCCAAAGCCGGACGTACACACCACAAGAGTTGCGCAAGTTGATGCAAGCTATTCGCCGATGGGGAAAAAATAACTAATAAAATGGAGTGAAAAAATGAGTGAAACAGGACCACAAAAAGGGATGCAAGCGCCGAATACTGGCACACAGGACGCGGTTTTAGCTAAGAAGGCGCAAGAGTCCCGTGGATCGAGCAAGGTAGACGAAGTTTTGGCTGCAACTGGTGCCATGGGACAGGCAATCAGTACCGAGGTACAGAAGGTAATCATCGGAAAGTCACACGTGATTGACAACGTAATGGTAGACATTCTATCGAATGGAAACCTACTGTTCGAGGATTTTCCCGGATTGGCAAAGACGCTGATGACAAACACGTTCGCTGATGCCCTGGGATGCGACTTCAAGAGAGTTCAATTCACTCCAGATCTTCTTCCGGCAGACATTACTGGGACAAATATTTACGATGCTAAGAAGGGAGAGTTCACCTTCAAGCCTGGTCCCATTTTCTGTAATCTCCTCCTGTCTGACGAGATAAACAGAGCACCTCCGAAGACTCAGGCTGCTCTTCTAGAGGCAATGCAGGAGAAGCAGGTCACGATAGGAGTAGTTACCCACAAACTCCCCTCCCCTTTCCTAACCATGGCAACCCAGAACCCAGTGGAGCAGGAAGGAACTTACCCTCTTCCAGAGGCACAGCTTGACCGTTTCATGATGAAGATGATGGTCGGATACCCGGACAG
>CENX01049828.1_pt1 | contig 24465 bp, 14 predicted proteins | sample 361321 | NCBI WGS metagenome assembly CENX01 (sample SAMEA2619678, study PRJEB7988) | marine metagenome | isolation source: saline water (ENVO:00002010), including | reverse complement strand
GTACTACAATGAGACTTCATGTGCCTGTAGAATCTAATGTAAATGTTAGTGTTTATAATTTAATGGGTCAGCAAGTAGATGTACTTCATAATGGATTGCTTTCTAGTGGATATACTACATTAACATGGAACGCAGCTGATTTGCCTAGTGGAATGTATATTGTTAAAGCAATATCAAATTCATATACAAGTACACAGAAGTTAATGTTACTCAAGTAAAAAATATACTAAACTAATAATCTAAAGTGCTCTTTGAATTAATTGATAAGAGCACTTTTAATTTATACAATAAATAGATCTGCTGTTATTTCATCTAATAGCATAAAATCATTATCTTTTAACTTTAAGTATTTATCTTCCATAACTAGTTGAGGCCATTTTTTTATTTTTTTTTCTAAGTTAATTAATGTTGTTATTCTATTTAGTTTTTCTATATTAATTCCTTTAGAAGTACGAAGCCCATTCATAATAATTTCATTAAATTTATTTTTACTTGATAATATTTCAGTATTTTTAATGGGAAGTTTATTTTTTTTAAGTATTGATAAATACAAACCAAGGGACCGATGATTCCACCATCTTTTTTTACCATCATATCCATGCGCAGATGGGCCAAACGCTATATAGGGATCAAGATCCCAATAATGTAAATTATGAAGACATTCTTTGTTTATTTTTGCATAATTTGATGCTTCATATTGAGAATATTTATTATTTGACATAATTGAAGAGGTCATTTCATACATATTATAATCTAGCTCTTCATCAGGCATTACAACTTTTCCTTTTGAAACATTGTTATAAAGCATTGTTCCTTTTTCAACGGTAAGTGAATAAGATGAAATATGATCAGGCTGTAATTTGATGACAGATTTTAAATTTTCAGATAAAATATCTAAACTTTGTCCTGGAATATTAAATATCATATCTGTATTTATATTTTCAAAACCAGCTTTTCGTGCTTCTTCAAATGCTACTATACATTGTTTTGCCGAATGTAGTCTATCTAAAAATTTTAATAACTTATCATCAAGTGATTGAAAACCAAAAGATACTCTGTTTATTCCAATTTCTTTATAACCATTCAAATAATCTTTAGATGTTTCTCCTGGATTTGCTTCTATTGTAATTTCTTTTATTATTGAGAAATCAATATGATTAGATAAAGCTTTAAATATTTTTTCAATATAATGTGGCTCAATTAGAGAAGGTGTTCCACCTCCAAGAAATATAGTATCAAATTTAAGATTGTTTGAATTATTCGAGTTAAAATACAAACCTATTTCTTTAACTATAGATTCAATAAAATCTGGTATAGATTCCTTTCTATTTACAATGGAGTAAAAATCACAATATCCACATTTAACATTACAAAATGGAAAGTGTATGTATATCCCAGATTTTTTATTCATTTACGTTTAATTATAATCTTTGTACAGTGAATGATACCTTCAATAATCATCCATAGGAATAGAAAGATTAAAACAGAGTTAATAGTTAGAATAAAGGTATTAGGTGAAGAACTTAATTTAATAATAAGAGCGCTAAATGTTATAAGCATTACTATTAACATGGGAATAGCAAATGGAAGAATATTTTTTTTCTTTTTAAATAAATAAATACTTAAAACCATAAGCGTTAAAGATGCTAACATTTGATTGCTAGCTCCAAATGTTGTCCATAAATCATTTCTAAGATTATCATTTGAAGCTATTAGATATGCAGGAATGATAGATATTAGTGTTGCAATGAATTTGTTTTTAATGAAGTTGAAGTTTATAGCCTCTCCAAATTCAGTAATTATATATCTCTGAATCCTAGTTGCCGAATCTAATGTGGTAGCAGCAAATGAAACCACAAGGACCACTATTAAGGTTTGCGCTACATGGACTGAAAAGCCAATTTTTTCAATAAGAGCAGAACTACCATTTATGAAAGTTGGTAATGCCCCTTGTTTAGCTGCTGCAAAATTACATGACCATGGATAACACTCTGTTGTTACAAAAGAAAGACCAGCAATTGCAGCAATGGTAGCAGCAATAGCTAAAGTTCCTTCACCTAATGTAGCTCCATATCCAATCATTCTAGAATCAGTCATATGATCAATTTGTTTTGAAGTAGTGCCAGATGAAACTAATCCATGAAAACCACTTATTGCTCCACATGCAATAGTAACAAATAGAAACGGAATGATTGGTGGTCCATTATCAATATTTGTTAATGCGGGTGCAATCACCTCAGGTTGTATAATTACGATTGATGAGAAAATTAAAATTAATCCTACTATAAGCTGATGACTATTGATGTAATCTCTTGGCTGAAGTAGTATCCATACAGGAAGTAAGCTTGCAATAGCAGAGTAAAAAAATAATATAATAATCCAGCTATGTTGTACATCCTCATTTAATATGCCAATGGATTCAAGCTTTATTGGATTTGTTGATCCAATCCAGACAAATATATAGAGTATTATTAGCGCAGCTAATGATGGAAAGAATGAGTTTACATCTTTTTTATATATAATATATCCCATAATTATAGCAATTAGGATTTCAATATTAATTGGAAGAACTGCTGTTGGAAATTTTGAAAATAATATAGATATTGCATTTGCAAATACTGCTAAAACTAGCCATGTTAGAGACATAACGAAAATCAAAAACATCACTCTAACTCTTTTATTAATAACATTTGATGATATATCAGCTATAGATCTGCCTTTTTCTTTTAGACTTAGTACTAAAGCTCCAAAATCATGCACTGCTCCCATAAAAACTGTACCGATAATAATCCATAAAATTGCTGGTAGCCATCCCCAGTAAACTGCAATGCAAGGTCCTATGATCGGTGCGGCGCCAGCAATAGAGGTAAAATGATGTCCAAATAAGATATGTTTTTTAGATGGAATAAAATCAAGTTCATCTCTTTGTTTGTGCGCTGGAGTAATATTCTTATCATTTAAATTGAATATTTTTGCTGATATATACTTACTGTAGAATATGTATCCTAAAGCAAAAAGAAAGAATGAAATAAATACAATAATTAATGAGTTCATATATGATTTAATTTAATAAAAATTTATTCAAACATAAATTATAACAATTTTTCAAATAGTTTTTATAATTATATCTTTGTAAGTTTATCTTGCGGATATTTTTAAATTACTTATAACATGGAGTTCTTTTGCTTCCTATTTTTTCTTGGTTGTCAAATGACTGAAGATTTGATGACTAAACTAGATATAGACCAAAAGTCGATAAATCAGTTAAAAGCACTTATAATGGATACTGTAAGAGGTGCTAATTCTGGTCACACTGGCGGTCCCTTTTCCTCACTAGATTTTACATATGTCTTATATAATGATTTTCTAAAGTATGACCCTGAAGATAGTTTATGGTTTGATCGTGATAGATTCGTATTATCGCCAGGCCATGAATCTGCTCTTCTTTATTCAATTTTGTGCCTGGTTGGTTGGTTAAAAATTGATGATCTAAAAAAGTTTAGACAACTTGGATCAAAGACTCCAGGTCATCCTGAAATGGGATTGACACCTGGTGTTGAATGTACAACAGGTCCTCTTGGTCAAGGAGTAGCTAATGCTGTTGGTATGGCAGTTTCTGAATCTATTCTAAGAGAAAGGTTTGGAGAAGATGTTATTGATCATTATACTTATTTGCTTCATAGCGATGGAGATATCCAAGAGCCAGTAGCGCAAGGCGCAGTAGCGATTGCGGGGCATTGGGGTCTAAATAGATTAATTGCTTACTATGATGCAAATAAGGCTCAAATTTCTGGTAAAGTTGATAGGTCTGACTCCACAGATTATAGAATGTTTTATGAATCTAATGGATGGCATGTTCAAGAAGTTGACGGCCAAGACAGAGAGCAAATACGTTCTGCGATTAGGATTGCTCAGATGGAAATTGACAAACCTTCAATTATAATTGGTCATAATGTTATAGCTCCAGGGTGCGCTACTATGGAAGGTGATCATAATACTCATGGAGCTCCACTACCCACAGAAGAAATTTCTGCTACAAAAGAAAAAATGAATTTAGATCCAGAAAAATTCTATTATTTGTCGGATGATGTCATTTCTAATTTTAGAGAATCATATGATTATGCAAGGCAAGAAGTTGCCTCATGGCGAAAAAATTTAGAAGAGAAATTAAATACAGATGATGCTTTCCGTATTGATTGGAAAAAATCTCAAAAAGGTGATTTGTCATCTGTTGAATTTCCAAAATTTAATTCTGATGAAAATTTAGCAACCCGCAAAGCATGGGGTCCAATTCTTGATAGTATTTGTGATTCCTTTGATTTTCTAGTGGGGGGATCAGCAGATCTCGAACCATCAAATGTAACAGAAGGTTTTGCAAAAAGAGTTAAAGATTTTAGTAGAACAAATAAATCAGGAAGAAACTTCGCATATGGAGTAAGAGAGTTTCCAATGGGTGCAATAAATAATGGAATTGCCCAACATGGAGGTTTAAAAGTATTTGGCGCTACCTTTTTTGCATTTTCAGACTATGAAAGACCTGCATTAAGAATGCGTGCACTGCAAAATCTTCCAGTGGTATCTGAATATACTCATGACTCTATATATGTTGGAGAAGATGGTCCAACTCATCAGCCTATTGAACATCTAATGGCATGTAGAACAATTCCAAATCTAATGGTATTTCGGCCTGCTGATGCGAATGAAGTATCGATTGCAGCAAAATTAGCTTTTAGTTATAGTGATTTAGCTTCAATAATTTTATTAACAAGGCAAAATCTTCCAGTTTTAGATAGAGAGAAATATGCAAGTTATGATAATTTTGAAAAAGGAGCCTATGTAATTAGTGACTATGAAAATAAAGGTCCTAAGATGAGTTTATTTGCTTCAGGTTCAGAAGTTTCTTTGGCATTAGATGTAAAAGAAAAATTAAGGGAATATTTTAATATTAGAGTTGTCAATTTTGGCTGCTGGGAACTGTTTGAAATGCAGTCAGAATCCTATAAAAATGAAATTGTTCACGACTCTAGTATCAAAATTTCAATAGAAGCAGGAATCACAATTGGATGGGAGAGATATACTGGTAACAGCCAATCTAATGCATTAAATATTGGAATAGACTCTTATGGGGAGTCAGCACCAGGGGCTGAAGTAGCTGAACATTTTGGGCTTACTTTAAATCATATAACTGATAGAATTAAGTCAAAATTTAGTTAAATCTATTTATTTTTTATTTTTTTAATTAGTTCATAAATTATAATACTTTAAATGAAACCATTTAAGTTACTTTAATTAGGGGGAGTTATAGATGCCAAAGTGGGATAAAAATACATTTATTGAAAAAGCAAAAGATTCTTGCTATCCTCATATTTCAAACATTCTCATTGATTTAGTTAATTTTGCAGATGATTCTGCTGATACTATATCCTGGGGAAGAGGTAAGGATTGTGGTACTATGGTATACAAATGTAAATCAGATGATTTTGGCATGGTTCCTCTTTTCCATATTACGACAAATGGTCAAATTAAATTTCAATTAAATTATATGAGAACTAATATTGCTAAGAAAGAAATTGTTAGAGATTTTCAGTTGAAGCTTGAATCTAATTTTCTTATGGATTTTGATGAGGATGAATATCCTTTTGATTTATTTCATAAAATTGATGATTTATTCAACATAAAACATGAGGTTGATAAATTTGAGGATACTATTCAAGGTATATCAGCTCGCCTTAAGCAATAATTACCAAAAATATAGTCTTTTTTTACTCCCATTAATGTATAATTTTTAGTATTATTATCTGATGTCATGTTTTTTGTTTTTACATCGTGTTACATCGTGTTATTAATATGATTAACTATATTATAAAAAAAGACTTTAAATGATAAAAAATTTCAAAATATTAGTTTTTACTATTTATCTTTTTTCATTTATGTATGCAAATACTTGTGATACTGCTGAAAATTATGGTTTAATAAATTCCGGAACTATCTTATCTGGAAACTTTTCTTCGGATGGTGATGATTATTGGATTTCTTTCACAACTACATGCGAATTCCAAAATATATTACTATCAACTTGTGGCTCGTATGCTGAAAATACAGATGATGGAATAGAGTACTTGGATACTATCCTTGAAGTCTATAAAGATTCAGAAATTGGTGAAAATGCATGCGATCTATTTGAACCCTGGTCAATTGATACTGGAATTCCTACAGGAGCAACTTGGTGGAATGATGACCCAGATGATACTTCTGAGTTAATATGCTCATCCTCTGGTCAAGACTTAATAGGTGAAGATAATCATTCAGTACTTCTAATTCCATCTCAAGTGGAGCAAGAGAGTGGAAATACTTTAGAACCTGCAACGTATTATGTGAGGATTTCTGGATATCCTGGACACTCAGTTGGTGAGTGGAACCTTCATCTAACTGGTAATGCTACAATTGAATTACAAATTAACAATCAAGATTTATTACTTCCACATGACCCTCAAGATGGTGCTCCAGGTGGATTTATGGATGTAGTTCTAGATGCATCTGCCTCTACGTGTACAGAACAAATTTCAGATTATCTTTGGATTGATGATTTTAGCAATTATGGTCCTTTTTCGAATTCTACAGAGACAGTATCTATGGAATATGGTTTACATCAGGTAACATTAATAGCTACTGATCTTCAAGGAAATGAGTACCAAGATAATATTTTAATTTCAATTACTGAGCCAAATATTGGACCTAATGCTAATGCTGGCGATGATTTTTTTATTACTGTACCTCATGATGGTGATATAAGTTCATCAAATGTAACTGTTTCTCTTTCAGGAGAGCAATCTAGTGATGATGATGATGATGTCCTCAGTTACAGCTGGAATTATATAGGTGGCCCTGATAATATTATAATAAATAATTCAGAAAGCTCAAATCCAGCATTTAATACAAGCAACTCTTTTGGTTCTAATGATAAACAGTATCAATTTGAGTTAACAGCAATAGATCCTTATGGTTTGGTAGATTTAGATACTGTTAGTGTAACAGTTGTATCTGAACAAAATTTAAATCCCGTAGCATCTGCTCCTAATCTAGAAATTACAATACTTCATGATGGAGATCCTGAAACATTTCAGTCTGAGTCCTTTGTCTTAAATGCTAGTGATTCTTTTGACCCAGATGGAGATGATTTGGTATATTATGAATGGCAAACCATACTTTCAGGAGAACTTCAATCAATATCTAATTCTTTTATCCATACTGTTGAATCAATAAATTATAGTACTATCGATTCAGTTCTTGGAGAGCATCAATATAAATTAATTGTTAAAGATCCTTATGAAGCTATCGATGATACAACATTTATAGTTAATGTTTTACCTGAGCCAAATTCGCCTCCTGTTGTTCAGTTTGATCCTTATCAGGTAGTATATTTTTCTTGCGTCCCAAATGAGGAAACAGATTGCTCACAAGTAGTATCTTTAAACAGCTATAACACTTCTTATGATCCGGATGAAGATCCATTTACATCTACTTGGTATGATGATGAATGGAATTTAACATCTTCCCTGCAAACTTTAAATTTAGGAACATCGACATTTAATCTTATTGCTACAGATAGCTATAATGAATCTGATACATTAGATTTTAGTATAGTTATTTCTGCGCCTAACTCTGTTCCTACTGCAATAACACTAGGAACACAAGAAGTTTTTGAGTCAACAGCTGAGTTAGATTCAATAGATGGTATAGATTCTCGTTTTTTATTCGGTTCTGCTGTAGATGAGGATCACGTAGATAGTGATCTTGGTATACTTTGGACACTTTTAAATGATGATAATGAAATTTCAATTTTAGATTCAACGAGTTTAACAGGCGAAATTATTAGTGGAGATATATCGAATAATAACTATCCGTTAATCTTAAATTTTCTATTGTCTGTATGGGATCCTCTAAGCTGCCATCCTAGGAACCTGTATATGTTTAATGATTTGAACTCTAATGGCTCATGGGATGAATTAGAGCCTTGGGATCCGGCTTGTCCGATTGGAGATGATCCTATGACTTATGGTCTTTCTTCACTTGAATTGAGTATTAAAAATTATAATCAAGCGCCAAATGTTAATCCACTTGGCAATAATGATCTTCAACAATTTTTGAATGATACTGAATGGGTTATAAGAGAAGATGTTGATACATTGATTTCATTTAATTATACTGATTGGGCAAATCAAGGTTTATTTGAGGATGAAGATGACTGTTTATTTAATCCAGATACTGGGTGTTCAATAACTAATCCATACCCATCTGATAATTTTAATATTATTATAAATAATGGAGAAAATTATCACACTGGATATATCTGCAATACAAATGATCTTTACTATAGTACACTTCTTGAATGCGATAGTTTGTGTGATGATTGTAATCCTGATTTAGATATGTTAGTACTTGAAGAGAATTATTCAAATGAAACAATAACAGTAGAATTTCAAATAGATGATCTTAATGAAATAAATAATTTAAGTGATACTCTTTATATTGATATGTTCATTGAGCCAGTTAATGATGTACCATTAATACTTTCATTTGATGATGAAGAGCTTATTCAAAATGGAGTAATTGAAGATACTTCTTTCCCTTTATTTATAGACGATGTCACTTTTTATGATGTTGAGGGAGATTTGAATTTAAATGGTGAGTGTGATATAAATGAATGTGAAAATATTTTAATTTCTGCTCAAGAAAGTCCTAATTATTCTTTTTCAAATAATACAATTACTTTAACAGAAAATTTCTTTGGAAATTTAGATCTGGGAATACAACTACTAGATTTTGGGGATACATCAAATGTCTTTACATTCTCAATTCCAGTTCAGGGAACTAATGATGACCCTAATTTGATTTTTGGTATGGATACATTAGATTTCCTTAATGAAGATTTTGACTCCACATATATAAATTTATACACAATTTTTGAAGATGTCGATGGTGAAGAGCTCGTATTCTATTTAGATGATAATGCAAATGATTTATCTATATTTGATTATCAAATTATTGGTAATGATTTATTACTTACAAGCTTAGATGATATAAATGGAGAATTTATACTTAATTTTACAGTATTGGATTCTAACATGATTGAGCAAAATTATTCATTAGATGAGCCTATTACATTTATTGTTAATCCTGTTAATGATTCACCTATTGCGGTTTCAGAATATATAGAAACACCTGAGGATTCTTCGTTATACATTCCATTACAGGGAATTGATATAGATTCTGATTCTTTAGTGTTTGAAATAGTGCAATTTCCCGAGCATGGTATTATTGGAGATGTATTTCCAATAGATGCGTATAATGCTAATGTGTTATATACTCCTGAGGCTGGATATAGATGTGGAGATAAATTTAAGTTTATTGTAAAAGATTTAGATGAGAATGGTGATGTTTTATCTATTAGTAATATTGCTGAAGTTAATATTAATGTAGGAGACTGCAACTTTCCTCCTCAAATTTCTGTCCAATTTGATATCAATATATTTGAAGATAATACTATATATTTCATTGATAGTGAGCTTTCAAATAGTGAATTACCTAATAATTTTTATAGTTTAAATAATCAATCAAATTTTATTATTAATGATGAAGATTCAACTTCACTTTCTTTTGTTGAACTTTGGGAAGGAGAAAATTATTATATTGAGGATGGTTATTGCGCTTCTCCAACACTTACTAATGATTGGCAAGTAGATACAACCAAAGCCTGCGGGTTAATTCCTTATTATGCAGTTTGTGACATTGAATTTTTAGAACAGAATACTAATTATAAAGATGGTACTAAATATTGCGCCTGTGCGGCTAGTGAAACATGTACTGCAAGTCAATATTATTTAGATACTTTAGCAATCAGGCCAGTACAAGATTATGATACGTATTTTGATATTACAACAATAGCTAACGATGGAGATATTTCGTATAATTTGAGCGATTCTTCTTTCACCCGGGTTTATCTATCTCCTATTAATGATGCTCCTCAAATAGGACTAATTAGTAATCAAGAAACGAATGAAGGGGAATCTCTATATTTAAATTTCACATATTCTTCAAATTTAGAAGATGAAACTAATGAGAACTCAAGTTTCATCATTTATGATGTTGATAATGATAATACTCAAATTTCTTTTGATCTTCAGTTAAATGATATATTTTTTCAAACTCTAGAACAAGATAGTTTATTAGTTATTAATTTAATTAACCCTGATTATAATGTCGCTAATACAGAAGTAATGGTTGTATTAAAAGATCAAGAATTTTTATCAGATACCGCATATTTTGATTTAGCAGTTAATCAAGTGGATGATCCAGCAATTTTTCAATCTATAGGTGTAGGTGATAATCAAGGTGAGCCATTAAAGTTTATTGAAGATACTGGGGCATTAGATTTTGTAAGTGAAATTAAAATTTATTATTATGATGCAGACTGGGACCCACAGATAAATGATAATCCTGATGAATACTTGTATGCAGATTCGGTTTTTTGGGATGTTAGCCCTATCAACGCAGATCAATCAAATATTCAATTTTATACAAGTGAAGATTATCCAAGTGAAACAGGAATAAATGAGGATAGTCAACTATATTATTCTCAACCTATAATTCTAGAGTATGTATCTCCAAATTGGAATGGATATGATGGTCTTTATTTTATAAACGATGAAACAAATGATACTTTATTGCTTAGCGTTCATGTCACTGAGCAAAATGACCCCCCAAATCCGTTTGATATTGGTAATGAGCCAATTTTTAATACTAATGTTAACAGCTATGAATGGTCATTAAATGAAATTGATTTATGCTTAAATGACAATCTTGAACAAGGCCAATATGATTATGAAATAAATGAATGCATAATTTCAAATTTCTATAAAAAATATTTATATAGTTGCGAATCGACCTTAGTTACGTATTCAACAATTGAGGAATGTAATTTGAATTGCATCGAAAGTAATTGTATTGAGTTTTTTGATGACATGTATTTTAGATTGCCGTATAGAAGAGTTCCATCTAATGAAGAAGTCCTATCAGATAGTTTGTTGTTTGAGTGGGAAGAAGCCTATGATATCGATTTAGATCAAGATTTTAGTCAAGATCCAAACAATAATTTGAATTTGTACTATCGTTTAGAGTTGGTTGACAATATCACTCAAAAAGTATTTGTTGTTGCTGAGTCAATTGAAGAAAACCAGATTAGTGTTGATTTAAGTAAGCCTTTCTTTAATTATAAGTCAGAGTTAAACTACTATGATTCATGTGGAGTTTTTTCTAGAGAATTATCCTTAAGTGACACATCACGACAGTTTTTAGATTTATCAGGCAGTACAGAATATTCGTGGAGAGTTGGTGCTAATAATTTATGGTGTGATGAATTAAATCTTGACCCTTCCTATATAACTCTTGGAGAAAATGCAAAAACAGATTTTTATATTGATTTGATTCCTCCTAAAGGTTCAATAAATATTTTGCAAGACCAGATGTCTCCTGAGTTTATGAATATTTATGTTACATTTGATGAGCAAATCGATGAATGGAAGAGTGAACTTTTTATAACTTATAATTCAGAAACTACATCTCATAATTTTCCAGTTAATAATAGCGATAATATTTATGGAATAACTGAATTATTCCCAGGTCTTGGCGCTATAGAAATCGATGTTGAGTCTTGGGATGCGGTTGGGAATGGAACGTTGAGTTCTGTTTCTATTGCATATAATGAGATAATAGCAGAGGTAGGTAAAAGTATTTTTTCACCCACTGAAACATTTATGATGAGATTTAATGAGTATGATATAGCCAGTGATGCTTCAATATTAATCAAAGAATTAAATATTCCAGACTTCTTTGATCAAAAACCTAGTTTTCAACAAGTCTCTCAAATTTATGATGTTAGTTCTATTAATATGGAAATAATTGAACCTTTAGATATCGCAATTGAAATTCCAACAAACTTATTAGATTTAAAATTTTGGAAATTTAAAATCTTTACTTTAAATGAAAATGGTGAATTAGAAAATGATATAACTACTAATGCAGACAGAGGAGTTGTTTTAGCAAAAACAAACACTTTGGGTAAGTATGCATTGTTTTATAATCCTGATGCTGAATTCGAAATCCCTCAAGGTGTCGAACTTGTTGGGAACTATCCGAATCCATTTAATCCCAGTACAAATATTTTTTACTATATTGAAAATGATTTTGAAAATGTCTCCATAAAAATTTTAGATCTTCTTGGTCGAGAAGTTAAAATCTTATATGAAGGTCAAAATATGTCTGGTTATTATGATATGATATGGGATGGAACAAATATTAATGGAGAGCAAGTTGGGTCAGGTATTTATTTCATTCAAGCGAATCTTGGAAAATCTCAAATATATAAGAAGGTTATGAAATTAAAATAATGAGATTATATATATATATATTGTTATTACTTTTCTTTTCATGTGATGAACTTGGAGAAGAATCTGGACCACTAGATTATAATGGATTGATTACAGAGGGGTGGAATAATTTTATACTAGGAGATTATGTTAAATCTCAGGAATTCTTCCTTGATGTTTTAGATATTGATCCTTCTTTGATTTCTTATTACTCTGAAGCATATTTGGGTTTAGGGTTCTCAACTTTATTTGAAGCAAAGAATATTACAGGAATTGACTCTGTCTCTTTTTCAAATAGATTCAATTTGCGGAGTCAATCAAAAGACTGGTTTTTTGAGGTGATTGATGAAGTTGATAGCTATGTTGGCCAAGAACCCTTTCGAGAAAATTTAATATTAGATCTTAATGCTGGATTAGCTTTTACTTATAGTTCATTATCTTTATATAATGAGTTTGACCCTTACATGTTAATTGGAACTACTGAAGAATTTGTTAATAATGCATTGAATTATTCTGAACTTGTAATTTCAAATGATCCAAATTACTTGTTTACATATAGCACAGAAGATATAAATTCAAATACTTTGCATCTACTAAGAGCTCAATTATTCCTAGAAATAGAAGATTACAATCAAGCATTACAAGAAATTCTAATGATAGATTCACAAAGTATAAATGTTACTTTTAAAGTAAATAGTAATTATGTTCAAAATTCTTATAAAATCTTTTTAAATGGAGGCTTTCAGGGTCAAGATAAGCATTTATTTGAGATGTCTTCAATTAGTAATGGTGTATTTGAAGTTGATAGGACTCTTACTCCATTATTGCCTTGCACAGATTTAGTTAATGAAACTTTTACTATTACCAATAATGAAATAGTAGAATGTATAAATTCATTTACTTCTAATATATATGAATATAGTTTTTCAATGCAGGTACCAAATTCAATTAATACTAATTTAGTAGACCAATCTTCATGTGAAACATTAAACTTAGAATGGGTTGAAGGTGTAGGATGTGTTGATTCATGGATGTATATTGAAGAACAATTAGAAGAACAAGATTGTATTGATAATGAATATAGAAATTTATTAATTGAAAATTCTGATGCAATTATTGTTAATGCTTGCTTTGGTACATGTCTAGAATGTTAAGAATTTTTAAAACATACTGTTACAGATAAATTATCAATTTAAGTTATTGAATATATTAATTTATAGATATTATGAGGAGAAAAATGGTTAATTATATAGTCCTGAGTTTATTATTAGCTTTGTCTATTTGTTCTGATACAGATGTCGTTGAATTACCTATAGGATTTACGCCCGAGGAATGGGATAATAGACACTTAATCGATGAAATGGGATATAGAACAGATCCACCACAAGCACCTGTTAGAAATATTGCAGAATATGAACCTATGCAGGGTGTCCTTATAAGGTACCCTTTTGGTATATCAACGTCCTTGATTAGGGAAATGGCTGAGGATGTAGTTGTTTATTGTTTAGTATCATCTAATCAACAAAACTCTGCTTATAATTCCATGAATAACGCAGGTGTGAATATGAATAATGTTGAATTTATTGTTGGTTCAACAGATTCTTATTGGACTCGTGATTATGGACCATGGTGGGTAGTTGATGGGAATGGTGATATAGGTATCGTAGATTTTACTTATAATCGACCTCGTCCAAATGATAATGCTGCTCCATATAAAGTCTCACAACATTTAGATGTTCCATATTTTTCATCGGATGTTGTTTCTACTGGTGGTAATTATATGACTGATGGAAATGGTATTGCTGCTGCAACTCAAATAGCATATACAGAAAATAGTCAATGTGGTACTAATGACCAATCAAGTGTTCCCCTTTCTCCATGTGCTTATGTTGATAATATTATGTACGATTATTATGGAATTGATACATATCATGTAGTCGCTGATCCGAACGATGAATATATTGACCATATTGATTGCTGGGGTAAATATTTATCTTCTTCTAGAATGTTAATTAGAGAAGTACCCACATCTCATCCTCAATATAATGATATAGAAGAAGTCGCAAATTATTTTGAAAATACACTTACAGCTTCTGGATCTGCATGGGAAGTCTTTCGAGTTTATACTCCCAATGATCAACCATATACAAATTCTTTGATATTGAACGATAAAGTATTCGTTCCAATTATGAATAGTCAATGGGATGATGATGCATTAGAGGTTTATCAGGCAGCTATGCCTGACCATGAAATTATTGGCTTTACTGGTTCATGGCAATCTACAGATGCACTTCATTGTAGGGTTAAGGGTATACCAGATTTAAATTATACATCCTATGCTGATGGAGATGTAAATATGGATGAGTCAATTGATGTCTTAGATGTAGTACTTTTAGTTAATTTTGTTTTAGGTGCAGTTGAAGCATCTAGCACTCAAATCCAAATTGGGGACTCCAATGATGATGGTATCTTAAATATTTTAGATGTCATCTCTTTAGTAAATCAAATAACAGGATAATAAAATGATATTAAGATTAATATATATAAGTATTATAAGTTTTTCGTTCTCAAATGAAATTTATCAGCAAATTAGAGTAGACAATGTATCTGATGATGATATTTCTCTCTTTCAGTATAGTGGTATAGAGTTTGATCATGCTGATTATATAAAAGGTGATTATATTGAATTTGCAATTTCGACTAAAGATTTATCTATTTTAAATAATTTAGGTTATGAATACCTTGTAGTGCACAATGATCTTCAAAGACATTATGAGAGTAGATTGACATCAAACTATACAAGAGAATTTGGCCTTGGGTCAATGGGTGGTTACTACACTCTTGATGAGGCTATTCAACGATTAGATGATATCCACGATGAATACCCTCAATTTGTTTCTCAAAAATTTTCTTTAGGGCAAACTTTTGAAGGACGAGATATATGGGCGATTAAAATTAGTAATAATCCAAATTTAGATGAAGATGAGCCTGAAGTTCTATTCACCGGCATGCATCATTCAAGAGAGCCGATGAGTTTTATGAATTTATATTATTATATATATTGGCTTCTTGAAAATTATGATATAAATGATGAGGCTAGAAATATAATTGATAATCGTGAGTTGTGGTTTGTACCAATTGTAAATCCTGATGGTTATGAATATAATCGCTCTATTGCGCCTAATGGTGGTGGTATGCAGAGAAAAAATATGCGTGAAACATGTAATGGGTCAGCTGATGGAATTGATCCAAATAGAAATTATGGCTATATGTGGGGATTGGATGATCAAGGCTCTAGCTCTAATCCATGTAGCGAAACTTATAGAGGAACAAGTGCATTCTCAGAATCAGAAACACAAGCTGTAAAAAACTTTGTTGAACAAAGAGATTTTAAGATTGCAATGAATTACCATAGTTATAGTAATCTGTTGATATATCCTTTTGGATATTCGTATGAAAATAATATGGATGAAGATGATTTAAGTACATTTATTGAATATGCTCAAGATATGACCCAATACAATAATTATGTATGGGGAACTGGACCAGATATATTGTATCCTGTAAATGGTGAGGCGTGTGATTGGATGTATGGCGAACATGGTATTTTTGCATATACTCCTGAGGTAGGTAATTCAAGTGATGGATTTTGGCCGCCTACAAATAGAATTGTCCCACTTGCTGAAGAAAATTTATATCCAAATATTAGAACTGCTCTTTATGCTGGTGCTTTAGTTTCATCAATTGTAAACGTTGAGGCTGGTCCATATACCTCTGATGATTCTTATTCAATAGACATATCATTAGCTAATACTGGCTTATCATCAACAAATGGTAATATTAATTTAGAATTTTTAGCTACTCCAGGTATTGATTTCTTGGATCCCTATATTGAAATTTCAGATCTTGATCCTAGGTCATTTATCAATTTAGATGGTATTAATGAATTTTCTATATCTCCATTTGTCCCTTCAGGCTCCGAAATGGAGATAACTTTAGTTATGACATTACCTGATGGCTCACAATCGACATCTACAACCAGTCTTATAGTTGGAGTACCTGAACCAGTAATTGTATACGATTTTGAAAATAACCAAGATCTAAGTGAATGGAATTTATCAGGGAATTCAGATTGGTATAGTACTTCAGATATTTCTAATTCTGGATTTAGCTCATTTCGATCAGGTGCTATTGGAGACAATCAAGAGTCTTCAGCATCATTAACACTACTTGCAACTACACTGAGTACTCTAGAGTTTTCATATAGAGTATCATCAGAATACAGTCCCTCTGGAAGTAACTTTTATGATGGATTAACTTTCTCTATAAATGGTCAACAAATTGGTCAATATCAACCTGACGCTAATGGGCAAAGTCCTTGGATAAATTATAGTACCTCTTTAAATCCAGGAGAATATACATTGTCTTGGACATATAGCAAAGATGGTGGTGGTGGATCAACAGATTGTACTAATACAAATTGTGACGATGCAGCTTTCATTGATAGTTTTATTTTGTATTCATATGTTGAATCTGAGCCAATACTCTCAGGTGATTTAAATTTTGATGCCAATGTTGATGTTTTAGATATTGTTCTTTTAGTTAACTTTGTACTTGAAAGTACTAGTCCTTCAGATTTAGAGTTTCAGGCAGGAGATGTCAATTCTGATGATATCCTTAATATCTTAGATATTGTACAGGTTGTCAATATTATTTTATCGTAAAGATATTTAGTTTATAGAGTCAAATATCAGAGAAATATTTCCACTCTGATTTGTTTCATTGTAGTAATCGTATACCCAAAACTTATAATATTTTTCACCATTTCTAGTTCTTACAATGAACTTATTGTTTGAAATATTCATAGTGTAGTTATTTAAAGTATCAATTACAGCCCATGTTTCTAATACAGGATTAGTTGATCCTTCTGAGAAAGTATGTGTAGTAAGATTATAAAAAGTTTCAACAAGGGTATCCTGTTTAAAAATATAACTACTAACATTTTCATTAAAATTATTAAAATTTGTCGCATTCCATGTTAACGAAGAATCAATGTATGCGCCAGCATTCCCAATTCCTGAAGTACCACTATTTGTTTTAATATGATTCCTTTGGAATGCGATATCCCAAGATAGATTATCACTAGGGTCTCCAATAAAAAATATTATTTCTTGGAGTGTGCTATCTGTAAAACGAAAATATTTCCAATTTGAATAACTTGTAGCATTGATTTGTTCTTCATTTCCAATAGGAGTTGTATTAGAATTAATAATATTTTCATCAGTACTACATGACATTGCAATGAAAAAAAGTAATATACTTAGAGTTCTATTCATTTTTATTTTTGTATAAACTAAAATTTAGACTAATGTAAAATCTTCTTCCAGGGTCATAGCTTGCTAAAAAATCAGGGGCTGAAGGATTTTCATCAATATAGTCAAAAAGATTTTTCACTCCAAATTTAATATAATTTTTAGAATTAAAACTTTTAAAATAGGATAGATTTACAATATAGTATTGGGGTAGTATTATTTCTGTTCGCTGGTTGTTTGCATCTTCAAGGCTCACATCAATGGTTTTATTGCTATTGTATTTAGTTGAAAAAATTATTCTTGATAACTCATTTATTTTATATTTGAATTCTAGATTTACGGAATGCTTACTTATTCCATCTTGAATGTCATCATACTCACTATTTGAGTCTGTGTAAGAGTAAGTTGATCTAAACTCTGTTTTATCTGTTGGGAAAAATAAAATATTTAAATGTAAGCCATATAGATTTACATTTTTATAATTATGATATCGATATACTATAGTCGGATCTGAATCACTAAACTCTTCGAATCTATTTGCAATCATGTTAGTGACATTATTGAAATAGAATTCTAAAGAGTTGCTTCTTCTTTTTAAGGATTCTATTGAAAAGCTATAATATGAAGAGGTAGATGGCTTAAGTTGATCATTACCGATTATCGGAAATCCTGCATGATCACCAAAACTATAATAAAGTTCTTTTAAAGAGGGCGATCTATAGCTTTTACTGTAGTTAAGTCTGTAAATATAATTTCTTATGGAGTTTTTTAATGAAAAAGAAGGTGAGAGTTTAAAATTATCTTTTGAATTATGATTTATTCTGATACCAAAATCAATTTCAGGAAAATTTCTAGATTTATAGTTATCTAAAATAAAAAAAGATATATCTTTACTAGATTTACTTTTATCTACATCAAAAATAGATCTTATTTGCAATGAATCATTATTTGAATAAATATTATAACTAGAATAAGATTGGTTTAAATACTCAATTCCTGTAAGGATAGAATGATTATTATAAACCGAATTATATATTACTGAAGTATTATTAGTTTTTGGTTTACTCCATAGTATTGTTTTTCCATTAAATTCTGGATTTACATTTGTCTGTGAAGGCTGTGAAGAATAATAATAAGGGAAGTAATATGATTTTCTGTGATTTTCAATCTGATGCGATAGTGAGACTGATGATTTAGAATTAATTATTTTAGAATATTCTAGGGATAAAACTTCTTGATGGAATTTTGGTAATTCAGAATGAAGATAAGTATTTGTTTGCCATGCTTCATACTTTTTTATGTGCTTTCGATATTTTTTATAGTAGAGTTTAAAAAATGATGATTCGTTAAAAGTGTATTTTATATTATTTTCTAAATTTAAAGATTGAAACTTTTCCTGTGTTTTAGTGATAGGTAATTGGTTTTCATATTGAGAAGAGTCACTTTCTGTAAGATCATATCCTTTTGAACTTTTATAAACCAAGTTTAAAGAATAGGTTAATGATTTTTTATTAAATCCTGTATTTATTGCGTTTGAAACTTGTTTTGGAGAATCATAGAATGAATTATAGCTTAACCACATAGGACTATTTGTATTTTTAGTAATTATATTAACGACTCCTCCCATAGCTCCTGAGCCATATACTGTTGATAATCCACCTCTAACAATTTCAATTCTATCAATATTATTTACATTAAAGCTTGAGAAGTCTATATTGCCTGCGAACTCTGATGTAATTTTTCTGCCATCAACTAAAAACATTATATATTTACTATTTAATCCCTGAATTTTAATATTTTGCATTCCATGATTATCATTAACTGCTTGTATATTTGGCATAGCAAACTCAATTAGCTCTTCAACATTTGAATAGGTTGTTTCTTTGATTTCGTTTTCATTTATTATATGAATGAGAATAGGCGAATCTTTAATTTTAGTTTCTTTACGCCTTGATGTTATAACTATTTCATCATTGGTTAAAATTTTTTGCTCTAAAACTATAATCTTTAAATCTTTAGTTCTTGAATCTAGGTTTATAGTTTTATTTTTATAAGAAATATGTTTGAAAGTAATATCTTGTGGCCCAACAGTATCCACAGAAATCATGAAATATCCTTCTTTATTTGTCCTTGTAAAGTTTCCGTCTTTAGATTCTATTGTTACGTTAGCAATTGGATCATTTTTATTGTCAAGGACGGTACCGCTTATAATAATAAATTCATTAGCGTAAAAAAGATTAAAGATTAATATAATAAAAAAAATATGCATTTATAAATGAGAATCATTCTCAAAAAGTATATCAAAATTTAGATATCATTGAAAAACTATCAAAGGTATAATGAATATTTACTTGTAAATAATATAGTCTTGTAAATAATGTAGTTAGTTTAGACTGCACGCATCTCAGGATCCCAAATGTATTTATGCATTTGTAGTTGCAACCTAACATTTAAGTTGTCTTCAAGAATCCAATTTGCAAGTTGATCAAGTTTTAATTTATCAAAAACAGGTGAGAATAGAATGGTCCATTTTGAATCTAAATTGTATTGATTGATTTTATTTAATGTCCACTTATAGTCGGCTCTATCACCAATCACAAATTTAATTTCATCATGAGGTGAAAGCTCATCAATAATTGACCATAAATTTTTATCTTTCATATTACTTGATGGACATTTGAAATCAACAATTTTTTTAACTTTTTTAGGGACATCTTTCAGTGAAATAGCCCCGCATGTCTCAAGCATAACTTCAAAATCATTGTTTAAAAATTCCTTCATTAGAGGAATTACATTTTTTTGAAGCATTGGTTCACCACCAGTAATTTCAACTAAATTTGTATTCATAGATTTAACTTCTTCAATTATATCAATTATTTTCATGTCGTTGCCTTCATGGAAAGAATACTCTGTATCACAATAGCTACATCGAAGATTACAGTACGTGAGTCGTACAAAAGCACATGGCATACCCATCGCAGTTGACTCTCCTTGGATGCTTTTGAAGATTTCATTTATTCTTAATATTTTATCGTTGTTCATTTAAAGAAATTTAATATTTGACATAGATAATTTAATACTTAATTTATTACTCTTCATATGTGTGCAAATAATAAAATTTTATAATGAATTCTTTTCCAAAGTTATTCATTCCTGGTCCTACTCATGTACCCAAAAGTGTCATGGAGGCTCTTGCTACGCCTCAAATTGGACATAGAACTGAAGAAATATCTAATTTAATTAAATATATCATTAAAGGTATTCAAAAGGTGCTATATACTGAAAATAACATTTACTTAATATCACATGCAGCAACTGGTTTATGGGAAATGGGTTTGCGTAATAGCGTTGATAAAGGAGTGCTACATTGTGATAATGGTGCGTTTAGCTCTAAATGGGTAAAAGTTTCTCAAGCTTGTGGATACAAAAATAAAATTATAGAATACGAATGGGGCAATGGTGTAAAAGTAGATGATATCGATAGACAGCTTTCAACTGGTGAATATAATGTACTGGCTATGGTTCACAATGAAACCTCAACAGGAACAATGAGTGATTTAGAAGATATCTCTAATTTATTATCATCTAAGTATCCAGATGTGATTTGGCTCGTTGATGCAGTAAGTTCTATGGCTGGTATTAAGGTGGAGGTAGATAAGCTTGGAATAGATTTTATGTTATCCTCAACTCAAAAAGCATGGGGGCTGCCTGCAGGATTTTCAATATGCTCTGTATCTGAAAAAATTTCAAAAAAGTCTGAATCGATTAAAAATAAAGGATATTTTTTAGATTTAAAGGTCTATGAAAAATATTATAATAAATTTCAAACTCCTTCAACTCCATCAATACCTCATCTATTTGGATTGAAGCATATTTTAGATTTAATTGAAGACGAAGGTCTTGATCAAAGATGGAAAAGACATATTGAAATGAAAGATTATACCATGTCATGGGCAAAAGAAAAAGGTCAAACATTTTTTGCTGAAGAAGGATGTAGGTCTAATACAATAACATGTATAAAAAATATTCAGAATTGGGATATTGATAAAATATATAACAAGTTACTAGAAAAAGGCTTTCGGATGGATAGAGGCTATGGGAAACTTAGAGGAAAAGCATTTAGAATAGCTCATATGGGAAATATTTTTATGGAAGATTTGCAAGAATACTTGCATGAATTTGAAAAGGCAATGAATGCATAAAATTTTAATTACAGACCCCATTTCAGATAATGGATTAAAAATACTTGAAGATGAAAATCTTGAGATAATATATAGACCCTCTATATCTAATGATGAACTAGAAGCATTGTTACCAACTATTAATGGATGGATTATAAGAAGTGGAACAAATATTTCAAAGAAACATATTGAGGAAGCAAAATCATTATCAATTATAGGAAGAGCTGGTGTTGGAGTAGATAATATTGATATTAATGCGGCTACATCATCAGGAGTGGTCGTTATGAATCTTCCTGATGGCAATACAATATCTGCAGCTGAGCATACAATGTCTTTACTATCAGCACTTTCAAGAAATGTTCATGAAGGTCACCTCGGATTAATGAAAGGAGAGTGGAATAGACATCAGTTAGTTGGCAATGAGTTAAAAGATAAAACTATTGGTATTGTTGGATTAGGTAAAATAGGCAGAGAAGTTATGAAGCGTGCATTGTCATATGATATGAATGTAATAGGTCATGATCCCTTTGTTAATCAAGAAATGTTTGATCCAGATACAATCAAAATTGTTGATATCGATTATCTTACCACTGAAAGTGATTTTATTACTGTACATGTACCTCTTATAGATGCGACAAGGGATTTATTTGATATAAATCGCTTGAAAATGATGAAGCCATCATCTAGAATTATTAATGTTGCTAGAGGTGGCATAATCAATGAAAAAGATTTAAGTGTAGCTTTGAATGAGGGTATAATTGCTGGAGCCGCGATAGATGTTTTTGTTAAAGAGCCGATAGACAATGATCATCCGTTTTTATCAACCAAAAATTTATTAATTACTCCTCATCTCGGTGCATCTACAGTTGAGGCGAAAGAAGGAGTTTCAAAAGGTATATGTGAACAAGTTAAAGATTATTTGCTAAATCAAAAGATGTCAAATGTACTTAATATTCCAATTGCTGACATGTCTATATTAAGGCAAATTGAACCTTATTTAGATATGAGTGAAAAGTTAGGTGTAATTTTATCTCAGTTAATATTTAAATCAGTAAGTTCAGTAAAAATAGAATGTTATGGATCAATTGATGAGGTAAAGCCTATTACAATTTCATTTTTAAAGGGGCTTTTTAATAAAGTCACGGATAATAGAATTAATTTTATCAATGCTATTTCTGTAGCAGAAGAAAGAGGGATATCGATATCTCATTCTTACTCATCTGAGAAAATTAGCTATTCAAATCTAATTATGGCAACAGTCACAACTCCTACTGGTAAGTATTCTATAGGAGGTAGTGTTTTTGCTGAAAATCACCCTCGTATAGTAAATATAATGGGATATAAAATTGATGTATTTCCTGAAGGTGTAATGTTATTTATTATGAATGAAGATATTCCTGGAGTTATTGGAAAAGTTGGAACCTTTTTAGGAAATAATAATATCAACATTGCTAGTTATATTTTGAGCAGAGAGATAAAAAATAAATCCGCATATTCAATAATAAAGGTTGATGAAAAATTAGATAAAGCTAAAATTAGTGAACTTAAATCCTTAACTGAGATACAGACAGTTAGTCAATTAGAATTATAATGAAGAGATTAGTTGTTTTTGCATCAGGGAGTGGTTCAAATTTTAAAGCTATATATAATAACATTAAAGAGCAAAAAATAGAGAATGCAAAGATTGAACTTTTAGTATCAAATAATTCTAATTCAGATTCAGTATCATTTGCAAAAAAAAATTCAATTAACACTTTTATAGTTAATAAAAAAACACATCCTAATAGATTAGCATATATAAAAAGTTTAAATGATCGGTTACTCTCATGTAAACCAGATTTAATTATTTTAGCAGGATATATGAAACTAATTCCAAAAGAAGTTGTTGAAGTATTTAATAATAAAATTATAAATATTCACCCAGGAAAACTCCCAGAGTTTGGAGGTAAGGGCTTTTATGGAATGAATGTTCATAATGCTGTAATAAGCAGCAAAGTCAAATCAACAGCTGTAACGATTCATTATGTTAATGAAGAATATGATAAAGGTCTAACTATACATGAAGAACCTATTGAGGTATATAAAGATGATACTGCAGAATCTTTATCAAAAAGAGTTTTAAGCTATGAACATAAATTGTACTCAAGAATAATAAATCAATTAATAAATAAGGATGAAAATGAATAAAAAAGCATTAATAAGTGTGTGGGATAAAACTGGAATTGTAGAATTTTCAAAATCTTTAATTGAAAGAGGTTTTGAAATACTATCTACTGGAGGTACAAAAAGTTTACTTGAGAAAAATGATATTCCAGTAACATCTGTTTCAGATTTAACTGGTTTTGGATCTATAATGGATGGTAGAGTTAAAACACTTCATCCAAAGGTTTTTGGTGGAATCTTGGCAGATAGAAAAAATGATTCTCATATGTCCGATCTATCAGAAATGGATGCATTTGCAATTGACTTAGTTGTTGTTAATCTATATCCATTTGTAGAACAGGCAATTGAAAAAAAATTACCAATAAATAAAGCAATTGAATTTAT
>CENX01081524.1_pt1 | contig 24520 bp, 22 predicted proteins | sample 361321 | NCBI WGS metagenome assembly CENX01 (sample SAMEA2619678, study PRJEB7988) | marine metagenome | isolation source: saline water (ENVO:00002010), including | reverse complement strand
TTTACCAGGGTTAAGTTTTAGTGATTTTTGAAACCCCTGCAGAATGCGAGGTTTAAACCAAAAGTAGTTTGAAACTACTCTACCGTTACGCTTTTTGCTAAATTACGAGGCTTATCTACATCGGTGCCTTTAAAGACTGCGGTATAGTAGGCAATTAGCTGCAGAGGCACAACTGAGACGATCGGATTAAGTAGATCTAGTGTCTTAGGAATCTTAATGTGTCCGCCATTCTTATCTATTTTTGTTCTCCCCAATGGTCCTATAGTGATGACCTTGCCTTTACGAGCTGCAACTTCTTCAATGTTTGATGTAATTTTGGCTAAGTGTTCATTATCTGGAGCTAGAGCGATTACTGGCATATTTTTATCTATCAGTGCTAAAGGTCCATGTTTTAATTCTCCGCCTGGATAGGCTTCAGCATGTATATAAGATATTTCTTTGAGCTTAAGTGCACCTTCTCTAGCAATAGGAAAATATAAACCCCGGCCTAAAAATAAAGCACTATTTCGTTTAAACAAAAGTTTTGCTACCTGCTTATATTCGCCAGTCATTTTTAGAGTCTTGTTAATCAGTTTAGGCAAATCTTTCAGGGCTGCCGTGATTTTTTTTCTTGCAGCAGGCAGTTTGTTATGAACTCTCATTAAAGTTAAAAGCAATAGATTCAAGCAAGCTAACTGAGTAACAAAAGCCTTAGTTGAAGCTACACCTATTTCAGGACCAGCTTTAGTCAATAATGCATAGTCTGACTCTCTACATAAAGAACTATTAGCAACATTACAAATGGTTAAAGTTACTGGATCGCCGGATTTCTTAGCAAATTTTAAAGACGAAAGGGTGTCAGCAGTTTCACCAGACTGAGATATAGTTATTAATAATGTCTTATCGGTTTTTATTGGTTCTTGGTATTGGTATTCACTGCCATAATCAACTCGACAATTAATACCTAAAAACTTATGCGACCAAAATTCAAATATTCTGCCTGCATGAAAACTTGTTCCACATGCAATTATTTGTATATTTGAGATGTTTTTCATTTCCTTCTCAAAGCCAACTCCAAAAATACCCTCTTGGCTTTCATTTTTAGTAAGCCTGCCTTCAAGGGAATCTTTAATAACGTCTGATTGCTCAAATATTTCTTTCTCCATAAAGTGGCTATAGCCTTTTAGATCGTTCGTATAAGCATTTGAATCAACCTCCTGGGTTTTAAGTCTTGCTGCTACACCAGAAGAAGAAGTTACAGTTATTTGATCTTTTTCGAGAATGGCAATTTGACCATCGTCCATAAATTTAAATTTATTGGTGATATTGGACAAAGCCATAATGTCAGAAGCAATAAATTTTTCTTCAAATCCTTCCCCTATAACTAGTGGGCTTTGTTGTCTTACGCCTATCAAGGTATCAGGGTTATTCTTGTCTAAAACACCTAATGCATAAGCTCCTTTAAGTTTTGCAATTGTGCTTATAACTGCAGAATCGAGGTCTTTGCCTTTTTCTGTATAGAGTTGGATTAAGTGGGCAATAACCTCTGTATCTGTTTGTGATGAAAATTTAAATCCTTCTTTTTTAAGCATCTCCTTAAGAGCAGAGTGGTTTTCAATAATGCCATTATGAACAACATAAATATTATTTTTAGAGTTATGGGGGTGCGCATTTTTTTCTGACGGCACGCCATGAGTTGCCCATCTAGTGTGGGCAATTCCTATATTTGATTTATTTGTTTTTAGATTTAATTTAGCTGCGAGGTCATCAACTCTACCTGCATTTTTTACTAAAGAAATTTTTCCATTAGTTTTATAGGCTACGCCTGCCGAATCGTACCCTCTGTACTCTAGTCTTCTTAGCCCTTCAATAAGGATAGGTAGAATATTTCTGTTTGAAGTACCGCCAACAATGCCGCACATTATTTCTTTTTCCTGTTTTTCTTAACCTTTTGGCGTGAACGGCCAAAAGCTAAAGAGTCTGAAGGAACATCAGAGGTAATAACAGAGCCTGCTGCAATATATGATTTTTTTCCTATTTTTAATGGCGCAACAAGAGAAGAGTTGGTGCCAATAAAAGATTCATCCCCTATTTTTGTTTCATGTTTTTCTTTGCCGTCGTAATTACAAGTTATGGTTCCGGCCCCTATATTCGCCTTCTTGCCAATTGTTGCATCTCCAAGATAAGCATGATGGTTAGCTTTAGATCCTGCTCCAATAGTAGACTTCTTTATCTCAACAAAATTACCAATTTTTGCCTTATTTGATAGAACTGCTCCATCTCTTAACCGTGCAAAGGGTCCAACTTCTGCATTTTTAGCTATGGATGAATTTTCAATGGAACAAAAATCTTTAATTATTGATTCGTCTCCTATTTTTGTATTGCATAAAATGGTATTTGAGCCAATAGAAACATTGTTGCCCAGTGTTACCTCGCCTTTTATGGTGACATTGTTTCCAATCTTCACATCTCGGCCCACCTTAAGCGGACCTTCTACGTAACAAGTAGATTCATCCTTAAAAATGGCGCCTTTTCTTTTTGCAGAGGCAATATTAAGACCTACCAATGCTCTATATAAGTCTCCTAATTCTTGTTTATTGTTAGCTCCTAGGATTTCTTTTTCTTGTGTTTGTGCTGAACCAATTTTTTGTTCGCGGGAACTAGCAAATCCTACAAGATCAGTAAGGTAGTACTCGCCAGCCGCATTATTTCTCACTAATCCTTGCAGGCCTTTCTTTAGAAAGTCATTATCTGCGATCATTATGCCAGTAAATATTTCATTTATTTTTTTCTCTTCTTTTGAAGCATCTTGTTCTTCTCTAATTTGCAAAGGCTGGTCTTTATCATCTCTTATAATTCGTCCATAACCTTTTGGGCTGTCAATCTGAGACGTAAGAATGGAAAGTTTTCTTCTATTTGATGATTTTATTAATTTTTTTAAGGCTGTTTCTGAGACTAAAGGAACATCTGAATAAAGCACTAGAGTTTTTCCGCTTTCAGGTAAATACTGAGCTGCTTGTTTTACTGCATGTCCTGTGCCTAGTCTCTCTTTTTGCTCACAAAAAACATAGTCACCTGGATTGTTGGCTAATACATATTTTTTGACTTCATCTTTTTTGTGCCCTGTAACCAGAATTATCCTTTCAGGGTTAAGTTTCTTTGCTGTATCTAGTGAATACTGAATTAGGGGCTTATCTGCAAGCTCCACCAATGGTTTTGGTTTGGTTGTTTTCATGCGCTTGCCTTGTCCGGCAGCAAGAAGAACGATGCTTAATCCCATTATCCGATTTTAATGTTTTTTTTTGGTACTTAAACTACTTTTTGAGTTTTATGTTCTTTTTGAGCGACTGAATCGCTCGTAATTGTGATAAAGATTGGCTAAGTTGAGTTGAAGCTTCGGCAAAATCTTTTTCATCTTTTTTGTCTTTTAATAGTTTTTCTGCTTCTTCTTTAGCTTTTATAATCTTAGCCTCGTCTAGATCATCTGCTCTTTCTGCAGAATCAACTAGGATGGTAATTGTCTCGGGCTGAACCTCAGCAAAGCCACCATTTGTAAAAAAAACTTCTTCTCCATCATCTGTAATCATCCTGACTGGCCCTGGTTTTAAAATGGCAAGCAAAGGTGAGTGTCCTTTGACGATTCCAAGCTGGCCTTCTTGGCCATCCATTACAACCATCTTTGCTTGGCCTTCAAACAAAGTCTTTTCTTGTGAAATGAAACTAATATTAATCACTTTTTACTGTCTTAGCTTTCTCCAAGACCTCTTCTATGGAACCAACCATATAAAAAGCTTGCTCTGGCACATCATCATGGACGCCATCGAGAATTTCTTTAAACCCTTGGATTGTATCTTTCACAGAGACATATTTTCCTGGTGCGCCTGTAAAAACTTCTGCAACAAAGAATGGCTGTGATAAAAACTTCTCAACTTTTCTTGCTCTTGAAACCGTATTCTTATCTTCATCAGATAGCTCATCCATACCAAGAATAGCAATAATATCTTTAAGCTCTTTATATCTTTGTAAAACGCCTTGCACTCTTTGTGCTACTTCGTAATGCTCTTGTCCTACAACTAACGGATCCAATTGTCTTGAAGTTGAGTCAAGGGGATCAACAGCAGGGTATATTCCAAGTTCTGCAATTCTTCTTGAAAGAACAACCGTAGCATCCAAGTGGGCAAAAGTTGTGGCCGGTGATGGGTCTGTTAAATCGTCGGCCGGCACATAGACTGCTTGTATGGATGTAATTGAGCCTTTTTTCGTTGACGTAATTCTTTCCTGTAGCACTCCCATTTCTTCTGCAAGTGTTGGTTGATAACCAACGGCTGAAGGCATTCTACCTAGCAATGCAGATACCTCAACACCAGCCAAAGTATATCTGTAGATATTATCTACGAAGAGCAAAACGTCTCTTCCTTCATCTCTGAATTTTTCGGCCATGGTTAGTCCGGTTAAAGCAACTCTAAGTCTATTTCCTGGAGGTTCGTTCATTTGGCCATAAACGAGAGAAACTTTATCCAATACATTTGAGTCTGTCATTTCATGATAAAAATCGTTTCCTTCTCTTGTTCTCTCCCCAACGCCAGCAAAAACTGAATAGCCTGAATGCTCAATCGCTATATTTCTAATCAGTTCCATCATGTTTACAGTTTTTCCAACACCAGCCCCACCAAACAGACCAACTTTTCCTCCTTTAGCGAATGGACAAACTAAGTCGATCACTTTAATTCCAGTTTCTAAAATTTCGTTTGAATCGGATAAATCTACATATTCAGGTGGCTTTCTATGGATTGGCATTCTTTCTTTTGTTTTCACTTCCCCTTTCATGTCTATTGGGTCACCTAAAACATTCATTATTCTGCCTAGTGTTGCCTCGCCAACAGGAACGCTAATTGGTGCTTTTGTATTTTCAACGTTTAGCCCTCTTTTTAAACCTTCTGTGGTTCCCATAGCAACTGTTCTGACAATTCCATCTCCTAGTTGTTGTTGTGTTTCAAGCACAAGATTATTTTCACTGACAACTAGTGCATCATAGATATTCGGAATTTGAGCTTTATCAAATTCAACGTCGATAACGGCTCCTATTATTTGTTTTATTACTCCAGTATCACTCATTTTTTCTCCTTAAATTGCTGCAGCGCCTCCAACTATCTCTGACAGTTCCTGCGTTATAGATGCTTGCCTTGCATTGTTATATAAAAGCTGAAGTTCTTTTATGATTTCTTCAGCGTTTTCTGATGCATTTTTCATAGCTATCATTTTAGCTGCTTGTTCACATGCATTATTTTCGATAACTGCTTGGTAAATTTGTGTTTCAATGTACCTCTTAAGCAGTTTGTCTAAAATCTCTTTTGAGCCTGGCTCATATATATAGTCCCAAACAACTCTTTGTTCGTCCTTGTCATCAATTGATGCAATTGGAAGTAGTTTTTTTTCTTGAGGTTGTTGGCTCATAGTATTGATGAATTCATTAGCATAAAGATATACGTTGCCTATATTGCCACTTTCAAAATCAGATATTGCGATCTGGGACGAACCAATTACATCTTCTGCTAATGGAATATCGCCTAACTTTGATGCGCTGCCGATTACTTCAGCGTTTTTTAGACGAGTAAATATATCTGTGGCTTTTTTCCCAAAAAGAAGCGCCTTAACTTTTCTGCCTTCTTTCTCTCTTTCAGCCATATTGCTTAATGCCAGCTTAAATAAATTACTATTAAGTCCGCCACAAAGGCCTTTATCTGTGCTTACCACAATATATATATCTGTTTTCTCTTTTGTGGTCTTAAAGAAGGGGTGTTTATATTCTGAGCTTGCTCCGGCTAAATTATTAATTAGTTCAACAATTTTTTTAGAGTAGGGCTTTCCTTTCTTCATAGCATCTTGAGTTTTTTTCATTTTGCTTGATGCAACAAGCTCCATAGCAGAAGTGATCTTCTTAGTGTTTTGCACACTGCCAATTTTTTTTCTTATTTCTTTCGTTTGGGCCATCTACCAAGATCCTTCTTTTACAAAACCATCTAGTATTGCTTTATATTTTTTTTCTAGGTCATTATTCCAGTCGCCTGTTTCATTAACTTCTTCCCAAACATCTTTGTGGTTCGATTTGAAATAGGTTCTGAGGTTATCTTCGAAAGATTGCATCTTTTCTTTTTCAATATTAGTTAAATATTTGTTTTCGATTGCGTAGAGGATGATGGAAATACAAGCAACTGATCGTGGAGAGAACTGCTTCTGTTTGAGTAGTTCTGTTATTCTTTGTCCATTTTCGAGCTGTTCTCTTGTGGCGTCGTCCAAATCTGATGCAAATTGTGAGAAAGACTCTAACTCCCTGAACTGTGCAAGAGCTAATTTGACTCCACCACCAAGTTTTTTCATTATTTTAGTTTGCGCTGCTCCACCAACCCTTGAGACTGAAATTCCTGGGTTAATGGCCGGCCTAATTCCAGAATTAAATAAATCTGTTTCTAAAAATATCTGTCCGTCTGTAATTGAGATAACATTTGTTGGAATAAAGGCCGAAACATCACTTGCTTGAGTTTCGATTATAGGTAGGGCAGTTAATGAGCCTGTTTTTCCTTTAACTTTTCCATCAGTGACTCTTTCTACATACTCAGCATTAACTCTAGATGCTCTTTCTAGCAATCTTGAATGTAGGTAGAAAATATCGCCAGGAAAAGCCTCTCTTCCAGGAGGTCTTTTAAGCAGTAAGGATATCTGTCTGTAAGCTATAGCATGTTTTGATAGGTCGTCATAAATAATTAATGCGTCTTCACCAATATCTCTGAAGTATTCGCCCATTGTGCAGCCTGAATATGGAGCAAGGAATTGTAATGATGCGCTTTCTGCTGCTGTTGCTGCAACAACTATTGTGTTTTTAAGTGCATCTGCCTCCTCTAGCTGCCTAACTACTGTTGCTACTGTTGACTGTTTCTGGCCAATAGCCACATAAACACAGGTTATGCCAGAATTTTTTTGATGGACTATAGTATCAACTGCAATTGCTGTTTTTCCTGTCTGTCTGTCTCCGATAATTAACTCTCTTTGTCCTCTTCCAATAGGAACCATTACATCAATTGACTTTATTCCTGTTTGTACCGGTTGATCTACTGACTGTCTGTCAATTACTCCTGGAGCTACAACTTCAATTGGAGCATTATGTTTTGATTTAATTTCACCTTTTCCATCTATTGGTCTGCCTAAGGCATCTATGACTCTTCCTTTAAGGTCTTCGCCAACAGGAACCTCAAGTATTCTTCCAGTTGTTTTAACTTTTTGTCCTTCTTTTATATGTCCTGAATCTCCTAAAACCACTGCTCCAACAGAGTCTGTTTCAAGGTTTAGGGCTAACCCATATGTTCCTTCTCCGAAATCTAATAGCTCTCCATACATGGCATCTTCTAAGCCATAAATTTGAACAATGCCGTCTGCTGTAGAGAGGACTTCACCTACATTTGCTTCTGTAGCTGCTCCCTTATAGTCATCAATCTTCTTTTTTATAATGCTTGATATTTCTGATGGGTTTATTTTCGTAGTCATTTTTTCTCCTAGTTTGTTAGGGCTTCCCTGAGCCCATTAAGCTTGTTATCAATACTCAAATCAATTTCATTGTCTTTATGTTTTAAAATAATTCCCCCTATCAAGGACTTGCTTACCTCGTACTTTATGGGTGTAGAAGGTCCTATGTGTGCCTGAACAAAAGCATTTATATGGTTTTTTATTTCTTCATTTGGTTCTTTGTTGGTTGTAACCTTTACTGGGATTTTATTTTGTCTTTTGGAGGCATAATCAGTGAAGTGTTTAAATATTCCTGGAATAAGTTCAAAACGATTGTTTTGGCTTAGTGTGTTTACTAGTCCCTTTAAGCTGCTTTCGCCAACAAGATCGAGCGCAAGATTAAGCTTATCTTCTTTTTTGATAGTTTTGTTTTTAAAAAAATCATGAAGATCATCTTGGGAATAATTATCTAAAATATCTTGAGCGGTTATAGTTGCCACTTCTATCTCTTCTTCTTTGAGAGTGTTAAAAAAACCTTTTGAGTAAACTTCTAGTAATTTTTTCATTTTCTAAACTCGTTAAGACTTTTATCAATGGTTTGTTGGTAATCGTTTGAAGCAACTTCTTTTGAAACAATCTTTTTAACCGCAGACATCACATTCGAAGAAAAGTCTTTCTCAAGCGATTTTTTTGCATTAACTACTTCTTTCTCTATTTCTGCTTGGGCCGATCCAACAATTCTTTCTTTCTCCTCTGTGGCTTTACTTTTCGATTCGTCGACAATTTTTTCGGACTGGGCTTTTGCATTATCCATTATTTGTTTAGCTTCTGATTTTGCTTTGGCAAGCATTTTTTTGCTTTCTTCCTCAGCTTCAACTATTTTTTTTGCGCTTGCTTCAGAATCTTTAAGTCCCTGCTCTATTTTTTTTGCTCTTTCTTCCATAGCAGTCAAAAGAGGGGGCCAAACAAATTTCCAACAAAACCAAACAAATAGCCCAAAGGCTATCATTTGTCCTAAAAGAGTCGCGTTTAAATCCATTTTCTATGCAACAAATAATAAGTAAAAAGCTAGACCAACCGATATCATTGGTACAGCATCAACAAGACCAATACCTAAAAAGTATGTTGGCCTAAGTTGATCTTCAAGTTCTGGTTGTCTTGCAATAGACTCGATAAGCTTTGAGCTTAAAATTCCTGCGCCTACTCCTGCTCCAATTGCAGCTAAACCAAACATCAATCCAGCACCGACATATTTTAATCCTAATGCTATTTCCATAATTACAACCTCCTTAATGTTGTTCAAATTTTTCGTGAGCCATGTTCATATAAACCGTTGTTAGCATCATAAATATAAATGCCTGTAATACAACAATCAAAATATGGAATATGGCCCAAGCTAAGCTAAGCAAAGTACCTAAAATTCCAATCATAATGCCAGAAAAGGTAAGTTGCCACGCAACCATGCCTGCTATTAATAAAAATATCATTTCACCTGCATAAAGGTTTCCATAAAGCCTTAAAGCAAGTGAAAGTGGTTTTGCCAACATATCTACCAATTCAACGAAAAGGTTTGCTGGCAACATCCAAGGCCCAAACGGGTGTAGAGTTATTGATTTTATAAACCCAATAAATCCCTTAGATCTAATGCTAAAAAATAAATATAAACCAAAGACTGATAAGGCTAAGGCTGCTGTTAGGTTGATGTCTGTTGTAGGCACAACTTTTAAATATGGGACCCCTAAAAGTTCTGCTGGGTATGGAATTAAGTCTACAGGAACAAGGTCCATTAAATTCATTAAAAGGACCCATACAAATATAGTTAGTGCCATTGGGGCAACGAGTGTATTTTTTGCAGATTTAAAAGTGCCTTTTACAGTGTTATCTACAAAATCCACCAACATCTCTACAAATGATTGAAGTTTTGTTGGTTTTTCCATTGAGAAATTCTTAGCTGCTCTAGCAAATATAAATAAAAAAGCTGCGCCTAGTGTTATTGAAAAGAATAAGGTGTCGACATGGAATGCCCAGAAGCCCATTTCAGAGACTTCTTCGCCACTATAAGCAAAAGTCCAAGTGTCTTTTTCTAAAACTTCTACCGTTCCATCTTTATTGACTCGCTCGTAGCCAGCAGGCAGTTTTCCGTACACCAAATTTTGTAAATGGTGACTTAAATATTCTGAAAATGTACGTCCTGAAGTATCAGCTGCCATGGGTGTCGTAATTTTAATTTAATTTGGTCTTCGTTTATAGGTTTAAACGGAAATTTTCTCAATAATTCCATCTAATTCATCGTATGAGTAATATTTTATTACCATTTTGCCTTTGCCATTCTTGTCATGAATAACAACTTTCGAACCAAGCTTAGAGCTTAATGCTGATTCAAGGTTTCTTTCGTCTGTAGTTTTTTGTGTTGGTGTTGATGAGGTTGGTGTTTTGTCTGCCAACATTTTTTCTAGGTCTCTAACAGAAAGCTTTTCTTTTAGAATTGTTTCTAAAAGTGTGTTTGCTTGTGCTGCATCAACACTTAACAAAACTTTTGCGTGTCCTTCGGTAAGGTTACCTTTTTCTAGTTCTGTTTGTATTTTTGGTGAGAGCGTTAAGAGCCTTAAAGAGTTTGCTATTGAGCTTCTTGGCTTTCCGACGCTCTTTGCTACCTGTTCTTGTGTGTATCCAAATTCATCTTTTAGTCTTTGGTATCCTTTGGAGACTTCTAGTGGATTTAAATCTTCACGCTGAACATTTTCCAAAATTGCTATCTCTAGGGACTGTGTGTCAGTTGCTTTTGTAATTACTGCGGGTATTTTTTTTAATCCTGCCAGCTTCGATGCTCTCATTCGTCTTTCACCTGCTACAAGCTCAAAACTACCTCCTTCTTCTCTGACTAAAATTGGTTGGACTACACCGTGTTTTTTTATTGACTCTGAAAGCTCTTGTAACTTCTTTTCATCAAATGTTGTTCTTGGTTGGTATTGATTGGTTTTAATTTTGCTAATGCTGATTTCAGGGGATTGTGTTTTGGTTGTTGTCTTTTTTGTTTTTTGGGTTGTTGTTTTAGTCTCTTTGGGGGCAACAACGTCGCCCAAAAGTGCTTCAAGACCTTTATTTAGAGATGTTTTTTTTGCCATTCTCAAACTTCCTTATAAATTCTCCTGCTAAGCTTAAAAAAGCTTCTGCTCCTATTGATTTTATATCATAATCGACTATCGACTGACCATAACTAGGCGCTTCTGCTAGCCTAACATTTCTAGGAATAATTGTGTTTAAAACCGTTTGTTTAAAATGCTTTTCTAGCTGGTCAGAAACTTCTCTGGTTAGTCTGTTTCTGCCGTCTGCCATTGTTCTTAGTATTGCGACTATTTTAATTTTTAAATCTAGTGCGGCATTGAGTTGTTCTATTGTGTTTTTCAGTGTCACCAACCCCTCTAATGCATAATATTCGCACTGGACAGGCACAAGAACCTTTTTTGAGTACTCCATCGCATTTATTGTTAGTAGGTTTAGGGCTGGCGGGCAGTCAAAAAGAATATAATCAAAATCTTTTGAGATGTCTTTAAGATTTTTTGTAAAAAATTTTTCTCTTGAGCTGGTTTTTTCAATTATTTTTTCTGTGGCAACGAGGTTTGTGTTGGCTGGTATAATTTTGTACCCGCCTTGAGCGTCTAGGATAAAATCTTGTAGATTGTTTTGATTTTCAAAGTACTCATAAAGTGAGTCTTTTGTATTTTTTGTTATTCCTGCTGCTGATGTTGCATTGGCTTGTGGATCAATATCTATTAACAAAACCTTTCTTTTTGTTTTTGCTAGTGTTGCTGCAAGATTTACTGCTGTTGTTGTTTTTCCAACCCCGCCTTTCTGGTTAGTTATGGCTATTTTTACTGTCATAGAGCTCTAAAGCGACCATCTTTTCTTTGTTTAATACATATTGGTGCTTTTTGTAATCATATAACAAAGAGGGCACTTCTAGTAATTCTTCTTCTGTTTTTTTGTCGTCTTTTTTTAGAAAGATCAGGTTTTTTTGGTGTTGTTTGTTTTTTAACTGTTCTATTGTTTTGGCAACAGAACTAAATGCTTTTATAACAACTGTATGTTGTTTGTCTAAATTAAATTCTTCGATTTTTGAAAGGTGCGTTTCAACATTTTCAATGTTTAGTTTTATCAATAATTGTTTTTGAAATTGTATTTTTTTTTCATTCTTGTCTATGCTGTAAAACTTTTTTTCGGGGCTGAGTATGGCCCAAACGACTGAGGGGAGTCCTGCCCCTGAGCCACAATCTACAATGTTTTCTGCTACTGTTTTTTTGCAGACACTATATGCTGATATACAGTCTACTACCTGAAGGTTATAGAAAGTTTTAGCGTCTTTATGTCCTGTTAGATTATGTTGTTTGTTTCTCTCTATTACTTCATGAGAGAAGTCTTTCAGCTTTTTTTCTTGTTCTTTAGACAGCTCTAAGTGCATCGATTTTCTTTAGGTGAATAGACAGAACATTTAGGGCTGCTGGTGTTATGCCTTCAATGTTCGAGGCCTCAAAAAGGTTTTTTGGTTTTTTTATGTTAAGTCTTTCTTGGAGTTCTCCGGATAAACCAATCACTTCTTTATAGTCAAACACCAAGCCCAAGCTGTACTCTTCAAGATTTTTCATTTTTTCTAACTCTCTCTGTTGTTTGTCTATATAGCCAGAGTACCTAATATCAAAATATACTTCCGTAAAGTTTTTCCCATCTTGTTTTGTTATTTTTTTTATTTCTTCTTCTGTAAAGTCGTTTCTTTTACACAGCTCTTCTGTTGTCTTTTTTACTCCTGAAACCATTATTTTGGTTTCTTGTAGTTTTTTCTTTATTTCTTCTTTCTCGTTTTGTTTGGTTAAAAAAATGTCTTCTCTTTCTTTGTTTATGATGTTGAGCTTCTTTGCGGTCTGGTACATTCTTTCATCAGCGTTGTCTTGTCTTAATAAAAGGCGGTGTTCTGCTCTAGATGTGAACATGCGGTAGGGCTCGCTTACTCCTAGCCTTGTAAGGTCATCTACGAGGACACCCATGTAGCTATTTTGTCTTTGGGGGGTCCAGGGCGCCTCATTTTTTACATAAAGACTTGCATTAATTCCCGCAACAATCCCTTGTGCTCCTGCTTCCTCATATCCTGTGGTTCCGTTTATTTGTCCTGCTAAAAATAAATTTGGGTTATTCTTTGTTGCTAAAGTTTTGTGTAGGTTTCTTGGGTCAATATAGTCATACTCCACCGCATAGCCGTATTGTAATATTGCTGCTTTTTCGAAGCCTTTTATTGAGCGTATGTATTCCTCTTGGACTTCTTTGGGTAAGCTAGTTGAGACTCCGTTTGGGTAAACCCAGTCTGTCTCTAAGCCTTCGGGCTCGACAAAAATTTGGTGGTGTTTTTTCTCTGAAAATCTAACTATTTTGTCTTCTATGGAAGGGCAATATCTTGGGCCCACGCCACTTATTAATCCTGAATACATTGCTGATTTTTTTATGTTTTCTTCGATGATTTTGTGGGTGTTTTCGTTGGTTTGGGTTATGTGACAGCTTGTTTGTCTTGGGTGTTTGTTTTTTGGTCCTAGAAAAGACATATATGCTTCGCTTTCGTCTCCTGGTTGGGGCTCCAGCAAAGAGTAGTTTATGGTTTGTGATGAAAGCCTTGGTGGGGTTCCTGTTTTTAGTCTGCCTAGTTTAAGCTCTTGTTTCTCGAAAAACTTTTCTAGCCCTGTTGCTTTTTTTTCATCTATTCTTCCCCCTTCTTGTTTTGTATGCCCAATTAAAATAGTGCCGTTCAGGAATGTTCCTGTCGTCAAAACAAATGCTTTTGCTTCGTACTCGTTGTTTTTTGATATGGCTTTTTCGATTACTGCTTTGTTTGTTCCAAAGTCTTTTATTTCGTCATCAAATATTTCTATTTCTTCTTTGCTCAGTTTTTTTTGTATGGCTTTTTCGTATGTGTTTTTGTCTGTCTGTGCTCTCGTTGCTTGAACTGCTGGCCCCTTTTTTTTGTTGAGTGTTCTGAATTGTATTCCGGCCAGGTCTGTTGCTTCCGCCATATAGCCGCCTAGTGCATCTATCTCTTTGGCAAGGTGGGACTTACCAATTCCTCCTATGGCGGGGTTACATGACATTCTTCCTGTTTTTGTCTTGTCTAGTGTAATTAAGGCCACATGTAGGCCGCTTCTTTTAGCTACAAGGGCTGCTTCAACGCCGGCATGCCCTCCTCCTATTACTATTAAATCAAATATATATTTCATATTATGTTTATTGTTATTATTAAGGGTCTATTTTATTGTTAATAAGTCTAAATTATATAGTTTTTACAAGGTTTTTATCGAATTGTAAGTGGGGTTGCGGCCTGTTGGTAAGCGGTACTTAGCCTAAGGTTTTCTTGTTGGCAAAATGTTGGAAAAAAATTATCCACAAAATAAGAACAGAAAAACTATTTGCCTATACAGAAGTTATTAAATATCTGGTCCAAAACAACCTCATTGTCAAAAACACCATAGACACCCTCTAGCTCCTTTAGACAGTCTCTAAGATTTTGTGCTGTGGTTTCGAAAAAATCTAATCCAACTGATTCTTGTTCCAGCAAACTGCTTGCGGCCTCGAGCCTTAAGTAAATTCTTTCAGAAACAAGATTTTCTTTAACCGGAGACTGAACCCTCTTAAGTATTTCATTGCGCAAACCTTGAAGACCCGCTCCTGTCTTGGCAGAAACAGCCACAAAACCATCAGCACTAACAGCCTTGTTGAGCAAATCAATTTTATTTAAAACAACCAAAGAGGAACCTATATTCCTGGACATTTTTAGGGGGTCATCAAAAACCTCAACACAAAGACTAGCCGAAGCTGCGGCCTCCTTTGCCATTTTTATTCCTTCAGCCTCAATTTTAGAGCCCCCAACATCACGAACCCCAGCAGTGTCCTCAAAGCTCACCTCAACACCAGACAAAAATAATGCTTTTCTTACAATGTCCCTGGTTGTTCCAGGGGTTTGCGAAACAATGGCAACCCTTTCATCGAGCAACGCATTAAAAAGAGAGGACTTACCAACATTTGGCTCTCCACTTAAAACAACCCGCTTTTTAAGGCTATCTTTTTTCAAAGGAGAGAAGTTTTTTATTAATGAAACAGCTTCGCCATGTAAGAAGGACAGCTCAGAAGAGACGCCTGAGGCACCAACAGAAACAACACCTTCTTCATCAGAAAAATCTAACTGGGACTCTACCTCAACCAAAAGAGACTCTATTTTTTTAGAAAGCTTTCTAATTTTTTCCCCTAAAGAGCCAGATCTAAAGTCTTCTAAGGCAGCAAGCTCTTCAGCAGACTCGGCGAAAACACCAGACATTATTGACTCAGCAGAAGACAGATCCATCTTTTCGTTCAGGAACGCTCTTTTGCTGAATTCACCCCTATCGGCCTCTCTTAACCCCAACGACTCTAAAAAAGAAAAAAGCTCACCAACGATAGCAGGACTTCCGTGGGTGTGTATTTCAATCAGATGTTCGCCCGTAAAAGAACCAGGAGCAGGAAAATTTAAAACCAGACAGCTATCAGAAAAAGAACCTAAAGATAGGCGCCTTATAAAAACACCCCTTTTCTCTTTTTTTATTGAAAGGGCTTTAACTAGCTTTTCCGGCAAAACAGAACCAGAAACACGAACAATCGCAACAGCAGACCTTCCAACCGGAGTCGCAAGCGCAAAAATACAATCACTCATTTTCAGTCGCAGCAGCTCTACTCAAAATAATCGCTTGAGGAACAATAGATAACATCATATTTATAACAGAATAAATAACTACACCAGCTGGCATGAAAATAAATATCAAAGTAAGCATGGGCGGAAAAACCAACATCATCTGTTGGGCAATTTGAGCCTGCATGCCTTGGCTTTGTGGTGGCTTCGGCATAATTTTTTGTGACAAAAACATCATTAAACCCATTAAGACAGGCATAATTAAATAAGGATCACTTTCAGCCAGGTCTGGAATCCACAGAAACGATTCACCCCTAAACTCAAAAGCCTCTCTTGTTACCCAAAACATCGCCAAAAATATTGGGATTTGAGGAAGAAGAGGGAAACACCCTGCAAAAGGATTAAATTTTTCTTTGCTGTATAGCTGCATCATTTCCATGCCCAGCTTATTTCTGTCATTTTTATACCTGTTTTGAATTTCTTGTATCTTTGGCTGAAGTCTCCTCATTTTCACCATTGACCGTATCTGTATTATTTGAAGAGGAGAAAGAACAACCTTAAATAAAACTGTCAACAACACAATTGCCATCCCCCAACTTCCAACAAAAGAGTGTAGAAAATTAAGAACCACAATAAAAAACTCACCTATACCATAAACAAAACCTAAATCTAGGTTGTACTCAAAATATGGGGCAACACTCTCTAAGATGTCTTTTTGTTTTGGCCCGATGAATAGTCTTGTTTCTGAGCTGTAAGCCCCTTCTTCAAAATCAGCATCCTCTAAAAACCCAAACCTATATAAACCACCTGTATCTTGTGGGTATAAATTAATTTTTTGTTGTTCCGCTTTGTCGTAAACAGCAACTACAAAATGTTTTTGAGAATAACCAATCCAGTGGCCTAAATAGTCTTCTTTCTGATCAACAGAAGAAAGCTGTTCATCATTAAAAACATCCTCACTTGTGCTGTAAGCCAAGTGGTCCCGGGAAAAGGTAGTTCCATAGTCAACAGACTTGTTCCTGTTCCTATAAAAGGTCTTAAATACCAGAACATTACCAAAAGCAGGCACGGCAAGCTCCAAGCGGTCCTCAATGTAAAGAGTGTTAGGCGTTTCAAAATAATAAATTTTAGTTAATACATTTCCATCTGCATCTTTAGAAGATATTTTTAAATAGTCTGACAAAGCCTCATCAACAACATAAGGCGAAGAGTTAGAAAAACCATTTACATTTGTTTTAAAATAGAAGCGCAGCAATGAGTCGTCTGACAATAGCCTAGTTTTATAAAGCCCACCCCTTTCTCTTTTTTCAAATAAAAATGCTTGTTTTATAGAGCCATCAGACAAACTTACATAAATGTCGAGCACATCATTTTTTATGTTTTTATAGTCTCCCCCTATAAGATCAGACTGGACAGAGACAGACCGCTCTAGCTTCGTTTCTTTATCAAGAGAAGTCCAATCAACAATCAACAGGACCAAAAGAAGCAGAGAAACTACACCAAAAACAACTCTAGGTTTAAACATTTTTAAAAAACTCCTCTAATTTTGAATCAAAACTAGCTGGACAACCACTAAATTTTACCAAAAAATCTACCCCAAATTCTCGAGATATATTTTTTCTAAAAATTTCCTTAACCACTCTTCTTGTTCTGTTTCTTTCCACAGCACCCCTTATGACAGCTTTTGGAATCAGTACTAGTATCGCAGGATTTTTGTTAATAGACTCTTTTTGAAACACAACAACCCCATCACAAACCTTTGTTTTCCCCCACGCAAACATACTTTTTGTAATTTTTTTGATTCGATTTTTTTTACCAAAACTTAAATCAACAGACATTAAAACTACACAGCGAGGGACTTTCTGCCCTTCAGTCGTCTTTTAGAAAGAATAGATCTACCGGCTTTTGAAGACATTCTCTCTCTAAAGCCATGGGTTCTTTTTCGTTTAATATTGGTAACTTTTAGCGTTCTTTTCATTTTTATCCACAGTTTTTTAACAAAAAATCAATGTATTTGTTACATGTTTTAAAAAGCTTAAGTATTATAAACTTATCGACATGTCTAACAAGGTTTCTACAATAAATATATTCAACAAAGGAGTAAAAGAACTTCAGAAGGAACTAAATACGACAGAATATAACTCCTGGATAAAGCCTCTGGAGTTTGACTTAAAGGAAAATAACTTCAATATTTATGCCCCAAACACTTTTGTTGGTGATTTTTTTAAAGAAAAATATCTTCCTCAAATAACAAACTTTTTAGAAACAAATATTGGAAGAAATAAGTTTATTCTTAATGTGTCCATTAAAATATCAACCCAAACACAACCCCAAACCACAGGACTAAACAAAAATTATACTTTCGATAGTTTTGTGCCAGGAACCTCGAACCAAATAGCCTTAGCAGCTGCACAACAAGTTGCAGAGCACGCCTCTCGAACAGAATATAATCCTCTATTTGTTTACGGGGGTGTTGGTTTAGGAAAAACACACCTAATGCATGCTATTGGGAATAAGCTTCTCGAAGAAAGGCCTAATGCTAAGATCTGTTACGTACATTCAGAAAGGTTTGTAAGCGATATGGTTAAGGCACTACAACTCGGGGCAATAAATGAATTCAAAAAATTTTATAGAAGCTTAAACGCGCTTTTAATTGATGACATTCAATTTTTTGCAGGAAAAGAACAATCGCAAGATGAGTTATTCCATACATTTAATAGTCTTTTAGAAAATGGGAATATGATGATTTTCTCATGTGATAGATACCCTAAAGAAATTGAAGGCCTTGAAGACAGGCTAAAATCACGTTTCGGGTGGGGGTTATCAGTAGTTATAGACCCACCCGCTCTTGAAACAAGAACAGCAATCCTTTTACAAAAAGCTGAAGAACTAAACCTAACCCTTCCTGAAGATTGTGCTTTTTTTATAGCCCAACAAGTCAAATCAAATGTTAGAGAGCTTGAGGGTGCGCTTAAAAGAGTGGCTGCGAACGCGCGATTTGCAAAAACCGAAATAGACATAAATCTTGTTAAGGAATCTCTAAGGGACGTTCTAGCTATTCAGGCAAAAATGGTAACAATAGGCAATATACAAAGAGTTGTAGCAGACTATTACCACATTAGACTTAGCGATCTTCTCTCTAAAAGAAGGAATAGATCCATAACCAGACCCAGACAAATGGCAATGGCACTAGCAAAGGAGCTTACAAATCACAGCCTACCAGAAATAGGCGAGGCATTTGGAGGCAGAGACCACACAACAGTGATTCATGCTTGTGATAAAACAAGAGAGCTAATGAAAGAAAGCCTAGAGATAGATGAAGACTATAAGAAGTTAAGAAGAAGTTTGTCAGCTTAAAATGAAATTTTCTATTGATAAAGACCACATTATTAATGAGTTCCAGTCTCTTGCTGCTGTTGCAGACAAAAAACAAACACTTCCAATACTTAGTAATATTCTAATAAGGTGCGAAGAAGACAAAGTTAAGCTTTTAAGCACAGATCTAGAGGTTGAGCTAGAGATTATTGTTGAAGGCGCAAATATAGAGAGCGTTGGAGAGACTACTATTCCAGCCAAGAAAGCAGCCGACATAATCAGAGAGCTTCCTGATGGAGAAGTCTCCTTTTCACTGAACGAAGACAACTCAAAACTTACAGTTAAATCTTCATCTGGAAGATATAACCTTTCAACAATACCTGGCTCAGATTTTCCTGACTTTGATGTCGTTAAAAGCGACGTAGTTTTTGATATAAGTTCAGCCCAATTACTAGAGCTATTTCAAAAAACATCCTTTGCAATGGCAAACCAAGATTGGAGACATTATTTGAATGGGTGTTTGTTAGAAAAGGCGTCAGAGTCCTTAAACATGGTGGCTACAGACGCCCATAGACTTGCAATTTATAAGTCAAAACTTAATTCTGAGGGAGATTTTTCTGGCATAATTCCTAGAAAAACTTCGATAGAGCTGATGAAAATATTACCTAAAGAAGAAATAGATATCCAGTTCTATGTTAATGCCAACAATATAGTATTTATGTCTAAAAAATTTACATTTAAATCAAAGCTGGTTGATGGTAATTACCCAAACTACAATCAGGTTGTACCAGAGGGTGATGGGACGTCAATAATAGTAAACAGAAAAGATCTCATAAGTACACTTTCAAGAGTTTCAGTCTTAACTAGTGAAAAATTCAAAGGTGTTAAGTTAAAATCGGAGGGCGGCATATTGGAGGTCTCTGCACATAATCCAGACCAAGAGTCAGCTGAAGAGAAATTAAACGTTGAGGGAGATTCTGGTGCTTTTGACATAGCTTTCAATGTAAATTACTTAAAAGAAGTTCTCAATATAGTTGAAGATGAAAAAATAACATTAATAAGCTTTGGTAATGACAAAAGCGCACTTGTAAAAAGCAATGATCCTAACCAAACATTAGTGTTAATGCCACTACTTCTTTAGTGCTAGTCTCAGAATTAAAAATAGAAAATTTTAGGTGTTACGATTTCGCTGAAATTCCCATTAACAGTGGCATAACGTTAATTTATGGCAAGAACGGCTCCGGAAAAAGCTCCATTATAGAAGGAATATATTTCGCACTTTCAGGAAAAAGCTTCAGAACAACAGACTTAAACACACTAATAAGAAGACAAGCAGAACTAACACAGACATTTATTACATTTGATTCTAGTAATGGGGTTAAAATTACAAAAAAATCAAACCAAAAGTGCAAAATCTTAGAAACAAAAGACAAAAAAACATTAACTTACGCACAATTAGTCTCAAAATACCCTACTTGTCTTGTTGAAAATAAAGAATTTTTTTTTACAACCTCAACACCAGAAGAAAAAAGAGCCTATCTAAACAAAACATTGTTCTACGTGGAACAAAAATCAAACATTATCTTTAAAGAGTTAAAACAAGCAATCTACCAGCGGGCTGCATGTCTCAAAAATAATGATTATAAGCAGATTGCTTTTTGGGATCAAAAACTCATTGAGCTTGAACCAACCATAACTGAACTGAACCAGAAGTTGGTTAATGCATTAAATGATATGCTTCAATCAGGTGAAATTATAGAACACTTCTCTGATAAAAACCCTTGGTTGACTGATCTGAGCATACAATATGCTCCTGGTTATGATAATAGTGTGAACTTTTCTGATATTTTGCAGAAAAATATGGAAAAAGATAGAATTTTAAAAAGGACTACAGCTGGCCCACACAAAAGATCCTTTAATATCCATTTAAATTCTCTTTCAGCACAAGATTTATTATCTAGAGGCCAGCAAAAGATAGTTTCTATAATTTTACATTTAATTCAAAGAGACCTAATACATCTTGAAACTGGCACTAACCCTATTTTGTTAATGGATGACATTTCTTCTGAATTAGACAAGGATAATGCTAATTTAATGTTAAAATATCTCATCAGCAAGAGGGTTCAAACAGTAATGACATCTATAGAAAAGAAGCGGTTTTCTGGGGAAAAAGATGTTTTTATGTTCCACGTAGAACAAAAAGGAGATAAGTCTTATGTCAAGTGATACGTACGATTCAGGCAGTATTAAAGTATTAAAAGGGTTGGAGGCCGTTAAAAAGAGGCCAGGCATGTATATTGGTGACACTGATGATGGCACAGGGCTGCATCATATGGTTTTTGAGGTTCTAGATAATTCAATAGACGAGGGAATGGCAGGCTTCTGCAAACAAATAGATGTAGTTATAGGTAAAGACGGATCAGTATCAGTATCTGATGACGGAAGAGGCATACCAGTTGATATGCATGAAGAAGGTGTATCTGCAGCTGAAGTTATTATGACAACACTCCACTCAGGGGGTAAATTTGATGAAAATAGCTATAAAGTATCTGGAGGGCTACATGGAGTCGGTGTTTCGGTTGTTAATGCCCTAAGCAGCAAGCTAATTTTAGAGATTGAAAGAGACGGAGCAAAATATAAACAAGAATACTCAGAGGGTGAGCCTAAAACTAAACTTGAAAAAGTAGGGAAAAGCGAGAAATCAGGAACAAAGGTTACTTTTACACCTTCAAAGAAAATTTTTACACAAACTAAATTCGATGTAGAAGTACTAAAAAAGAGGATTAGAGAGCTTTCTTTCCTTAACAAAGGCATTGCAATAAATGTCCTTGATGAGGCTTCAGGCAAAAAGATGGAGTTTAAATCGGACGGAGGTTTATTAGAGTTTGTAAAGCATCTGACAGGCAAAAAAGAAGTGATAGGCGCACCCTTTTATGCTCAAGCAAATATGAAGGGCATAGGAGTAGAGATAGCAGCGCAATGGACGGGAACATACAGAGAAAATGTTCAATGCTTTACAAATAATATTCCTCAAGTGGATGGTGGCACCCACCTTGCTGGCTTTAGGGGCGGACTAACAAGAGCCATAAAGAATTTCATTAAAAAAGAAGATTTAATGCGTAAAAAAGAAGTAGAAATAACAGGAGAAGATGTCAGAGAAGGAATGATAGCTGTTATTTCTCTTAAAATGCCTGACCCTAAGTTCTCTTCCCAAACAAAAGATAAACTGGTTTCATCAGAAGCAAGACCAGCAGTGGAAACCCTTATTAATGACTATTTTATGGACTTTTTGCTAGCTAACAAACCGCAGGCAAAAGAAATTCTTGGAAAAGTTTTAGAAGCAGCATATGCAAGAGAGGCCGCAAGAAAAGCTAGAGATATGACTAGAAGAAAAGGCCTTTTAGATATAGGAGGGCTGCCAGGAAAACTGGCTGATTGCCAAGAAAAAGATCCGGCATTATCAGAGATATTTTTAGTTGAGGGTGACTCAGCTGGAGGGTCTGCCAAGCAAGGCAGAGACAGAAGTTTTCAAGCAATTTTGCCACTTAAAGGTAAAATTATAAATGTACAAAAAGCACGGTTAGACAAAGTCTTGTCTTCTAATGAGATTGGAACCCTCATTACAGCCTTGGGAACAGGTATTGGTATTGACGAATTTTCATTAGAAAAGCTCAGATACCACCGTGTCATTATAATGACAGATGCAGATGTAGATGGATCTCACATAAGAACGCTCCTTCTTACTTTTTTCTATAATCAGATGTTTGATCTATTAGAGAAGGGGCACATCTATTTGGCCCTACCTCCTTTATATAAAATTAAAAAGGGCGGAAAAACACATTACGCAAAAGACGAGGAAGAAAAAGATGCGATTCTTAAAGAGCTTAGAAATGAAGCAACAGAAGGTTCCAGGCCACCTGAAATACAGAGATATAAGGGATTAGGAGAAATGAACCCTGAGCAGTTATGGGAAACAACATTTGACCCCAAACATAGAAGGCTCGTTCAAATTACTTTAGATGATGCGAGAGAGCTCGTCGACGACATCTTTGAAACATTGATGGGAGATCAAGTTCAACCAAGAAGAGAATTTATTGATGATAATGCTCTAAGAGCAAAAAATATTGATTTTTAAACTATCTTTTTTAGGTGCTCAGAAATTTTATCTAAAGAAATTCTTTCTTGTTTCATTGTGTCGCGATCACGAACGGTAACTGTTTGGTTGTCCAGTGATTCAAAATCAACAGTAATACAAACAGGGGTGCCAACCTCATCATGTCTACGATAATTTTTGCCAATATTTCCACTATTTTCAAAAAGAATTCTTCCTAAACCTAATTTTTGAAGGTTGTCTTTCACTTTTTTTGCAAGACTTACAATGTTCTCGTCATTTTTCTTTAAAGGCATAACAGCCGCTTTAATAGGGGCTAAATGAGGTTTTAGTTTTAGAACAACACGCTCTTTACCATCAATTTCTTCTACAGAATATGCTTCATTTAAAATTGCTAATACCCCTCTATCAACTCCAGCTGAAGGCTCAATAACAAAAGGCACGAACCAATTATTATTTTCATCTTGAAGTGCTAATTTGGAATTAGATTCATTGTTGTTTAAAACATTTGCCTTAATATTTAATTCTTTTTGATTTTTAGAGTGTGACCCTAGATCAAAATCAGTTCTATTAGCGACGCCCTCCAGCTCTTCTACCCCATGAGGAAATTTGTACATAATATCCACTGTTGCTTTAGAATAGTGAGCGAGCTCATCTGCAGGAACATCATAAAGTTCTAGGCTCATGTCAGAAATACCTTGATCATTCCACCACTGAACCCTCGATTCTACCCAGCTTTTATGCCATTTATCGTCATCACCTGGGCGCACAAAGAACTCAAGTTCCATTTGTTCAAATTCTCTGACTCTAAAGATAAAACTTTTAAGAGTTATTTCATTTCTAAAAGCTTTGCCCATTTGTGCAATACCAAATGGCACTGTTCTGGCTGTAGAGTCGACGACGTTTTTAAAATTAGTAAAGATACTTTGAGCTGTTTCTGGTCTTAAATATGCAAAACTTTTACCGTCATCAACAGGACCAATGTTTGTTTTAAACATTAAGTTAAATTGACGAGGCTCCGTTAAATCTTCTTTTTTACAATAATCTGGCACTTGGTCTGCCCTGAACCTTTCCCCACAGGATTTACAGTCAACCATAGGGTCTGAAAAGGTATCTTCATGCCCCGAATGCTTTAAAACTGTGCTTTTTGTAAGTATTGCTGCATCAAGACCTTCAACATCATCTCTTTCGTAGACGATAGATTTCCACCAAGCATTCTTCAAGTTACTTTTAAGCTCAACACCTAGTGGGCCATAATCATAAAGACCCTGTGTGCCACCATAAATTTCATTAGACTGAAATATGAAACCTCTTCTCTTACACAGAGCTATTAGTTCTTCAATATTTTTTGCAGGCAATTCTTGTTCCTATAGTATGCTAGTTAAGCTATTTTATTATTTTAAAAATGTTTCCGATACTTTTTAAGCTAATTTCATTTGTTCCATGGTTTTTGCTAGTTGGCACTTCAAGGGTTTTGGCATACATAATGATATGGCTCAATAGCTCACAGTATAAAGTTACAAAAAACAACATAAACCACTGTTTAGGTGGTGATAAGACAATTATTAATAAGAGTTTTTTGCGTACCTCAGAATTATTATTTGAATATCCCTATGTCTGGGGCAATCCAGAAAATTATAAAAATTTAGTTGAAAAAGATTCAATAGAATATAGTTTTCCTGACGAAAAAAAACCAAAAATAATTTTTTCAATGCATATGGGCTGTGTAGATGTGATGCTTTTTTTAATGTCTGAGAAAATAAAGGGACTTAATATTGTTTATTCCAAAGCAAAAAACGAGCATATAGAAAATTTAACTAAAAAAATCCGGGAGTCCAAAGGGGCGAATATGATCTCAGCAGACTCGTCCGGCACCAAAGATCTTTATAAGAGATTCTTTGAAGGAGAGAGCATTATAATGG
>CENX01213427.1_pt1 | contig 24553 bp, 19 predicted proteins | sample 361321 | NCBI WGS metagenome assembly CENX01 (sample SAMEA2619678, study PRJEB7988) | marine metagenome | isolation source: saline water (ENVO:00002010), including | reverse complement strand
GCAGTACTTCTTAACCGGCTGATGAGCTTGCCATCGATAGAGCTATTGAGTGAGGCGAAGGTGGCTAACATTGTACCGCGCCAAAAAGTAACAAAGGTTACTGTCTCGGCGCATAATCAAGAAAGTCATCATGGGGTAGAAGTAGATGCGGTCTTATTGGTGGTTGCAGATGGTGCGCAGTCTGGTTTGCGTGAAAGCTTAGGTATTACAGCCATCGTCAAGCAGTACGACCAGCAGGCGGTAATAGCTAACGTGCAAACTCAGCTACCGCATAATGGCCAAGCCTTCGAGCGTTTTCTTGCTGATGGGGCGGTGGCATTTTTACCGTTGCCCGACTTGCCCAGTGCGCCGCGACGGAGTGCTTTAGTTTGGACAATGCCAAATCAGCATGAGGTTAATAGAGAAAATAATATAGCTGACCTAAATGATCAAGACTTCATCAGCGAATTACAGTCAGCCTTTGGCTTTCGTTTGGGCGAGATCCAGCAAATCGGCCAGCGCCAGAGCTACCCATTAGCTTTGACTTTAGCTAACGAGGTGATTAGAAATCATATTGTTATTATGGGTAATGCAGCGCATTCCCTGCATCCGGTTGCAGGGCAGGGATTTAATTTATCGCTACGTGATATTGCCACGCTAACTGAATTAGTAAGCCAAGCGGCAGTTAATAATAAAGATATTGGTGAATTATCATTGTTAGAAAGTTATTCAAAAGCACAACTCAAAGATCAAAAAAACACGATAGGTTTTAGTCATTATTTAATTGAACTATTTGGTCGGCAAGCTTTACCTATTCAAGCCGGTCGATCACTAGGCTTGTTGGCTTTAGATATTTTAACGCCAGCAAAGCTTCGTTTTTCAGACCAAGCATCAGGGCTTAGTGGCCGTAGGCCGGTACTATGAATTTGACTTATGACATCGCGATAGTCGGTGCAGGGATAGCGGGTAGCGCATTAGCGTGCTCGTTAGCGACATCAGTTAAAGATAAACCCTTGCGGATTGCTTTAATAGAAGCCCAAACTATTTGCGATACCTTACCTATTTGCGATGAAGGCATTAATGATTTTGACGCGCGTGTCAGTGCGCTAACCGTTGGCTCACAACAATTTTTTGAATCGATAGATTTATGGTCTTATATTGTTGGTCAGCGAGTCTCTGGTTTTGACAAGATGACGGTGTGGGATGCCGAAGGCACCGGTCATATTGAATTTGATGCCGCTGATGTTCGGGCCAGTCAGTTGGGCCATATTGTAGAAAATCGAGTGACTGTTGGCGCATTACATCAACGAATAAAAACACTGTCAGGCGTAGATATTTTTTCCCAACAAGCGGTAGCTGAATTACATTTAGCGAACACTGCCTCACGATCAAATTTATCCAGTTTATCGCTGGCTGATGGCCGTAGCTTAGAGGCCCAGCTTATTATTGCTGCTGATGGTGCTAACTCTCCGTTAAGAAAAATGGCTGGCTTACCCATAAGAGAGTGGTCTTACCAGCAATCAGCTATCGTCTGTGTGGTTGAAACCAGTCAGGGCCATGAAGCGACGGCTTGGCAGCGATTTACTGAGCATGGCCCGCTGGCATTTTTACCTCTTAGTTTGTCTCAATCAGATAAACATTTTTGCTCTATTGTTTGGTCTCAAACGGATATAGAAAATGACTTGGCGATGGCAATGGACGACCATCAATTTTTACAGGCATTGGGCCGTGCGTTTGAATATCGCCTAGGCGAGATAACTGACGTTTCAAAACGGCGTAGTTTCCCTTTACACCAACGTCATGCAATTGATTATGTCAAGCCGAATTTTGCTTTGGTCGCTGATGCTGCTCACGCTATTCATCCTTTGGCGGGCCAAGGAATTAACCTAGGCCTTGCCGATGTTAAGGCCTTGTCTGAGGTCATTGTTGCTGGTCATGAACGGGGTCAAATGCTCGGCGATATCGGTTTATTAAAGCGCTATCAGCGGCAACGAAAGGCTGACAATTTAGCTATGATGGCGGCCGTTGAAGGCTTAAAGCGCCTGTTTCAGCCGCTTCCTTTGCCATTCCGCTGGGCGCGTAACATGGGAATGAATATTTTTCACGACCAGTCACAATTAAAAAATAAAGTGATTAAACATGCCATGGGCATTGATCGTTAGATGTCAACCGATAATCTGACAGAAGCGTAAGTAGCTAAGCGAGTGAGTTTATGAATAATCATTTCTTTGCTTATTTAAGCAAAATGCGCTGGATTTATCGTTGGGGTATGAAGCGCAATGCGATCCAAGAAAATATCATGGAGCATTCTTATGAAGTATCGGTGATAGCCCATGCTCTAGGCATTATAAGTAATCGATTGTATGACAACAATATTGACGCCAATGCCCTAGCTATATCAGCTTTATATCACGATTGTTCAGAGGTCTTAACCGGTGATCTTCCGTCGCCGATAAAGTACCACAATACAAAAATTCGTGATGCTTATAAAGAAGTTGAATACACCGCAGAAAGAGAAATGCTGTCAACCCTGCCGCTTGAGTTGCAGGAGGATTATCGTAATCACTTATTGCATGAAAATATTTCTAGTGAGTTTGTTAAATTCATAAAAGCGGCGGATATTATTGCCTCACTGATAAAATGTAAGGCTGAAATCAACGCGGGTAATAGCGAGTTTAAACAAGCGGTACAAGATACCGGTGAAAGATTAACGCAAATGGCAATGCCAGAGGTCGGTTATTTTTTAGAAAATTTTCTACCCAGTTTCGATTTAACCTTAGATGAATTAATTACGCCCAGTGAAACAATGTTTCCGGATAATAAATAATAGAAAAAGCAGGTCTAATTTTGCAACAAAGTATCCATCGTTTTTCCATGACATCTCGCCTGCGTTTATTCGCCGCTGCAGCTTGTGCATTAGGTTTTTTTCTGGCGGCTACTGTCTCGGCGCAGCCAGTCGTCACCACTGTTGATCGCGAACGGGCTAGAACAGCGGGTGATGAAGCCGGTAACTGGTTGTTGCATGGTCGAACCTATGACGAGCAGCGCTTTAGTCCGTTAAGCCAGATCAACACCGACAATGTCGAGCAGTTATCGCTAGCGTGGTATTTTGAAACTGGTACTCGACGCGGATTAGAAGCCTCACCTATCGTCGTCGATGGCCGTATGTATACCAGCGGGCCTTGGGGAGTGGTCTTTGCTCTCGATGCTAAAACGGGGCAGCAACTGTGGTTTTATGATCCTAAGGTTGATAAATCGCGAGGCTTTTATGCCTGCTGTGATACGGTTAATCGAGGCGTTGCGGTGTGGGGCGACAAGGTCTATGTCGCAACACTCGATGGCCGCTTAGTGGCGATCAATGCCTTGTCGGGCCAGCTGGAATGGCAAACACAAACCTTTGACTTGTCACAGGCCTATACCATTACCGGTGCGCCGCGCATTATTGATGGCAAAGTTATCATTGGTAACGGGGGTGCTGATTTTGGCGTGCGTGGTTATGTCACCGCATACGATGCCGAGTCAGGTAAGCAATTATGGCGATTTTATACTGTGCCCGGAAACCCCGCTTTAGGTTTCGAATCGAATGCCTTAGCAACGGCCGCTAAGACTTGGAACGGTGATTGGTGGACATTAGGCGGCGGTGGAACGGTATGGGACTCCATGAGCTACGATGCCGAGTTGCATCAGTTATACATTGGCGTTGGCAATGGATCACCTTGGAACAGTTACGTTCGCAGCCCAGAGGGTGGCGATAATTTATACCTCTCATCGATTGTGGCGCTTAATCCCGATAATGGCGAGTATATTTGGCATTATCAAACCACGCCGGGTGAACGCTGGGACTATACCGCCACTCAACACATGGTGCTGGCCGATTTACCGATCAACGGCGAAACGCGATCAGTGATTATGCAAGCGCCTAAAAATGGTTTCTTTTATGTGATTGACCGAACCAACGGTGAATTTATTTCTGCCGAGCCCTATGCGAAAGTCAATTGGGCCAGTCATATCGACCCAAACACGGGCAGGCCAGTGATGACGGAGGTTGCCAATTATCGTGATGAGCCTCAGTTTACCTTGCCTTCCATGGTCGGCGCCCATAACTGGCACCCGATGGCTTATCACCCCGAACATCAGCTGATGTATATTCCCACCATCGAGCAGGGCTTTGAATTTAAGGCTAATGATGAGTTTGCCAATGAAGGCACATTGCATACCGGTGTGGCCATGAGTATGGGACGTGCTGATCCCTTACTGTTTAAAGCAGTTCAAAAAGCCACCCATATTGGCTCGATTGTGGCCTGGGATCCAGTGGCACAAACCGAGCGGTGGCGGGTTGATTTCGATAAGCCGTGGTCCATGAGTTTATTGGCAACAGCGGGTAATTTGCTGTTTCAAGGCAGTCATGATGGTTGGCTAAAAGCCTACCGTGCAGACACAGGCGAGCTCGTCTGGCAATCATTAACGCAAATTGCGGCCATAGCGCCACCGGTCACCTACACGGTTGATGGTGAGCAATACATTGCCATTATGGCCGGCTGGGGAGGCTTTATGGGGATGATGGGCGCCGATAGCGTTCAGCATACCGCCAGTAAAGGGCGAGTATTGGCTTTTAAAATAGGCGGTGAGGCGACTCTGCCACCCTTAACAGAACGACCCATTATGCCGCCGGCACCGCCCTTGACCGCCAGCGAATCAGCGCTTGATGACGGAGCGCAATTGTATGCCACGCACTGCGGTCGATGCCATGGTCCAGCGGTGCAAGGCGGCGGCCTAGTGCCTGATCTGCGTTACATGACCGAGCAAACCCATCAATTGTTTGATGTGATCGTCTTGGGTGGCCTCTATGCGGATAAAGGAATGGTTAGCTTCAATGAAGTTTTGTCAGAATCTGACACACATTTGATTCATCAGTATGTGGTCTCTGAGATACAGGCTCATCATGCCATGATGGCTGACCCTGATTGGTGGAATGAGCTAAAGCTGTGGTTTTATGAAAAGTTAATCCGCTTCTCAGCGGGTTAGAATATCGACAAAATTTAAAAATCACTTTTATTTTTTTATCCTAGCATTGTTTTTCACCTATCTCTGAGTAAAATGACCCATTGTTTTGCAGTAGCGCTTAGCTCATGCCGTAGTCGCGCGAGCTAACGCTCAATTATCCACGTATTTATATTGACTTGAAGCCAGTGTAGGAACTATAGATGAGCGATTTACCATCAGAATTACGTTATGCCGCCAGCCATGAATGGGCTCGCGTAGAAGCCGACGGCAGTGTCGTGATAGGCATCACCGATCATGCACAAGCCCAGTTGGGTGATGTGGTCTATGTCGAGCTACCTGATATTGGCCAAATTCTATCGGCCGGCGATGAAGCCGGTGTCGTTGAATCCGTTAAAGCGGCGTCGGATGTGTATGCCCCTATTTCAGGTGAAGTGATCGCAGTTAATGAGCGTTTAGACGATGAGCCAGAAACCGTCAATAGTGAGCCCTATGAAGATGGTTGGTTTTATCGACTGCAACCAGCGGATACAGTTGAGCTTGATGAGTTATTAACTTCAGATGCCTATGCTGAAGTGGTCGCTGAAGACGATTAAGCGCAAACCCCATCAAAAAGGTCTCATTCACGAGGCCTTTTTTTTTGACGCTGCTCTTTAGGGGTGAGTAAATAAAAAAGATGAAAGGCCCATATCCACTCAAATTACACTTCCAATCGTCGCTGGCGATGTTTGTGCATGAGAAAACCGATATTCATATTTCTGAACAAATTATTCAAAACGGCATTTGGGAATCTTACGAAACCAGTATATTAGAAGCATTATTATTTCCTGGCGCGACATTTATTGATGTGGGCGCCAACATTGGCTATTACAGCTTAATTGGCGCGATGCTGGTCGGTGATAACGGCCGTGTGGTTGCCTTTGAGCCAGAGCAAGATAATTTCTCTTTATTAGAAAAAAATCTGTCATTCAATAAGATTAACAATGTTGTGGCTGTGAACGCCGGTTTAAGTGTTGATCAAAGGCAAGGCAGACTTTATCTTAATGAAGAAAATCGCGGCGACCATCAAATATATCGGCAAGATGACAGTGCCGCACCGCGTAATGAACAAGCGATTAACTTAGTTGCCGGTAATCATTTTTTAAGCCAGCAATTATCCCCTCCTGTTCGCCAGATTGACGTACTTAAAATCGATACGCAGGGGGCAGAGCTCCTGGTGCTTAGCGGTTTAATGCCCTTGTTAAAATCTAGCCTGCCCCAACTAAAAATGATCATTGAATTTACTCCTTACAGTTTAAAACAAGCGGGGGCGAGTGGCATGGCCTTATTAGACCTTGTCAATGAGCTCGATTTACCGATGCAATTAATTGACCACCTTGGGCGTCAGTTGCGCCCAATAAGTCGGTTGGAGATGCAGCAGTGGATTGCACAAACCGATGCTGCGGCAGGCAACCAAGGGTTTATTAATTTATTAGTCGGCCATGACTGAATAACAGTAACGTCATCTAGTCATGCTATTTGGCTAGGTATACTTTTTCACTTCGACATATCTTAGACGGGAGCTTTATGAGGAATATTTCTGTGCTTATTATTAGCATTGGTTTTTTTTATGCCGGCACGATGCACTTTAATGACGCGCAAGATTTGGCTGCCATTACTCCATTACCGTTTGCTTTAGAAATTGTTTGGTTAACTGGTGTTATGGAGTTCATTTTTCCTATTTTTTTATTATGGCCTAAGTACCGCGCAGTCACCGGTCTATGGTTATCGGCGTTTTGCTTAGCGGTATTAACGGCAAATATTAATATGGCAGTAAATAATCTCCCTATGTTTGGCCAGCCGGTAGCGCCATGGATAGCCTGGCTAAGATTGCCTATGCAATTTGTGTTAATTGCCTGGATTATTTATGCCTGTGATTCTATGCAACTGCTGAAGCGTTATGGTTGGCGTGCGCTGTTTCATTGCCAATAATAATCTATTCTTTTTTTAAAATATAACAGTGACTTAATCATAAAAGAAAAACTATGCCTTATTTAATGATACTCCTCTGTTTTTTATTAGGTTCCTGTACCGGCATACCTGCCGATATCAAAGCAGTCGAAAACTTTGAATTAAAGCGTTACCTGGGTCAGTGGTATGAGATTGCCCGCTTAGATCATTCGTTTGAGCGCGGCTTAAGTCAGGTTAGCGCCCATTATAAAATTAACGATGACGGAAGTGTGGCGGTTACAAACCGTGGATTTAAAGCCGATGAAAATCGATGGGATGAGGCTAAAGGCCGCGCTTTAGTGGTTGAAGATTCGACGGTCGGTCATTTAAAAGTCTCTTTTTTCGGGCCTTTTTTTGGCGCCTATGTAATTTTCGAATTAGATCATAGTCATTATCAATATGCGTTTGTGACCAGCTATAATAAAGAATTTTTATGGTTTCTGGCACGCACCCCCACCGTTGATGAAGCCTTGATTGAGCGGTTTAAAGCAGTGATCAGCAACTATGATTTTGATCAGCAGGACTTGATCTGGGTTGATCAGTCATAATGACTGATCGTGATGATAATGCCAATTAACTATCAATTAATCATTGGCTAAAATGCCAGGAGAATTCACATGCTATTAAAAAACAAGGTTGGTTTAGTGACCGGCGGTGGCGATGGTATTGGTCGTGCAACTTGCGTGGCATTTGCTAACGATGGCGCGAAAGTTGCGGTGGCAGATATCCGTTTAGAGATGGCTCAGAAAACGGTTGATATGATTCAAGCTAACGGGGGTGAGGCGATTGCAATTAAAGTTGATGTCTCAAAAGCTGTCGAAGTTGAGGCGATGGTCGCTGCAACCGTCGAACACTTTGGATCGCTAGATTGCGTGTCAAACAACGCCGCGGGCGGTGCTAGCTTTGCCATGCTGCCCGAGATGGAAGAAGCCAGTTGGGATAAGACGCAAGCGATTTGTTTGAAAGGGGTTTGGCTGTGTTTAAAGTATCAGATCCCCGCGATGTTAAAAACCGGCGGTGGTGCCATTGTCAATATTGCATCATTATCGGCTGTCCGTGGTGAGGCTATGCAGTCACCCTACAGTGCGGCTAAAGGCGGGGTGCTTGCCTTAACACGTACTGCCGCGGCTGAGTGGGCAAGGGACGGCATTCGGATTAATGCCATTAACCCTGGCGGTATTCGAACAGAAGGCATTAAACGTTACTTTGAGAAGGTGCCAGGAGCAGAAGAAAATACAGCAGGTGTTCATGCTATGCGACGCTTAGGTGAGCCAGAAGAAGTGGCTGATGCGGTCTGCTACTTAGTGTCAGACCGCGCCTCATTTATCACAGGTACAAGCTTAGATGTCGATGGGGGCATTATGGTTAATCCCCATACATTGTGATACGTCTCGATAAAAATTGATAAGGCAGAAAAGCTAAAAAAATTAAAAAGAGTTAGGCCTTAGCATCGCATCGTGACCACCATCAACAAACAATATGGTGCCTGAAATAAAGCCTGCTTTTTCAGGGTCTAATAAAAAACAGGTCGCTTCAGCAATATCTTTTGGCAACCCTGGTCGGCCAATGGGGATGCTTTTAATAAACTCTTCGAGCAGTTCAGCAAATTCTGGATTGCTTCTGCCTGCATCGGTTAAAGGTGTTTCAGTGAACCCAGGGGCGACAGCATTCAGTCGTATACCACTTTTTGCATAAGCTTTCGATGCTTTGCGCAGCCAGCAACTCAATGCGTATTTACCGCCGCCATAGGCGAGCTGTCCATTACCAATCTCATCAAGTTTAGCACTCGCGCCGGCCTCGTTGCCGGCTAGCATTAAATCCACAACTTCTTGCTCATAACCCATAGTAGCCGAGTTGGATGAGATCATAACGATAGCACCTTTTTTCTTGGCGACTAATAATTTGACCCCTTCGGTGACGGCCAGTGCGCCAAAGAAATTAATTCTAGCGACCATCGACGGCGGAGAAATATGCGGGCCCACGCCAGCGCAGGGAATAAAGCCATCGAGTCCATCGGGTGCGGCGGCAGCGATGCCCTCCACAGCGGCTTGACGGCCCTCAAGCGTTGAAAGATCAGCGATAATATCGGCATCTTTGATGTCAACCACAATGACTTGATTGCCTTGGCTGAGCAGTTGCTGTTTGATGGCGTTGCCAATACCTGTTGCGCCACCGGTCATTGCATATAGACCCATAATGATTTCCTTACTGTTTATTTGAGATAGATTATAACTGATTTCAGCGACAGCTTATCTATACGGACAGTTCATTTAAATTACTTACTGGCGTCTTTCAAGCGCGGCTTTTCTGAATTCAGAGTCGGCTAAGCCTACACTGAGTTTTTGGTCATGCCATTGCAATATTGTTGCAGAATTTGAAACTACATTGCGCATACTGAGTTGGGCAGGCCGCCAAAATTTATCGAGGTAAAGTTGATAGCTTGAAATACTAAGTTGCTTACTTAGCTTGCCAGTGCGGCGGCTGTAAAATTCTATTTCCCAACTTCGAAGCTCGGCTACATCAATATGGCTAATGGTTTTTTCATAGCCGGTGTAAGGATCTTTAGAGCGTGTTTCAATGATATGACAGGCCTGCAAGGGTTCGCCGCATTCTGCTTCACCAAGGTAGCGATAATTATTTTTTTCAAGTGAGAAAGCGGCCATGTCTTCAAAGGTAAATTCGCTGCCCATGAAGCGGCCAGTTTTTCTTTTTGAGCTAATGCGTTTAACACGATTTTGTGAAGGCAAATAAATCCATTGTTTGTCTGCCTCAAGCGGAAAGCTGTGAGTGAGAAAAACGGTGCCCTTAACATCCAAAGGTTTAGCAAAAAATAATAAACTTTTATCTTGGCCATTTTCACCTTCAAGTGTTTTGGTGGTGACTTCGCGAATGACTTCTTTGCCATCAGCGCGTCGAATGATCATGGTCATATTGGCGGTTGAATCTTGCCAGCCATCATCTCGACGATCTGATTCAGCCATAATGCGATAAGCTTTCTGTGCTTGATCACTTTCACTGCTGGGCTGTTCCGCTGATACTAAGCGCGCAGACAGAGCGGCGACAAAAATAATCAATGAGAGAGTGATCGAAAGAATTTTTTCATTAGGCAGAGTATTGGTCACATTAAGTCTCTCTTAGTTAAAAGTATTGGGTGTAAGATAGGGCGATGTAGTCATCATTATGCAATTCAAAAAAATCGGTTTCTTGTTTTCTTGATGACGTATCGCCAGGAGCGTCAAATAAACGAACAGTCAAATCGATTTTACCGTTGTTATTATTTCGATAGCTATGCTCGATAAAAGTTAAAAGCTCTTGCCGGTCGAGATCCATAATACTCCCCAACAATAGCTCAGAACTTTGCAGGTCGTTAAAGCCAATCCGTAAGCCAATAAATACATCATTGGCTAGCGCTTCGTCGCGCCTTTCATCCCAGAGGTATTCAGCCAGTAAGCTGTAGTCATAGTCTGGGTTAAAGAGCGCCGGAAGCGCAAGCTCAAAGCCGGCGGTAGCTGCGCTATATCGAGAGGGCATTGCAATTTGTGACTCAAGCAGGAACTGTGTGGGGAGCGTAAAACCATTACGCGAAATTGCTTCAAGTTTCCAGAGCCAGTTGTCGGCCGCGTATTCCAATTGCAGGCCGGTTTGTTCAATAACGGGATAGTAGGGCCTGAGTTCGGTGTGCTGTTGATCAGGTACAAACAGGATGGGCTCGCGCGAAGTCCCTGAAAAGTGACTGACGGCTATTTCCCACTGGTCGAGTAACAGTACGAAGCGCATGGCGGCATCAATACGCTTATTTTCTGCGTTTGACGCATATTCAGGGCGGTCCGTATCAATGGTGTAGGATCCCCTAAGTCGCGCCTCATCACCAGGAAAAATGCGTTCACGAAAAAACGGTAAGGCTAATAATTCAAAGCTAAAATAATCGTTTAACCAGACCCAGTTAACCATTGCTTGACCTAGCTTATCTTCATCATCAATGTTGGCACTGGCATCCGCCTGATTAATGATATCCACGAGATTAACCGCTTCAGTGGTCCGCCAACTGATGGTTCTAATCCCTGCTCTTAACTCCCAGTTAGGCTTAACCTGTGTCCAGCTAAGCGATTTAAAATCGACTTTTGAACGCTCATTATCTTGACTGTTGTAGCGGATGATCGGTGCAATGGTGAGTTCATTAGCCAGTTGGCCACGGTCATTCTGCCAGCTGAGACGGTAGTTCCCTTGCCAGATCAATGAGCCATCTTGATTGTGGTCGATGCTTGGACTGCTATGAGTGAACTGCTTAAATTCGAGGCTGATCGATTGGCGTTTTTCTAGTTGAAAATTAGCGGCATGGCTATTGGCAATAAGCAAACCACTCAAGAGCAGCCCGGCTAAAAAATTCATTCGTGAATTTGCCTTGGCTGTTTTTTTGTAAGCCTTCAGCATTATGGGTATTTGTCCGTTTTGACTAATAATGAGGGCAAAAAGAAAAGGTCGGCTATCATTGCTGTGGCAATGCAGACAACCGATAAGGCATACATTTGAACATTCATACGCAATTCTGCGGTGAATACCGGAATAAGATAACCGATACAAAGCACCAAGCTAGTAATGATAATGGCACGGCCAACCAAGGCGTAAGTGTTATTAACCGCCATAGCCGGCGTTTGGCCTTGTAATCGTTGGCGGCGATAACTGACGACAAAATGTATGGTGTCATCAACGACGATACCCAGCGTCATGCTAAAGATCATGGCGGTGCCCATGTCGATCTCGCCAATCAATAAGCCGCAAAGACCAAATGCCACAATTGCAGGGAGCAGGTTGGGTATCATGCAGAGTAAGCCAAGTCTTATTGAGCGAAAGGCAATAATCATACTCAGGCAAACAAATCCGGCAACGAAAAGACAGCCTTGCAACATACTAATAATATTTGATTGCGCCACATATGCCATCATTAAAGGTGGGCTGGATGACTCAAAATCTGTAATGGCTGAGGTGCCTAGCTTGTCCAGTACGCGTTGATTAAACGCCAGCACTTCTTGGCTGCTCATTGCGGCCATCATTGCCGTGACCCTGACAGCACTTTTGTCGATATTAATACTGTCTTGTAAGTCTAACTCTTCAGGTATGCTCGATTCATAGACTAACAGGTATTCTGCAATTGCGCGTCGGTCATCGGGTATCGCATAGTAATTTTGATTATCACCGTGCATGGTTTTATGTAAGCGCTTAATGATTTGGTGGTAACCGCTGACTTTTAATACCTCTGGCTGCTGTTCTAACCATTGAGCAAACTCATCGACACTGCGTAAAAATTCTGGCTCAACAATATCGCCGGGGCCGCTTGAGCGGAGTAAGTAGTCAATCAACTCTGAGCCTGATAATTCTTGATCGAGATATTCAGTAGCAACTCGAATAGGTGCATCTTTATGAAACGCCGACATCGATTCATGGTTAGTACTGTTCGATAGCGCAGCGGGCACCATGACGGCAATGACCAGCCAGCCAATCGGCAAATATTTTTTTCCGTGTTGCTTAAATAAGGTTTGGCAGTAACTAACCAAGCCAGAAACAGGTGGCCGAGCCACCTTCTTAGCTGGCAGCAATAACATGAATGCCGGCAATAAAGTAATAGACGCAATAAAGGCAAACATCACACCAAACGCTGTGGCGGTTCCAAACTCTCTGAATGGTGGCGAGTCAGCAAAATTCATTGCTAAAAACCCTATCGCTGTGGTTAGACTAGTAATCAATAAGGCTTCCATGTTTTTAGCGAGGCTATCCTTCATGGCCGAAAATTTATCCATACCTTCGTTTAACCGACCAAAGTAAGCCGATAGAATATGCACGCAATCGAGGATAGCCATCATATAAACAATATAGGGCGTGCTCATATTGATACCGTTAAAGTCGGTATAGACTAAGCCCAAAAATCCTGTTGCTGCGATCACGCTCACTAACATAATAAGTAAGCCGGCTACCACCGCGGCTATTGATCGTAAAAAAAAGGCTAATAAAATCAGCAGGCAAAAGAACATTCTTAGCTCAACATTGACTGCATCACGTTCAGCAATTTCGACAATATTGGCATCGACAGCGAGTTGACCACTTATTTGGATAGACATTGACGGGTAGCGCTGGGTAAATTTTTCAGCCAGTTCGCGACTGGTTTGCATCACCTGGGGCTTTTGATCTTGCTGCTGTTCCGAAATAGTTAAGTAGGCGATCACTAGGCTAATATTACCGGCTTCATTAATTAAGCGATCTTTTAGTTCGGGTTCCGCAAGAACAATATTTTTGATCCTTTGTTGGTAATGTTGATCTTTATCAGTATAGGGATCAAATAGATCTTCGACCCATAGATCATCGCCATCTGCCGTCGTGTGTTGATGGTTGGCAATTGAGATGACTCGACTTACAAAAGGCAGGCGCCAAGCTTGGTCATTAAACCACTGAATGCCCGCTAAATTATTGGCATTAAATAAATCGCCGTTGTTGGCTTCTAGAATAAAAATTTGGGTATAAGAGTGCGTGAACTCTTGTTCCATATTCTCATAAGCCACCAACAATGGGTCATCGTCGTCAAAGAAAATACGAAAATCAGCATTGAAGCCAAAGTTGCCTAATGAGGTGGCAAGCCAGGCGCTGACCAGCAGTAATAAGAGACTGCTTAAGTATCGCCAGTGAATTAAATTATAAGCAACTTTTTGCCACATATATTCGCCTTAACAAACTCTCGTTTATCTATGATGAATTATAAACAAGATGCTAAACAGTTATAATACGATAGGCCAGTATTTTGCTGAGGTTTTGCTGTTAAATCGATTACAAGGACTTTAGGCTAGCACAGCTATGCAATGGGTAACGAGTTAATTGAGTTCACGCATCACGTTTTCTGCCGCGCTCAGGCTTTGATCCACGATGTCAGTGGTGTGCGCAGCAGAGACAAAGCCGGCTTCAAAACTGGCCGGCGCTAGATACACGCCATTGACCAACATACCGTGAAAGAATTGATTAAATCGCTCGGTATTGGCATTGATCACTTGATCATAGCGAGTCACTTTTTCAAGCTCAGTAAAAAATAAGCCAAACATGCTACCCACATGGTTAGTGGTAAAAGGGATACCGCAGTTTTTAGCGATCGCTTTTAGGCCTGTGGTCCACTGCTCAGTGGCGGTAAATAGTTGAGGATAAAAATCGTCGCTGCTTAACTGATTGAGTGTTGCTAAACCCGCTGCCATCGCTACGGGGTTGCCCGATAAAGTACCGGCCTGGTAAACCGGACCAATCGGCGCCAGCTCTTGCATGATTGATTTCTTACCGCCAAAGGCCCCTACAGGCATACCACCGCCGATCACTTTACCCAAGGTGGTTAAGTCGGGCGTGACTTGATAATGTCCTTGTGCACCCTGAGGGTGAACGCGAAACCCTGTCATTACTTCATCAAAAATAAGTATTGCACCCGAACGGTCGCAGACGTCTCTGAGCGCAGCTAAAAAACCATCAATGGGTGGCACGCAATTCATATTGCCGGCCACAGGCTCAACGATGATGCAGGCAATGCTGTCGCTTTGCTCGGCAAAAACACGCTGAACTTGTTCAATGTCGTTATAGGTCAGATTAAGTGTGTGTTTGACCAAGGATTCAGGTACCCCAGGTGAACTTGGCGTACCAAAGGTTAATGCGCCTGAGCCTGCCTTAACCAATAATGAATCAGAATGACCGTGATAGCAGCCTTCAAATTTAACGATTTTATCGCGGCCAGTATAACCACGCGCTAAACGGATTGCACTCATGGTAGCTTCGGTGCCCGAGCTTACCATGCGGATCATATCCATCGAGGGAATGATCGACTTTATCTTTTCAGCTAAAACTGTTTCGATTTCAGTCGGTGCGCCAAAACTCAGGCCATGAGCCATTTTCTCTTGTACAGCAGTAATCACCTGAGGGTGTGCATGACCGAGAATCATGGGTCCCCACGACTGCACATAATCAATGTATTGTTTATTGTCACTGTCGACAATATAGGGGCCATGTGCCGACTGGATAAATAAGGGCGTGCCGCCAACAGCTTTAAAAGCTCTGACCGGTGAGTTAACCCCACCAGGTATTGAGGCTTGTGCTTGGCTAAATAATCTTTCTGAGTTGGGGCGTGAAGATGCGGTCATGCTATTATCCAAGCTGTAATGAAAAAGAGTGCGGTATTAAAGCGGGAGTTTACCGTAAAAATAGAGCCGTTACTGCGCTTGTCTTATTATTTACGCGATCGGGTCCTAGCGGATCAATTTAGCCTAGCGGTAATGCTTTTATATACGCCAGCTTAGATCTGATCGTCAAAATCTGGCGGCCGATTGTCCTTTCGCGCTTTAATGGCCTCTTGAAAGTTATTCGTGGTCATGCGAACAAATAACTGTGTAATACCTTCATGGTGCATGTGCCCATGCAGTGATCCTGCTTCAATACTGGCATTCATTAGCATCTTAGTTTGTTCAATCCCCATATGGCTGTGACGTAAAATGCTGTCTGCCATTGCGAGGCTTTCATCCAGCAAGCTGTCATTGCTACAAACTTTTGAAACGATGCCAAAGCGTTCGGCTTCTTGCGCATCCACATCGCGACCGGTCAGCATAATATCGTTAGCGCGAGTAATGCCAATGGTGCGGGGCAATAAGTAGCTCAGACCTAGCTCGGCTGAGGTTAAGCCGTTGTTGATGCCTGCTGCTCGAAAGAATGCCGTCTCAGAGGCAATGCGTAAATCCGCTGCCATGGCTAGGCAAAATCCACCACCCACCGCAGGGCCATTAATGGCGGCCATAACGGGCTGTGTCATATCGCGGATAGTTTTCATTACATCGTCTAATACTCGCATGGCACGCAAAGCGATTCTTGGCATAGTATGACCATCGAAAACCGGCAGGTAGCCAGGATCTTGTAAGTCGGCGCCAGCACAAAAAGTACTGCCTTCGCCAGTTAATATCACCAGTCTGATATCGCTGCGAAAGCTGATTTTTTCTAATTCTTCTTTTAGCGGCTGCATGACATCAAATGCCATGGCATTCATCCGATCGGGGCGATTCAATGTGACTAAGGCGACGCCATCTTTGGGGTACGTTATTTTTATAAATGACATGGTGAGTTCAGTTCCTTACGTTGTTTTGAGTGATGGTTATTAAGTTTTTAAAGCATTGACTTAAGATTTGAATCGCTGCCGAATACCGGCTCGTCTTTCGAGCATATCTTCTGTTCTTTGCTGCTCGCTTATCTTGCCTATTAATTCGGGGTAGTTTTTCTCAAGCGCCTTAATCGTTAATTGTTCGGCGGTCGGTTTAGGGTAATGGTCACTGCCAATCCAGCGATAGGTAATATAGCCTTCTTCGTGGCCACAAGGGTCAAGCCAGTTTTTAGCGCCGATATCTGCATGACTAATAATAATCAGTAATTCACCGTCTTTTTCAAGCCTTGCATGGTGGCAGTTCGTCGAGCTGAATCGATAACGATAGTCCATGGTTTCCCACCAATAGTTACCAAATTCGACCGCCCAGTAATCGGCAGTTGGCGGCGTGACTCTGAGTATTAATACTTCATCAACCGGTATTTTCCAATACGCGATAATTGGCGCGCCGCCAGGGGTAAAATCAATTTTATTTTTTTCAAGCTCGCCATAAGACATAAATTTATTCGGCGTTACTTTCCATTTATCAATCATGTCGGCCCAGTAGGTCGATGACCAGTTAACCCAGTGGCTGGTCTTTTTGAGTCCTTTACTCAGCGCTTCGGCGGTAAATAAGGGCGTTTGATTATCTTGGCCGATGCGCTCTATATTGGCGTCCATGGGTTTTTCGTTGAACCAGTCTGCGAAGAATTGTCGAAAGGTAATCCGATAACTCGCTGCTGAGGTTTGCATCCAGTTGGTTTTTTGACTGTTGAAGTCAGCGGGTTGTTCTGGGCCAATCAGTAGTTCGAAGTGACCATCATCACCCACCACCAACTCTTTGCCGAGCCGCGTATTGACAACGCCACCGCCCCAAGGCGTATTGCCATCTTCGAGTATGGTGATTGCAAAATATTGGGCGTTACCGCGATAGCCTCTAATGCGATAGAAGTCTTGTCCATTAATGGGTGCGCCACTGTAATGCGCATCGGTATTGTCACCGCCTTGTTTTCTTAGCGGGTCAAAATAATGCAGTAGTTCTGGAAATTGCGGGTCATTGTTTTCCATTTCAAACTGCATCGCTAAAGCAATATTTCTGGCTAATAAGCGCATGCCGGTTGCCCGCGTGATTTCATTATCAGGAATGCCGTCACGAAAAATAAGATCGCCGCTGTCTTTTAAGTCATCACAGAATTGATGCCAAGCTTGACGAATCGTTTCATTGCTGTCTTGGGTCATAATACTTTGCCTTATTGTTTTTTTTGCGGGTCTTTAATTGGCTTATTTAGGGCATATAGGCGCCACCGCTCACACTGATCAACTGACCGGTAATATAGCTTGATACATCCGAGGCTAAAAAAAGTGTTAAATTAGCGATATCGACAGGCCGGCCCAATCGTGGAATAGGCAGCCCGCTCATATTAAACAGCGTTCCTTCCTCTAAGGCGTTTTGCATATCGTCGGGACGGCCAATTTGCTCAAAGCCAAAGCGATTCCAGAAGCTGCCTTCACCCACATCTTCCTCTTTGTGCGGCACAATCCAGCCGGGGCAGATATTATTAACCCTTACGCCCGCTTTGGCCCATTCCCAGGCAAGGCTCTTAGAGAAAGAATTGACGAAGCCCTTAACGCCACCATAGTGTGCGATACCTGCAGCAGCCTCACCCAGCAAGGACGAGTTTGATGAAATATTAACAATACTGCCAGAGCCTCTTGAGAGCATATCGTTGGCAACCGCTTGACAGCAATTGACCACGCCATCGATATTGAGTTTTTTCTCCCAGTCTCGATCTTCATCACTCAGGGCTTCAAGTGCAGATGGCTGCGATACGCCACCGGCATTATTGACCAGTATATCCACGGCACCAAATGCCTCATGGCAGCGTGCGATCATCGCATCAACCGAGGCTCTATCAGTCACATCAGTGGCCACCGCTAATACTTTACCGGTTAGCTCTTGCCTTGCCGCTTCTTGTTCTAATAAGGCGCCCTGTTTGGTATCGCGTGAAGCACTAATGACATTAGCCCCTTCTTTGGCAAATTCTAAAACCAAGCCTCTACCGATTCCGCCGCTACCACCGGTGATGATGACATTTTTATTATTCAGTTCTAAATCCATAGTCATGTTCTCTTTAGTAGTAATGGTTTAAAGTATTCGAATATTATTCGTATTGCCCGATTATAGGCTAATAACGCGCCTGCCTGCACGGCACGTGACCAAGCTGTAAACATACGGCAAGTGAACAAGGTTTCTTAGTGAGCGATATAAAGGCAATGTTATGAGTAATCCGCAGAATCCAGAATGGCTGGACTCGACGAATCGCGAGGGTGAATCGTTTGATTTACCTTCAGTCGTGCCGCTAGATTTCGATTCACTGGTTAATGCCGCTAAGGCAAAAGCGGGACTGGATGACTTCGGCGAAGATTATTGGCAGGCGCCGTTAAAAATGCTCTGTGATGATTTAAACAGCGTTGCAGAGTTAACCTTATTTGGTCGGCTAATGGCGCGAAACGATTTACTGATTTGGTTAAATCAACGTTTAGAAATCACAGAGCTGACCAAGCGCCATCCAGAAATTCTTCAGCAGGCTATTGTCGCCCCCATGTTTATTGTAGGCCTGCCGCGATCTGGCACGTCAATTTTATTTGAAGTGCTAGCGCAGGACCCTGATGTCGGTGTACCTAAGATGTGGGAATCGATGCTTCCAACGCCACCGCCAGAAACAGCGACCTATTCAACCGATAAACGCATTGAGCATGCCCATCAATTGTTTACTCAGTGGAATAGGGCGGTGCCCGAGTTTGCTACGGTGCACGAAATGGCCGGTGATATACCGGCAGAATGTGGTCTAATTATGGCGGGTAGTTTTATCAGTGATCATATAGCTTCATTACACATGTCTGATAATTATGGCGGATGGCATGCACAGGCAGATTTAACGCCCGCGTATCAGTGGCATAAAATTATGTTGCAAGTGTTACAGTGGAAAAACCCACGCAAGCGCTGGTTACTCAAAGCGCCTGCGCATCAAAGTAAACTCGACACCCTGTTAAAAATTTATCCCGATGCCCGTATTATTCAAACCCATCGCGACCCGATTCAATGCATGGGGTCAGCGACTAATTTAATGGCTTGCTTATATAAAATGAGGAGCAATAAGCCGTTCAATGCAGCTGCCTTCGATGAGTTTTTGGTCGGCGAGGCCACCGCGCAACGTCTAGAGTTGGTCATTGACCAAGTGGCTTCAGGCGTCGTTCCTAAGCAGAGCCTTTGTGATTCGCGCTATTGCGATTTAATGGATCAGCCCATAGAGTGTGTCGAGCATATCTACCGGTACTTTGATATGCCCTTAAGCGAGGCCACTAAACAGCGAATATTGGATTATTTAGCAGCCAAGCCAAAAGGCAAATTTGGCGCACACAATTATCAATCAGATGCGACTGAACGGCATTATTTTGAGCGTTATCAACAGCATTATCAGGTGCCTTCAGAAGTATAACTTATAAAAACTTTCAATCGAGTTGAGACAGCTATGGATAATATGATCAAACCCTTCAAGGTTCATGTCAGTGATGCCGATATTGCTGATCTGAAGCAACGTTTAGACTTGACCCGTTGGCCAGACCAAATACCTAATACCGAGTGGCGCTACGGAGCAAAAACCGAATATATTCAGCAACTTTGTGATTACTGGCAGCACCATTACGACTGGCGCAAACACGAAACAAGGCTCAATCAGTTTGCGCAGTTCACTACGCGTATCGATGCGCACGACATCCATTTTATTCATGCGCGTTCTCAGCATGCGAATGCGGTGCCACTGTTAATCAGCCATGGCTGGCCGGGCACCATCGTTGAATTTTTGAATGTCATCGATCCGTTGACTAATCCTGAAGCGCATGGCGGTAAAGCTGAAGATGCGTTTCATGTGGTCTGCCCGTCTTTGCCGGGTTATGGCTTTTCAGGCACCACTCAGCGCGAGCAGGTGGACACGCTTGCCATGGCCGAGATGTTTGCTGAGTTAATGGCGCGATTGGGTTATGAAAAGTATATCGCTCAAGGCGGTGACTGGGGCGCTATCATCACCTCCAATTTAGCTATTGTCGATGCTGATCATCTTTATGGTATCCACTTGAATATGCCTTTTGGTTATGCATTAACGGAAGATCCCCATGAGGGCTTATCAGCACAAGAGATTGATGATGTTAATGCCATGAGTAGCTTTGAGGCAATGGAAACGGGTTATCAAAAAATTCAAGGCACGAAACCACAAACCTTAGGGGTGGGTTTAAACGATTCGCCAGCTGGTCTTTGTGCCTGGATTACCGAAAAGTTTTATACCTGGATGGACTGTGATGGTGATATTGAATCTGTCCTAGATAAAGATGAGTTACTCACTAATATTTCAGTATATTGGTTCACGCAGAGTATTTGTTCATCGACGCGTTTGTATTATGAAGTAACCCAAAATGCGCGATTAAAATTTTTAGAGCAACCGGTTACTGTGCCCTTAGGTGTCGCGCGTTACCCGAAGGAAGTGATGCGATTCCCACGCCAGTGGTGTGAAAATGTTTATACTCAAATTATTCACTGGCAAGATTTTGATCGTGGCGGTCATTTCGCTGCAATGGAGCGTCCAGCGGAATTTTTGGCTGAGATTCGGAAATTTAGAGCGCTGGTGTGCGAATAAAAATCTATATTTATCAATAGTTTAAATATCACGTCCAGTTTTCGCGCTAATTTTTCAATATTGCATTTTGCTCATGCTACCGATACAGAAGAATGCGGTAAAATTAACCCATAATACATAGCTAGAGAGTTTTTTGCGCTAATTTGAGTGCCTTTGTTCTAGTATTTCGCTTTAATAAAGCGTATTTTCCGACACAGACTGAGCTTCTTTCAAGTCGATAGTCGACTTGACTGTATCAGTGAGTTAGCAACAGTATTGAGGTTAATTATGTACGATTTAATTATAAAAAACGGCCGCATTGTCGATGGCACCGGAAACCCTGCCTTTGATGGCGATATCGCGATAAAAGATGGCCTAGTGGCCAGTCTGGGTTCGGTTTCACAACCGGCTAAAAAAACCATTGATGCCAAGGGTAATCTGGTTGCGCCTGGTTGGGTCGATACCCACTCACACATGGATGGCCAAGCGACTTGGGACCCATTTTGCAGCCCAGCTAATCATCACGGCATAACCACTTTAGTGATGGGTAATTGCGGCATCGGTTTCGCGCCTTGTGAAAGAACGGACAAGGCCCATAAAGATTTAATCGAAGTCGTGGAAGACGTTGAAGATATTCCCGGTACTGCTTTGGCTGAAGGGATTCAATGGAATTGGGAAAGCTTTCCTGAATACCTTGATGCCCTAGATGAAATGCCACGGGCAATTAATGTTGCCGCGCAAGTCCCACACTGTGCTATTCGTACTTATGTAATGGGTGACCGAGGTGTTAACAATGAACGAGCGACTCCTGAAGATGTCGAGCGCATGGCTGAGTTAGTGGCAGAAGGTATCGATGCCGGCGGTGTAGGCTTTACTACCTCTCGCACCGAGTTGCATAAAACGCGTAACGGTTTATCCATGCCGGGCACTTACTCAGAAGAAGATGAGTTATTCGGTATTGGCAAAAAGTTGGGTGAGCTAGGCAAGGGCTTTTACGGCATGGTATCTGACTTTGAAGATGATGCCTGGTTAGAAGAAATGGAATGGGTCAAGCGACTATCGATTGAAAATAACTGCCGATTTAACTTCGTGCTGTTTTATCAAACTGATAGTCAATGGACCAGAGTGCAAGAGCAGTTAGCGTTTGTTCGTCAGGCCAATGAAGAAGGCGCTCAATTAGTCGCACATGTTGGTGCTAGACCGGTTAATGTTTTAATGAGCTATCACGGTACGGTCAATCCATTTTTCATGCATCAAAATTTCGGTCCGTTAACAGCACTGAGCCCAGAACAAAGAATCGAAAAATTGAAAGATCCCACTGTTCGCGCGGCGATTTTAGCCGAGCCGACGCCGGCGATGGGTATAGAAGCCGCCGATCGCATGGCGACTGATTTTCACCTCATGTTTGAATTGGGCGAGGAACCTGATTACGAACAAAGCCCCGATCAAAGCATTGCTGCTAAGGCTGAACGCGCGGGTGTTACACCGCAAGAGTATGCCTACGATGCCTTATTAAAGCGTGACGGCGAAGCAATGATTTATTTCCCGTTCATGGGTTACGATCAGGGTAACCTTGATCGACAGTTTGAAATGCTGAAAGATGAAAACACCGTGATCAGTTTGGCTGATACCGGCGCACACTGCGGTGTATTATCCGATGCCTCAATGCCAACATTTTTACTCAGTCACTATGCCCGCGATCGAAGTCGCGGTCAGTTGACCATTGAAGAAGCGGTGAAGATGCATACGCAAGAAACGGCCAGAGCGGTTAAGTTAGAAGACCGAGGCACCTTAGAAATTGGCATGCGTGCTGACATTAACATTATTGATTTTGATAATCTTCGCGTTTTGGCGCCGCAAGTGATTTATGATTTACCGGCTGGCGGCAAGCGAGTTTTTCAAAAAGCAATAGGTTATAAGTATACGATTGTTGCTGGCGAAGTGATTATGCAAGACGGTGTTGAGACTGACGCGCGCCCAGGCGCATTAGTACGCGGCGCGCAACCAGCACCCAGTAGTGTTGTTGCAGCTTGACCGATCATTTAGTTTGACCAGTAAGCTAACAAAAAGCCGGCGGATTGTTTAGCCGGCTTTTTGTTTATTTAAAAAAACTTTAGGATAATTGAATAGCATGAATAGTACGTTTGAGACCTTAATCACCGCGCGCGAGCAATTACTGCAAGCTGGCTCACCGTTTGAATTAATTGAGCAGCAACACGATGGCCGCAGCTATCAAGCCTATAAATCAGCGCCGCTCAATGTTCGCGATGCCTTGGCCGTTGGCCGGCAGCATGGCGAAAACTTATTTTTACAGTATCAAGATGACGATTGGAGTTTCAGTCGTTTCTTCAAGCAGGTTGATGGGATTGCTTTTCAATTGATTCATCGTTACAAAATTACGAAAGGTGATAGGGTGGCCATTGCTATGCGCAATTTCCCCGAGTGGATGACCGCCTATGCGGCTGTTATATCCTTAGGGGCAGTTGTCGTACCTGTGAATAGCTGGGGTAAAAAAGACGATTTGGTTTACGTGCTGAATGATTGCGGGGCCAAAGTGGTGTTTGCTGATCAGCAACGTTTTGACTCGATTGCAGATGAACTTCAGGCCCTGCAGTTAAAAGCGGTGGTGGTGCGCAACAGTGGCGCAATCACCAATGACCGTGCCGAGTCATTAGAAGATTTCTTGGTCGATATTGACAGTGAACAACTGCCAGGATTGACTGATTATAGCTTTGAAATTGAATCATCAGATGCAGCGATGATTCTATACACCTCGGGCACTACCGGTCGACCCAAAGGTGCGCTGAGCTCGCATCTAAGTATTTGTCAGGCATTAATCAACTTTGAATTTCACGGCGCGCAGTCGGCCATGACTAACGGTGAAACCATTGAAAAAATGATGACCAGTGGCTTTCCATCAAAAGCCTTATTGGCGGTACCGTTATTTCACGTGTCAGGTTTGTATGCACATTTTCTATTATCGTTACGCGGGGGTCGTTCGATTAACATTATGTACAAGTGGGATCCCGCTAAAGCTTTACAAGTGATTGCTGAGCAACGAATCACGACTTTGAGTGGCGCGCCATCGATGGTGTTAGACCTGCTTGAGCACCCTGATTTTGATAGCACTGACACCAGCAGCTTAATGGTGGCCAGCGGTGGCGGCGCGGCAAGCCCGCCTAAGATGGCGCAGTTAATAAAAGATAAAATCAGCCATCCTTATCCTGGCAGTGGTTACGGTTTAACAGAAACCAATGCCAGCTGTTGCAGTGGCACGGGCACCAGCTTTTGGTACAAGCCGTCTAGCTCGGGCACCTTGTCGCCGATTATAGAATTTAAGACTATTGATGAGAATGGCCAAGATCTGCCAAAAGGTGAGCGCGGTGAGATTTGTATTCGTGGTATTTTAATTGCTAACGGTTATTGGAATAACCCTGCAGCGTCCGCTGAAAGCTTTATTGACGGTTGGTTTTCAACCGGTGATATTGGTTATCTTGATGACGAAAATTTTGTTTACGTGGTCGATCGTGCCAAAGATATTATTATTCGTGGCGGTGAGAACATTTCCGCCAACGAAGTTGAAGCCTGTTACTTAGAGCATCCCGCCGTCAGAGAAGCAGCGGCGTTTTCTGTTGCTCATGATAAGCTCGGTGAAGAGGTGGGCTTAGCGGTGTATTTTAAAGATGGCCAGCAAGCCAGCCCCGATGAGCTGTCTGAGTTTGTTAGCGGGAAGTTGGCGCATTTTAAAGTGGCGGCTCACTATTGGTTGCGCGAC